>Ga0126381_100001563_pt1 | contig 24433 bp, 18 predicted proteins | sample PanSoiMetPlot_28_FD_96465 | JGI IMG/M metagenome (GOLD analysis project Ga0126381, IMG submission 96465) | Tropical forest soil microbial communities from Panama - MetaG Plot_28 | ecosystem: Environmental > Terrestrial > Soil > Tropical forest > Bulk soil | place: Panama | collected 2016-02-17 | reverse complement strand
CGTTTTCGTTCAACCAGTCTCTTGGGCAGGTGGACTACACAACCCGAGGGTGCCCATTCAATCGCGTTCTGTGCGATTGGGTGGGGAAGAGATGCCGCCTCCCGCTCCCAACGTTCACCCATCCCATCTGACGTGTGACAACTGCCCTGGTTGTCCTCCCACTTAGTAAGTCAAGCTGACTCGCCGCGCGTGTTCCCATAGAACGGTGGCGGCGGACTCTAAGTCCTTTGTCCGGAATATCTTGCGGATAAGTTCTTTCACATCAAAGATCTTGCGGGGATTTCCCGCGCAACCTGCTCATTCCACTAGACCGGGGGGAGGGGATATACCCGGCGACTGGCTGCAAATCCTCTGGAAAGAATTGGGAATAAGAAGCTCGTGACATGCAATTAGAAAAGATACGGCACTAGGGCGGCGGTCTGATGGGCGTAGGTGGCATACGTCTCTCCAAATTGGGAGCGCATCCACTCCTCCTCTTTGCGGAGCTTGGCCCAGAACACAATGAGTATCACGACGAAGCCGATGATCCCGCGCACCTGCGAGAGCGCAATCGCGGTGCCAAGAGAGCCGGTCAGAATGCCGGTGTAGATGGGATGACGGACCACGGCATAGGGGCCGGTGCTGATCAGCTCGTGGTCCTGCTTAATGGTTACGGCGCTGCTCCAGTTGGTGGCGAGGTGCTGGCGCGCCCACACGGCGAAGAGAAGGCCGACGACTGTAATTGCGGCGCCAACGCAAAAGGACCAGATGTCCGACGGCCAGAGCTGGTGGTAGAGCCAGGGCAGCGGGATCCGAGTCGTCGACAGGAGCACGATCACGATCAAGAAGGCGAGGAGCCGTAGGATTCCCGCGGCGGTCGGCTCGCGGCGCTGGGTAGTTTTGGTACCGGCGGCCTTGATCCGCCAATAGACAATAAAGGCGATCCACACCACGGGAAAGAAAGATTCAAAGAACCAGAGCATTCAGGACCTCCGGGCGCTGTAGCTGTTTCTGGGCTTTCCATATTCGACGTTGACGGAGAAAATCGAAAGCAGAAGCGAATTATTTTTGTTTCAATTCCTCGAGCCGACGCGCGAGAAAACGGCGCTCTGGTTCCTGCTGATCTTTGCCATTCGCAATCAGGGCAAGCGCCGTCTCATAGGAAGCACGGGCCTCCGGAATCCGCCCCAGTCTGCGGCACAGATCGGCGCGGGCCGAGTGCGCGAGGTGATATTGGGATAGGTGCTCGCGCGCCAGCAAGTCATCGATAAGACGAAGCCCCTGCTCCGGACCTTCGCTCATGGCAACAGCCACGGCGCGGTTCAGTTCGACAACCGGCGATGGATGAATCTGAAGCAACCGGTCGTAGAGCATCTTGATCTCGCGCCAGTCCGTGGATGCTGGGGAGGAACTCTCGGCGTGAACGGCCGCAATCGCCGCCTGTAGAGTGTAGGCGCCGAAGCGGCGCGATTGAAGAGCGCGTTCGGTGAGCGAGATGCCTTCGGCGATCTGCTCTTTGTTCCACAACGATCGGTCCTGCTCGTCCAGCAGGATCAAGTCTCCGTCGGGGGAAGTTCTGGCGGCGCGGCGCGACTCCTGCAGCAACATGAGCCCTAACAGGCCCATCACCTCAGGTTCGTCAATTACGTGAAGCTGGAGCAAGTCTTTATTAAGTAAATTCAGCAGAAGCCTGCCCAGGCGGATCGCCTCGCGGCTGAGTTCGGCCCCTGTCGTTTCAGCCGAATATCCTTCGTTGAAGATCAGATACAAGACCTGGAGGACAGCTCCCAACCGCGCCGTTAATTCTTGCGCGACTGGCACCTGGTATGGAATTGCCTTGTCGCGGATGAGAGCCTTCGCGCGCACGATGCGTTGCGCGAGCGTTGCCGGCGTGACGAGAAATGCGCGGGCAATCTCCTCCGTGGTCAGGCCGCAGATTTCGCGCAAGGTGAGCGCAACTTGTCCTTCGGGAGGCAGAGCAGGATGGCAGCAGGTGAAGATGAGGCGCAGGCGATCGTCCTCGATCTCGTCGGCGTCATCGAGCGAAGCTTCGCGGATGCGTGCTTCGTTGATGCGCGCGTCAGAGTAGAGCTCAAAATCCCTCTGTGTTCCGTCGAAGCGCGCGCGCCGGCGGATCACATCGATGGCCTTGTTGCGTGCCGTTGCAATCAGCCAAGGGCGCGGACTGTCCGGAATTCCAGTCTGAGGCCAGGACTCCAGAGCGGTGGCGAATGCCTCATGCATGGCCTCTTCGGCGAGATCCAGATCTCCGAGGAGGCGCACGAGCGTCGCCAGAACCCGGCCCGATTCCGATCGGTAAAGAGTCTCAATGGTCCTGCTGATTTGTTCGGGCACAGGCGGCATCTACGCCACGCTAGCAAACGGAGTGGCCCGACACAAACGCGCTCGGGCTTCCGCTGCGCTCACTTACTCGACGGTGACGGACTTGGCGAGGTTGCGAGGTTGGTCGACGTCGCAGCCGCGGCGCACGGCGATGTGGTACGCGAGCATCTGGAGGGGAACGATCTCGAGGATCGGCGCGAGCTCTTCCGGTGCGGGCGGCACGTAGAGAACGTGATCGGCGGCCTCTTTGATTTCCTCGTCGCCATCGGTGGCGAGTGCGATGACGACTCCGGAACGCGCTTTCACTTCTTTCAGATTCGACATCGTCTTTTCGTAGCGGACGACTGAGAGCGGATCATTCGGGTCGCGTGTAGCGACAATGACGACGGGAAGGTTTTCGTCGATGAGCGCGTTGGGGCCGTGCTTCATCTCTCCAGCGGGGTAGCCTTCGGCGTGAATGTAGGAGACTTCTTTTAGCTTGAGAGCGCCTTCAAGAGCGATGGGATAGTGAATGCCTCGCCCGAGGAAGAGGAAGTCCTGGGCACGCGAGTAGGTCTTGGCCAATTCTTCGATGGCTTCGTCGTGGGTGAGGATCTGTTCGAGCTTACCGGGAAGGCGCGTCAGGTCGAAGACTTCGTCCTTGGCTTGCTCAGGTGTGATCGTGCCGCGGACCTGGCCTAAATACAGAGCGAGTAAGTAGAGCGCGGTCAGCTGCGCGGTGAAGGCTTTGGTGGAAGCGACGCCAATCTCTGGACCGGCGTGCGTATAGACGGTGCCTTGCGCCTCGCGCGTGACCATGGAGCCGACCACGTTGCAGATGGCGAGCGTCTTCGAACCCTTGGCTTTTGCTTCGCGCTGCGCGGCGATGGTGTCGGCGGTTTCGCCGGATTGGGTGATCAGCAGAGTGATCGTGTCTTTCGGGATGATGGGATCGCGATAGCGCCATTCGCTGGCGTAATCGACTTCGACCGGGATGCGCGCGAGGCTCTCGATCATGAACTTTCCGGCGAGCCCGGCGTGCCAACTGGTGCCGCAGGCCGCGATGTTGATCTTTTTCGCGGCGCGGAATTCGTCTTCGGTGATCTCCATTTCTTCAAGAAAAATGTGCCCGCTGTCCTGGGAAACGCGGCCTAGCGTGGTGTCTTTGACGGCGCGGGGCTGCTCATAGATTTCCTTGAGCATGAAGTGCTTGAAGCCGCCCTTTTCGGCCATGATCGGGTCCCAGGTGACGTGCTGGACCTGGCGCGAGACGGGGTTGCCGTCGAAGTCGGTGAGCTGGACGCCGGCGGGCGTGATGACGGCGAGGTCTCCGTCGCCTAGGAAGAACAGATCGCGTGTGTGGTAGAGGATGGCGGGGACGTCCGAGGCGACGAAATACTCGTCCTTTCCAAGGCCGATCACGGCGGGTGGGCCGTTGCGCGCTGCGACGATCTTGTTGGGATCGTCCACTGCGATGACGCTCAGGGCGAAGACGCCCGTCAATTCTTTTACCGCCTCGCGAACTGCCTCTTGGAGAGAAGGCCGATGGCCGTTGCCGGTCTTCAGGAAATATTTTTCGACGAGATGCGCGATGATTTCGGTGTCGGTCTCGGTGCTGAACTTGTGGCCTTCTTCGATGAGCTTCTTCTTCAGCGAGAGATAGTTTTCGACGATGCCGTTGTGGACGACGACGATCTTTCCGGTGCAGTCACGATGGGGATGAGCGTTCTCTTCGCTCGGACGTCCGTGAGTCGCCCAGCGCGTGTGACCGATGCCATAAGTGCCTTCGATCGGCTTTTGGCGAATCACTTCTTCGAGATTGCGAAGCTTACCTTCGGCGCGCCGGATCTGCAGGCCATCGCCATTGCCTCCGACCGCGATCCCGGCTGAGTCATAGCCGCGGTATTCGAGGCGGCGCAACCCGTCGATGATGACGGGCACGACTTGTTTCTTCCCCACATATCCAACGATGCCGCACATGAAAGCAACTCCTTGGTCCGACCGAAGCTCAAGAATTTGAAAACACCCTGCGAGTGAGAAACACCCCCGAGTAAGACGACGTGTGCAGCAAGTTCAAGGCTGCCGTGGGGAGTTATTCCTCGAGGGAGTAACGGTATTCCTCGATCACCGGGTTGGTGAGGACCTCGCGAGCGATGCGGTCGACCTCAAGAGCTGCGTCGGACTTGCTCAGGCTGTCGAGGGTAAGTTCGAAGTACTTGCCCTGGCGGACGTCTCCCAACCCCTTGTAGCCCATCTTCTTAAGGGCGCCCTGGATGGTCTTGCCCTGCGGGTCCAGAACGCTCTTCTTGAGCGATACGTAAACGTAAGCTTTCATTGGTTTATCCATTATACGTCAGGCTTTTTCGAGGATCAGAGACACGGTTTACAACTCTGTTAACGCCGTTGGTAGTTCCGTGGGCAACGCTGGCGAATGACGCTATTTCGGCAGGAGGAGTTCGATCTGGCGGTCAAGATCGGCGAGGGCATCCTCGAGCATTTGGCGAAGGCGCGGATCGGATGCGGATTCAAGTTGTTTCGCAACGCGAGCGCGTGAAAGTCGCAGCCCTTCAAGATGCCGACGCTGAGAAACCTGTTCAGCAGTGAGGCGCTCGTGAGGCGTGTCTGAATTCTGGAATCGGTCGGCTTGTTGCGACTCGATGGACTTACTCTCCCAACCACGCGCCATGTCAAAAAATTATATCGCGAAGCGATGAAAGACCGGCATGTGATGTGAATCACTGCACTTCTGTGACGGCTTGGGTCCCCTTCGACTTCGCTCAGGGCACGCTTTCGACTACGTTCGGCTGCCGCTCACTTCGCTCAGGATGACAGAGTTTTGAGGGATGGCGAGACGCCGGCGCTACAAGAGCGCGCTCCCAACCCAACTGGCGACGACGGCGCTACAAGAGATGTTCCTAAAAGTGGAAGCCTAACTCAGCCGTCAGTGTTCGCGGGGTCACGTAGTGGGTCCCGCTGAAGGTTGAGAGGAAGTTGTACAAAGCTGTTCGGTTTGTGATGTTGATTGCTGTCAGCTGCAGGCTCCATTTGTATCGATCGCCGTGAAACAGATTGTCGTGGCCGACGGCGACATCAAAGAGATGGCGCGGCGCGATACGCGGCGGGTTGTGGTCGTCGTTCTCGGTTCCCGGTGCAGGGAGCGAGATGAGCGTTGATCCATATTGCGACGGCGCACAGGACGTAAGCGGCGCGGCGAACGTCGGGCGGACGCTCCCGCAGAAAAGTCCCGCCTGGAGTTGCTGATCGGCCGTAAGCGTAGTGAGATCGACAGGGGTGGTCGTATCGGTTGCGAACGGTACAGCGCCGGCGACCTGTCCGCTGTCGTATCGCCAGTTGAAGCCGAACCATGGTCCACGCTGCCAAGGCTGATATTGCAGGTGAGTGGTCTGGTTGAATTTCTCGTCGTGATCGATGCGGAAAACGCCGCCGGGTGCGGAAGGGCTTTCACCGGCTCCGCCGATCTGCGGAGCGAAAAAGCGAGCGGCGACACTGGAGAAGACCATTAGGGCCGAGAAGCCGTGGAAGTTGGGGACGCTGATGCGGCCGGCGAAGCCGGGAATCTTGGAGTTGTGCCACTCGATGGGGAAGGTGATCGGCGTCGAGCCAAGAATGCTGAAGTCGTACCCGTTGTGGGTGTACTTCCAGATGTACTCGCCGGAGAAGACGACATGGCGGCCGAAGGCCTGCTGGATGCCGGCGTGAAACTCGTTGCGCCATCCCGGTGACAGCGGGTTCGCACCGAAGACATTGCAAGCGAGCAGAGGCGCGAGCACAGAGGAACTGCAACCCTGGCTCGATAGAATCAGGTTCTCGTTGAAGGGCGTTTCAAGGACGCGCGCATACGAGGCGCGAAACACGGTGTTCGTCTTCTTGACGTTGTACGCGACGCCCAGGCGCGGCTCGCGCTCTTTGTGGGTCGTGAGGCCATTATAAAAATCGCTGCGCAACCCGAGATTGAAAGACCACCGTCCGGTTGAGATGGTGTCCTGGGTGAAGATCGAAAGCTCTTTGACGTCGGTGTGTCCGTTGAACGGGAACGGCGTGCCGCCGGTGCGAGTGAGGTCGTAGGGAAGGAGTGTGGGGTTGAAGTTGGGATTCGCGGATCCCCCCGGATTTTGAGTGCCTCCGCATTGGCCGGTGTTCGTGATCGCCGGATTCGTGTTGAGACTTCCATCGGCATTCAGACAGACGGCGTTGTAGACGGGATTGACGATTCCAATGGTGTCGTTTTCGTTTAGGAATGTTTGCTGGTAGACCGCGCCAGCCTTCACGTTGTGAATGCCTTTGACGTACGAGATGTTGGCGCGTACGCCGGCGTTGGTCAGTGTGCGGTTCTGGCCGACCGATTCGGATTGGAGGTCGGGCGAGAGATCGGCAAAGGGATTGTTGCTCGGATAGTAGTTGTACTGGTCACGGCGGACGTAGGCTCCCAGGGTGAAGACCGTCGAATTGTTCAGCAGTCGAATCCAGGAAGGCGCGACGTTGAATGTCTTGATCTGCGAACGCTGATCGGCGGGGCCGACGGCGCGGCCGTTAGGATCGAGACCACCGTTGTCGACTACAAGGCCGTTCCACGCGCTGGCGTTTTGCGCGTCATACGAGTTGGGATTCTGGAACCAGGAGCGGGTGAAGTCGACATTGAGGTGGAGTGAGTCGCCCGGAGAGAGTTGGTAATCGGCGCGATCGAAGAAGTTCTCTTCGTTTCCCTTGTCGTGCATCACGGAAAATTCAGGCGGATCGAGAAAGTGACCGCTCTTCATGCCATTCGCCGAAACGAAGTTGCCCCAGCTGTCGCCGCCATAGGCGAAGTTCACGCCGGCGGTGGCGGTTCCAAATGAGCCATAAGAGGTCGTGACGCTGCCGCTGGGTTTCTTCACGCCTTGTCCGGAGCGAGTGGTCAGGTTGATGACGACGCTGGTTTTGTCGCCGTATTCGGCAGGAGGCGCACCCGAAATGACTTCCATCGATTGAACGGCATCGAGCGGAATCTGGTTGGAGAAGACTTTGCTCTGCTGATCCGTGATCGGCTGTCCGTCGAGAGAAAAAGAGTTTTCAGCGTGATCGCCGAGACCGTGGAAGAGGCCGTTGGAGTCGGCGGAGATGCCGGGCGTGGTCAGGGTCACTGCGGAACTCAGCGAAGATGACTGGCTCTCCAGCGGCAGGCGATCGACGAGTTTTTTATCGACATCGGTGTGGAAGGTGGAATCGGTCTCGATAAGATCGCTGCCGCTTTCGACGGTTACGACCTCGGAGGATGCCGCAATCTGCAGGCTGATTTTCAGCGTCACTGGTACGAGCGAGCGGACATCGATGTCCTGCGAGTAGGGAGCAAATCCGGCGGCGGTGACGGACACGTGATAGGGATTGAAGGGCACGTTGGGGACAGCGAAATTGCCGTTGCTATCGGTGGCCGCGGTGCCGGTGAACTGGCTCACGGAGTTATGCAATTGAATCGTCGCGTTTGGGACCACGGCGCCGGTCTGGTCGAGGACCGTGCCAGTGACAGACGTCGAGTTACCGCCGGATTGAGCCAACGCTGGAAGGGCGATGGCCGTTCCAGCAAGAAGCAGGAGAAATAAAAGATTACGCGCAGAAAGCATGAGACTCTCCTCCGAGGGATGGAAGCCGATTTAGAAAATTGAAAAGAAAGCGACGCGGATTTTCTAAGCAGCGGCGGGCGGAGGACGGATGTAGAGCGAACTAACGCTGAGAAGCGAAGGCAGCGACGGTTGCAGAGCCGTCACGAGCGAAGTCTGCGAGAAGATTGGGGCTGGCTGAAATGCGTGAGCGACCACCGCGGTCGAGTGCGCAACGGAACAGATGGAGCAATCGCGATCGGGACCAGTGAAGTTGCCATCATGAACGTGGATTGTCTGAGCGCGGGCGGCGCACAAGATCAGAAGCAGGCAGAGCAAGGCGAGGGCCCTGGTCCAGGGGCTGCGTCGATCCGACATGTGCGTTAGCGACTGACCCACGAAACGAGATTACCTGAAGTGGTGCCTGGTATTGAGATCCGAAGGGCCAATGCACGAGGCACTCCGGCGGTCATGACCTTGTAGACCCAAAAAATTACTTGGAGCTTTCGCGCATCGAAATGTTTCCCCGGAAAGAATGCAATTCGAAGTCGGCGGAGCCCTGCGGAAGCAGCGTTTTCGAAGTTGCAAACCCGTTGGCCATGATGGGCCGGGCCGGCAGAATATGGTTGTCGACTTTCCCCTTTACCGAGCGGGCCTTGAAGTGTGCAAGCCGCGCGGACGCCAGTGACACGTCGATGTTGCCGGTGCCGGTGACGAGCTTGTAGAAGCCATCTCCTGGATTTCCGAGATAGCGAATCTGGCCGGTGGCGGAATGGACCTCGACCATCGGTCCGGTGACATCCTGCAACAGTACATCGCCGCTGGACGTAGTGACGTCGACGTGCCCGTCGGTGACTTGACGAAGCGAGATTGGGCCGCTCAGTGTCTTCACATGCACATGGGCATTGTGGATGAGATGCGCATCGACGGAGGCCGTGGTGCCTTCAAAAATCAGGTCGCCCTCAAGATTCTCGGCGGAAAGTGAACCGGCGGCCGTACTCAGGATCACGCATGCGTCGGCAGGAACCAGGACCTGGTAGTCGACGTTATCGGCCTTGGCGCCCGTGGAAATCTGGGAGCCGGTTACGAGTTCAATGTGATTTTCGATCTGTTGAGCCTGAATGGAGACGGCATCGGAGTGAACGACGGTCGCGACTACGCGTCCGCCGTTGGAAGGCGTGACGGTGATGCGCCCATATTGATTGCGAATCGAGATGACTGGACGACCAGTGACGTTATAAGCGAGCACATCGCGCTTGATCTGCGCCGAGGCGACTACTGAAGCGATCAGGATTAGAAAGACGGGCGGCGCAGTACGGGTCCAACTTCTCATGACAATCTCCGACGGGTGCATCTGATCATGCCAGAAATCCGGCCAAGATGACACACCAATGCTACTGGGTACGATGCCGCTTATTTTCGGGTGGGTTGCCCTTCGCGGTTACTAAAGGCCGAACAATTCCCGCAAACGCTTGGTTTGGGCACGACTTACAGGAATCTCCGTTTGCTTCTTATCATCCATACGGAGCTGGTAGGAGCTTTTAAACCAGGGAACGACCTCTTTGATGCGGTTGATATTCACCAGGAAAGACCGGTGAGCCCGCCAAAAGAGATTGGGATCGAGGCTATCGAGAAGCTCTTCCAGTGTGCGGCAGTTCGAGTGGCCCTCGGCGCCGTTCGCGCCGGCGGTCACGACGGTGATGACGCCGTCTTCAATCGACGCATAACAAATGTCTTTCTGGTCAACGAGGAATAACCTTCCCGCCGATTTGATCAGCAGTTTCGATGTGGCGTGCGGCTTCTGCGATTCCAGCATACGGACAAGAGTCTCGAGCTTGTCCGATGGCGCCGCGGCAGAATCCAACTTGGTGCGGGCTTTCTGGATCGACTGCGCGACGCGCTTCTTGTCGAAGGGCTTCAGCAGGTAGTCGACGGCGTTTACTTCGAAGGCCTTCACAGCGTACTGGTCGAATGCCGTGGCGAAGACGATCTTGGGAAGCGGAACCTTCCGGTCGAGCAGTTTCTTGATGACGCCGAAGCCATCGAGCCCGGGCATCTGGACATCGAGGAAAACGAGATCTGGAGTGTGCTCGCGGATGAGGTGGACGGCCTCGAGCCCGTTCTTGCCCTGCGCGACCACGGTCACATCGCCCACTCCTTTTAGAAGGAACGCGAGCTCATCTCGGGCTAGCTGTTCGTCGTCGACGATAACTGCGGACAGGGACATGGGGCTCTGGTGGCGGTGCCGTTTTCAGTATATGGGTGCGCTGGAAGGAGGGGCAAGCAAAGGTGGGTTGTGCAAGGTTTCCTCCGGCGCGGGCTAAAGATGGGCGAGGCGGAAGTTTGATTGACAACGGTCATGACGATGTGTTTCTCTTTGCTTCGTTTGGTTTCGTATTGTTGGTTGCGTTCTTTCTTCATCAGCTGACTCGCACTCCGCAAGTTAGATCACGAAACATCGAAAGGACCGCTGGGATGAAAAGATTTCTGCTCGTTCTGGCATCGGCACTCTTCTTCTTAATCGCGTCTCTTCCGCTTCTTGCCGTCGAATCTCAGAATCTGGTTGAGATTGACAAGGGATGGAAGCTTACTTTCGCCGAGAACGTGCAGGCTCAGGGCGCGCAGGTATCGAAGGGAGACTTTGACGCGTCGGGCTGGTACCCGGTGAAGCACATGCCTTCCACCGTGCTGCAGGCACTAGAAGATGCCGGTGTCTACAAAGATCTTTACTTTGGCATGAACCTTGGGAAGGTGCCGGAGCTTTGGAAAAAAGACTGGTGGTATCGCACGACTTTCGCGGCTCCGCCGGGCAGATCGGTGTACACGCTGATCTTCAAGGGAATCAACTACCGCGCGGAGATCTGGCTCAACGGACATGAGCTCGCGCAGTCGTCACAAGCGGTGGGGATGTACAACCAAATCGAACTCGAGGCAACGCCGTACATCGTTGCGGGCGGAGAGAACGTTCTGGCGGTGAAGATCACGCCCGAACGGCCGATCCTCGGTGAAGGGACGGTCGAACTCGCGGACAGCTGGCACGACTGGATCAACTGGAAATACCTGGGGGCGGACACGCCGCCGACCACAGGAGTTTCGTTTGTGCCAGATCGAAATGCGGGCGTCTGGAAACGCGTCTATCTGAGCAGCAGCGGAGCGGTGACGATGCGGAATTTGTACGTAGCGAGCGATCTGCCGCTGCCGGCGCTGACTCCCGCGGCGCTTTCCATCTACTGCGATCTAGCGAATCATTCCAAGGAAAGTGTGTCGGGCGTGCTGCTCGGAGAAATCTCGCGAGCGGGGAAGCCAGCGGTCGTCTTCGAGAAGAAAGTCTCGCTCGACCGAGGCGAGATGCGCGAAGTGGCCTTCACGCCGGAAGAGTTTACCCAGCTTTCGATCGCGCAACCGGATCTGTGGTGGCCGTATCAATGGGGGGAGCCGAACCTTTATCACCTGAGGCTGGAATTCCATCTTGCGCAGGAGACGTCGGACGAGCAGGGTATCGACTTCGGCATTCGCAAGATCGCCCAAGCGCGCGATTCGGACAACGATTTTCCGGCGGCAGGCACCGGCGGAAGTTTCTATCTGAAGATCAATGGACGCGACTACCTCATCCGCGGCGGCGTCTACTCACCCGACTTGCTGTACCGGAACGATCCCGATCACGACGCGAAGATTATCCGCTACGTGAAGGACATGGGGCTTAATTTTTTGCGCTGGGAGTCGAAGATCGCCGACGAAACCATGATCGATTTGGCGGATCGCGAGGGCATCCCGACAATGTTTGGATGGATGTGCTGTGTTCAATGGGAGCATTGGGATTCGTGGACAGCGGAGGATCAATGGGTGGCACGAGCAAGTGCGCGGTCGATGCTTCGGAATCTTCGATCGCACGCGTCGGTGGTCGCGTGGGCAAGTGGGAGTGATGGGTTGCCACCCGATCCGCTGCTGAACGACTACACCCAGATCCTGCGCGAACTGCATTGGCAGAACGCGGTGCTGAACACCGTTTCGTCATACAACCGGGCGTGGAGCGGAATTCACATGTACGGACCTTATGTGTGGAGGCCGCCGTACTTCTGGTTCAGCGAAAAGTTCGGCAATGCGCGAGGGTCGTCGGCGGAGGAAGGGGACAACGAGACAATCCCGCCGGTAGAGAGCCTGAAGAAATTCATTCCCGCCGACAAGCTGTGGCCGATCAACGAGTATTGGTACTTTCATTCTGGCGCGAATGAAGGCAACAACACGCTCGAAAACGTGCAGCGCGTGCTCAACAAGCGATATGGCCCGTCGCGAAGCGTCGAGGAATTTTCATGGAAAGCGCAACTGGCGCACTACGAAGATGTGCGAGCGCAGTATGAGACGTACGCGATTCACTGGCAAAACCGCAAGATGCTCGTGCACTGGATGATGAACAATCCGTGGCCGTCGTTGTTCGGGCATCTGTTCGATTACTACTTCAAGCAGGGAGGCGGCTACTTCGGCGCGAAGAAGGGACTGCAGCCGCTGACGGTGATCTGGGATTACTACGCAACCGGCGATCGCAAGACTGCGAAAGTGTATGCCGTGAATCTTACGCAGGAAGCGCAGGAGCATCTAAAAGTCTCGGCGGAGATTTACGATCTTAATGGAGCGCGGCGGTTTTCCAAGGAAGTGCCGGACATTAATCTTGCGGCCGGGACTTCAAGGGAAGCGATGACCATGGCGCGCGACAACAAGCTGGATTCTGTGTTTTTTGTGCGCCTGCGGTTGAAGGATGCGAAGGATTCTCTGCTAGCAGAGAACGTCTACTGGGCGTCGAACAGGGATGATGTCGTTGGAAATCCGAGTGATCCCGCACAATTCAAGACGGAGCTGGAGCAGTGGGCCGATCTTTCCGCACTCAGTACGCTGGCGCCGGTGAACGTTAAACTTGCGTGCGCGACGGAGGAGTCCAACCGGAAGGAAACGGCGAGACTCACAATCACGAACAACTCCAGCCGCATTGCGTTCTTCCTCCGCGCTGAAATGACGGCCGGTCCAGACGGTGAGGAGATTCTGCCCATCTCGTACGACGACAACTACATCACGTTGTTTCCGCAACAGACACGCACGATCGTTGCCAGGTTCGAGCGGCCGGCGTCGGGGCCGGTTGTGGCAGTGCGTTTGCAGGGGTACAACATGGCGAAAATGATACTGAGTCTGAGTGCGAAAAAATCGCGGTGACGTTTTGATTGATGGGAGCCAGGTTAGCGTCCAAAGAGCGGAAGCGAACCTGGGGCACCGTCGAAACATCATCGCTTGTTGGAGAATTTCCATTGGGGTACCCAGGTTAGCGTCCAAAAGACGGACGCTAACCCTGGGGCACCATCGAATTCAGGATTTAGTTCTGCGGATTGGGTGCAGGCTGCGGTTGTGCGGCTTGCGGAGTTGCGGGAGGGATCGCCGGGCGAGCGACCATCGGCTTTGCCTTACTGCCGGGTTTTTCTTTCGCGGATTGCTGACGAGTCGCGACAGAGTCCATGCGTTCGAATCCCTGGGGGACCGTGAACATAGCCGCTGATTGCGGCCCTTCCTGAATGTTCCTGAAGCTGACGGCGCCTTTTTCGCCTTCCCACTTGGTGACGAACTTCAGCTTCTTGTCGACCCAGGCGTAACCAGTGTCTCCGTTGCGCGCGACGCCCTTGTACTTCACCGTTGCGCGATCATCCACAGTCTCGTCGCCGACCTTGGAGCAACTGCCTGGCTTGCTCGCGAATTTATCCCACGCCTCGCAAGCGTTTTCGGGATCATCGGGCAAGAAGAATGGCATGGCGGTCGCGATGTGCTTCGCCGCCAGCGGCGTATAGCTTTTGTTGTCGGGCAGGACCATAAACCCGGTTTCCTGCTTCAGGTCAATGACGACGATGCTTTCCTGCTGAGGCTGCTGTCCCGCCATAGAGAAGCGGATTTTTTCGCCCTTCACGGCGACCTTGGAAGGCTGCGTCCCCTCGGGTTTCTGGCGAATCATGTCGGCCGTGAATTGCTGGGAAAATGCGGGGAACGATCCGAGAACGAGCGCAATCAAAACCGACAACCGGGAAAGCGTCTTCGGGAGCACGAGAATCTCCTGGCAAATGTTCGTGGGAGGCTTGCTGGGGGCCTTCCAAGAATAGCAGAACCTCGCGCTGGAACAAAGACTTTCAACGGCACTTGAGGCTGGGTTTTTCGAAGGCTTTCTCAATCCACTTCGACATCAGGTAATGGTCGTGATCCAGGTAGCCGGAGCGGCGGTAAACCTCTTTAGCCGTAGTGTTTGTGCGGATTACCTCAAAATGGATAGCACGCACTCCGGCGGCCCGTGCGGCTTCCTCGACAAAGTCCAGAGTCTTGCGGCCCCAGCCGCGGCCACGGTGCGATTCATGCAGGTAAAACTCGTCAATGAACGCATCGCGGCCCAGGTATTCGAGGCTGTAACCGAAGGTGAGAACGATGTAGCCGACGGGGGGCGCGCCGTCGGCCATGGCCCCGTCGAAGATCAGCCAGGCCTGGCCGAAGGCGGATTCACGCAGGAAGGTAAGGAGCGCCACGCGGGCGCGCGGTTCGTCGTAGGCGTGGCCGTCGTACGCGTAGTACTCGCGCATCAACGGGAGGAGCAGATCCGCGTCGGCTTCGGTGGCAGTTCGGAAAGTCGGGTCCATCGCTCATGCCACATTTTCGATGGCGAGCGCCATACCCATTCCACCGCTCACGCAGAGAGTGGCGACGCCGCGTTTGGCGTTGCGCATGCGCATTTCATGGAGAAGCGTAACCGTGATGCGCGTGCCCGTGCAGCCGATGGGATGGCCGAGCGCGATCGCGCCACCGTTGACGTTGAGTTTCCGGCGGTCGAAGTGGAGATCGCGGTCGCAGGCGAGCACCTGGGCGGCGAAGGCTTCGTTGAGTTCGACCAGATCGAAGTCCGCGAGTTTGAGTTTGTGTTTTTGTTCCATCTTGTGGAGTGCGGGCACGGGGCCGATGCCCATGATGCGGGGATCGACGCCTGCAGAGGTTACGGCGAGAATGCGTGCGAGCGGCTTTAGATTGTTTTTCTGAGCGAAGGATTCGCTGGCGATGACGACCGCGGCGGCGCCGTCAGTGATGCCGGACGAGTTTCCGGCGGTGATGGTTCCGGTTTTCGAGAACACCGGTTGAAGTTTGGCGAGTTTTTCCAGGCTCGCGTCCGGGAACGGGTGCTCGTCGCGCGCGAAGGTCTGCGATCCCTTCTTCGATTCGATGGTAACGGATACGATCTCTTCCTTGAAGCGCTCGGAGGCGAGCGCGGCCGCCGCGCGTGTCTGCGAGGTCAAGGCGAATTCGTCCTGTTCGTCGCGCGTGATCTTGTATTGTTCGGCGAGAGCTTCGGCGGTTTCTCCCATCACCATCTTCGCCAGCGGGCAGAAGAAACCATCGCGGTACATGCCGTCGACGAGTTCCTGGTCGCCGAGGCGGTATCCCCAGCGCGCGCCGTCAAGATAATAGGGAAGGCGCGACATGGATTCCGTTCCTCCGGCGAGCACGCAATCGAGATTGCCAGTGGCGACTTCCTGATACGCGAGTGCGATGGACTTGAGTCCCGATGCGCAGGCTTTGTTGACGGTGTAGGCGGGGACTTCCTGCGGCACGCCGCTGCGGATCGAGATCTGGCGGGCGGGATTGGGTCCGCCACCGGCCTGACGGGCGTTGCCGAAGATGGTCTCTTCGACTTGTTGCGGCTGGACGCCGGCCCTCTCCATGGCCGCTTTCGCAGCGACCACACCCATGTCGGCGGCCGACTGCGAGGCGAGCGAGCCGCCGAATTTTCCGATCGGCGTTCGAACTGCCGACAGGATATACACGTCGTTCAAAACGGTCCCTCCAAACCTTTTAGTCTAGCATTGGCCTCGACGGCGGTGAGTTAGTGCACGACCGGCCAGCTCTCGAACTTCGCTCAGGGCAGCCTGCCGGTCGCTCCATCGTGGGTCCGGTGCCAGTTGTGGGGTCAGCGGACGAGATTGAATTCGGTAGAATCCCGCCATGCCGCGCGCGGGCGGAATCATCTGGGATCTCAGCGATGCGAACCTGACGGACCGCATCTACCTTCTATCGCTGGTCATCATCGCGCCGTGGGTGCTCGTATCGCCGCGCGTGGAGAACCGCTGGTGGCTCGCGGGGATCAACGTTGCAAGCGTTGGAGTGATTCGCGGGTTGCAGTTGTGGGCGAAGCGATGGCGAGTTGGTGAATTTCTGCATGACTGGTATCCCCTCGGGATGTTTGTTGTGTGTTTTGAAGAAGTCTCGCGGCTTTCGTTTCTCGTGCGCGAAGACTGGCAAGATCACTACATTCTGGCGGTCGAGTCGGGCGTGTTTTCAGTGCCGCCCACGGTCTGGCTTGGACAGCATGGGTCGTGGCTTCTGACGGAAGTTCTGGAGATCGGATACTTCTCGTACTTTGTGATTTTGATGATTGTCGGCGGCGTTTTTTACGCGAGAAAAGACAAGCGTCCATTCCGGCAGGTGATGGACGCGACCGTGCTGGCATATCTGCTGTGCTACGTCGTCTTCATTCTGTTGCCGATGGAGGGCCCGGCGCACACGCTCGCCGCACAACACGACTTCCCGCTTCCCGGCGGAGGTCCGTTTCATTGGATGGTGCAATTGATCCAGAGCAACGCGGGTGTTCACGGGAATGCGTTTCCCAGCGTCCACGTTGCGGGTGGCGTGGTTTCTCTTTTCTTCGCGTGGAAGTACGCGCCGAAACTCGGGTTGGCGCTGACGCCGCTGGTCTTCCTGCTCTGCATTGGTGCGGTTTACGACCGCTACCACTACGTTTCGGATGTGATCGCAGGGGTTGAGGTCGGAATCATAGCCTCGTGGATCATTGTGAGAGGCTGGCTTGGTACGAGCAGCGACGCAGTCCGCGATTCGCGCGTTTCCTTCGCGAGCCAGTAAACTGATCGTTCATGAATTACATCTATGGACTTAACGCGGTCAGCGAGGCGATCAAAGCTCGCGGCCGAGCATTTCAGTGGGTCGGACTGGCGAAAGAGCGTCATGACCTGCGCTTACAGCGCATCATTGAAGAGTGCCGCAAGCTGGGTGTGCCAGTGCGCTTTTTGCAGCGTACGGAACTCGATCGGCTGGCGGGCAACGCCGCGCATCAAGGGGTTGTGGCGGTCACTTCGGCGAAGCAATACAGCGGTCTCGAGGATGTGATCGATGCGAAGCGCGGCACTTATTCGCTGATCGTCGTGCTCGATGGAATTGAGGATCCGCATAACCTGGGAGCGATTCTGCGGACGTCCGATGCTGCGGGTGCGGATGGCGTGGTGATCCCCGAGCGCCGAGCGGCGGCTGTGACCGGAACGGTCACCAAGACTTCGGCCGGTGCGAGCGAACATTTGCCGATCGCGAAGGTGACGAACATTGCGCGGGCGGTGGAAGAGCTGAAAGAAAAAGACGTATGGGTCGTTGGACTCGACGAGCGCGGAACGCAAACCTACGACACGCTCGATTACAACATGGACTGTGCCGTTGTGCTCGGTGCCGAAGGCAAAGGCGTGCACGACCTGGTGCGCCGCAAGTGCGATTTTCTGGTCTCGATTCCAATGCTAGGGAAGGTTTCGTCGTTGAACGTTTCGGTGGCGGCGGGGGTGGTGTTGTACGAAATCGTGCGGCAACGGAGGGCGAAGGCGGCTCCCGAGGCGGAATGAAGTCTTGTGATGCTGCGAAGTTTTTTCCCAGGTTAGCGTCCAAAAGGCGGACGCGAACCTGGGGCACCCTCGCCGGCAGCGAAATGAAGTTGTGCCTGGTGCTGTTTATTTTGTTTGGCGCGTGCGCAAGCACTTTCTCGCTGGATCGCGAAGCTTTCACATTTACCAAGTATGACTTGAGCGTGACTGTGGAGCCGGAGCAGCAACGGCTGGCCGTCCGCGGCAAGATCGTTATCCGCAATGATTCTTCGGCCCCTCAGAAAAATGCTGTTCTGCAGATTTCTTCGAGTCTGACCTGGCGCTCGATTCAAGCCGACGGCGAGCCGCTCCAGTTCGTCAGCCAGCCTTTCACATCGGATATCGATCACACGGGCGCACTATCGGAAGCGATCGTGTCGTTGCCAGTAGAGATCCGTCCCGGCGGCACGATTGAACTTGAGATGGGTTATGAGGGCGTCATCATGCTCGATGCGACCCGCCTCACGCGCATCGGTCTTCCGAAAGATGTGGCAGTGCATAGCGATTGGGATCAGGTCGGCAAGGACTTCACGGCCGTGCGTGGTGTGGGATATGTCGCGTGGTATCCGATTGCCACGGAGGTTGGAAATCTGTCCGAGGGCAACAGTGTGTTTGAGGTGGTTGGACGGTGGAAGGCTCGGGAGCGTGATGCGGAGATGAAACTGCATTTCTTATATGCGACGAACGATGGTCGTTCGCTACCTACTTTTCTTTGTAGTGGAGTTGGCGTGAATTTTTATGGGCAGATGAGCAGGGCAGTGGAGACCTTGTTGAATTGCGAGTTTACGCCCGTTGGTCTTAAGGTTCCCTCGTTCTTGATGGCGGATTATGACGTAGTCGATGGAACGAGCGCTCGAATTCAATTTGTGGGCGGCCACAAATCCAAAGCTGAGAAATTCGCCCAAGCTGCCGATACTGTCGTGCCCGTTGTGAAAGAGTGGTTCGGGACGCCTCGCGAGAAGGCGCAAGTTATCGAGTTAGCTGACCCCGGTGCGTCGCCGTTCGAGAGTGGAGCAACATTGCTCACGCCACTGAACGATACCGACCCGAAGCTGTTGCAGATTGCTCTCGTACACGAACTGACCCACGCGGCGTTTTCGTCGCCAAGGCCATGGATCTATGAGGGCGCGGCGCATTTTGCGCAAGGGGCGTACCGGGAGCAGCAGGCGGGCCGGGCCGCGGCACTCGATTTTCTTGGACTGCACCGCGCGGCGGTGATCGATGCAGAAAGGCTTCTACGTGAGAATGCGAAAGAGAACCCGATGCCGGAGCAATCGCTAATTTCAACGAGCATCGATGAGTTCTATCGCAGCAAGGCTGCGTACGTTTGGTGGATGCTGAAAGACTTGCTGTCCGATGACGTTCTGCAAAAGAGCCTGTTGGTCTATCAGCCGGAAAAGGACGTGGACCCGGCCTACTTTCAGCATCTTCTCGAGGCGCAATCGAAGCGCGATCTGCAATGGTTTTTTGACGATTGGGTCTATCACGATCGCGGGCTACCGGATTTTCGCGTCGAGTCCGCTTATGCCCGTAGAGCCTCGCAGGATAATTTTCTGATCACCGTGACGGTCGAGAACGTGGGAGAAGCTGGAGCCGAGGTTCCCGTGACCGTGCACTTCGATGGCGGAGAGATGACTGAGCGCGTCATCGTCCGCGGAAAAGCGAAGGGTATTGTGCGCATCAGTACCCCGAAGGTTCCGACAGAAGTCAGGGTGAACGATGGCAGCGTACCGGAGACCGACACGAGCAATAATTCGTTCAAGATGTCGAGCCCGACATAGATGTCCTCGCGTCAACCTGGATCTCAAAACACCAAATCCACCACAGAGGCACAGAGAACTGCACTGCGAAATTACTGGCAAAAGCAATTCACCGACCAATTGAATTCTCCTACCCGCGCTTCTGCGTCTCCGTGGTAGGTTCTTAGCGGAGTCATGGAGGAACGTTTGGCCTATATCCAGTTCTTAGGCGCAGCCGGCACGGTGACCGGCTCCAAGCATCTGATCAATACCTCGTCCGATGGCGACGACAGAAAAGGAATTCAGGTACTAGTCGACTGCGGCCTGTTCCAGGGCCAGAAAGAATGGCGCGCGCGAAACTGGCAGCAGCTGCCGATTCCTGCGAATGAAATCGACGCCGTGATTCTGACGCACGCCCACCTCGATCACTGCGGATGGATTCCACGACTGGTGAAGCAGGGTTTCAAGGGGCCTATCTATGCGACGGCTGCCACGATCGATCTGTGTGGCATCATCTTGCCCGACTCCGGTCATTTACAGGAAGAAGACGCGGCGTTCTACAACAAAATCAAAAAATCCAAGCACGAACCGGCTTTGCCTCTCTACACGTTCGAAGAAGCCGAAGCCTGCATGCAGTATTTTCAGGTCGCACGCGTTGGTGAGACGAAGCAGTTGAATTCCGAACTGTCATTTCGCTTTGTGCGGGCGGCGCACATTTTAGGGTCGTGCATGGCGGAAGTGAGTCTCTCAACGAATGGCCAGTCACGGCGTCTTCTTTTCACCGGCGATGTCGGCCGCGTGCATGATCACACCGTCGCGCCGGGGCAGGTTGTGCATTCAGGACCCCAGGAAGGCGAGAGTGCGGACCTTCTCGTGATGGAGTCCACTTACGGCAACCGTGACCATCCGAAAAACGATCCTCGTCCCGAACTTGCTGCCGTGATCCGGCGGACCGTGGAACGGGAAGGATCGCTCGTTGTGCCGGCGTTTGCGGTCGAGCGCACGCAGAAGTTCGTTTTCATGCTGAAGGAGCTGATGGAGTCAGGACAGATCCCGCGCACTCCAGTTTTCTGCGACAGCCCGATGGCGATCAAGGCCGTTGAGATTTATCTGAAGTACGAAAGCGAGTACTCCGACGAAGCTCGGACGCTCATCAATAAATACGGCTCACCGCTGGAGTGGCCGGGCTTCACGTTCGCCTCGACGGCTGACCAATCGAAGAAGATCAACGAGGTGCACTACCCGACAGTCATCATCTCATCGAGCGGGATGGTGACGGGCGGCCGCATTCTGCATCATCTCGCGCAGCGCTTGCCCGATCCGAAGAATACAATTTTGTTCATCGGATTCCAGGCGCCGGGCACACGCGGAGCCACGATCAAAGGCGGCGCCAAGGAAGTGAAGATTTTCGGCGACTTTGTTTCCATCCGGGCGCAGATCGCGACCTTCGAGCAGTTCAGCGATCATGCCGACCCGTCGGAGTTGCTCACCTGGTTGCGAACGTTTCGCGGAAAGCCGGCCTACACTTATCTGGTGCACGGCGAAACGGCGGCTTCGTCGCAATTGCGTGAGACGATGTCGAAGGAGCTGGGATGGAATGTGCAGGTGGCCGAGTGGATGGAGAAGGTCGCGGTGAAATAGTGGCGCCGGATGATAGGCATTGGTCTGAAGGGTCGCCGCATTTTTAAAGTTGCGGCCAGTCCGGAAGGGCCAAAGACCATCAGCGTGTGGAGGAGTTATGACCGAAGCTGAACTCAAGAAGCACATCGAGTCTGCGGAGAAGAGCCCGAAAGAAATCGCCGCTGCGGTTTCTGGATTGCCGCCAGCCACATTGCGCTACAAGCCGGCTCCCGAGAAATGGTCGATTCTCGAGATCCTCGGGCACCTGGCTGATATTGAGATCGTCTATGCGTATCGATTGCGGCAGATGTTAGCGGACGAAAAGCCGGTGATCGCACCCATGGACCAGGATGCATGGGCCAAGCATCTCGGGTACATGGACGCACCTGCGCCCGAGTTGGTCGCCGCGTACGGGCTGAACCGACATCAGAATGTCCGCTTGCTGAAGCGATTGAAATTGGCCGATCTGGAGAAGGCTGCTTTTCATCCCGAATATCAGAAGAATCGAACGGTTGCTGAGCTGGTGGAACAAATGTCGGGGCACGGCACGAATCATCTGGGCCAAATTGAGAAGCTGAAGAAAGAGGTGGGTATGAAGTAGGCTCGCTGACAGGCTCACCGGCGACGAGAATGGCTTTCCGAGCTAGCATCGCTCAGCGGCCCGACTTTCGTACGCATTGGCTTCACACCATTTGTGGTCATTCATCACTTCAAGTCCTTCCCCACATTGTCATCCTGAACGGAGAGAAGCGCCGAAGGCGCTTCTCGAAATGAAGGACCTATGCAACCTCATTGCAAAACGTATTACGTTGCTCAAGGTGACAGTGGTGGGTGCCGAGCGTACGGATGGGGCCAGCGGGAGAACGTCAGAGGTTAGACAACTGCATAGGTCCTTCGCGGCGTCCGGCGTACGCCTCACTTGCTCAGGATGACAATTTTTGGGGTGAGAGCAATTTGGTAAGCGAGGGGCGCACTTTTATGAGTACTCCAGATGCCGGAATCGCGCTACGAATTTGCGGAGGAATGGCGATGGGTGAAGGACACCAGCGCTTCCAGTTTCGCCGTTGCCGATCCTGAGTCGATGGACCTTGCCGCCATGGCAATCGCCTCTCCGAGATGATCGGCGCGGCCGCCGGCTACTAAGGCGGCTGCGGCGTTCAATAGCACAACATCGCGGCGTGCAGACTTCTTGCCTCCGAGCACTTCACGAATGATGGCCGCGTTTCCAGCGGCATCTCCTCCGGAGATCGCCTCGATTGGCGCGCGGGTGAAGCCAAATTCTTCCGGAGTCACTTCGTAAGTGCGAACCTGGCCGTCGCGTACTTCGGCGATGCGCGTTGGGCCCGTGATTGTGATTTCGTCGAGTCCGTCGGAACCATGCACTACCAGTGCTCGGCGCAATCCGAGCATGCTGAGCGCTTCGGCCAACTTCTCGACCAGGTCATCGGAATACACGCCGACAACTTGCGCTGACGCAAGCGCAGGGTTCGTCAGTGGGCCGAGCAGATTGAATACAGTTCGTAAGCGCAATTCACGCCGAGCGGGTTGGACATACTTCATCGCAGAATGCATCGCCGGGGCGAACAAAAATGCGATTCCGACTTCTTTGAGGCACTCCGCGACTCGTGCCGGCGGCAGGGTGATATTCACTCCCAACGCTTCCATCACGTCGGCCGAACCGCATTTCGATGTTACGCTGCGATTTCCATGTTTCGCGACGCGAACGCCCGCTCCCGCCGCGACGAGAGCTGTTGCGGTCGAGATGTTGAAGGTGCCGCTGGCATCGCCACCGGTGCCGCAGGTGTCCACAAGCGCGTCGCGTTCGGTGCCGCTGACATCGATAGTCGAGTTGCCTGCTACGTTGAGGGGTGCGGCGGCTGCGCGGATGGCTTCGGCAAATCCCACGATTTCTTCTACCGTCTCGCCTTTCATGTGCAAGGCAACCAGCAGGGCGGCGATTTGCGCGTCGGTGCACTGGCCGGTGAGGACCTCCGACATCACGGCGCAAGCCTCGTCGCGCGACAGCGACTGGCAGTGGTTCGCGATGCGGTGCAGGACGTCGGTGATCATTGGGCTAACAGGGTAGCAAAGTTCGCGGAATCACGATCACGCGCGAATGTGACGGCCTCCGTTTGCCCAATAGCGGAGGCTTTTATAAAATCAAGGGTTTGCTGCCCTCAGTCGGAAGCCGCAAGCAGGACCCAGCCCGAAATCAAACGGTGTGATCATTAGTTGTCGAATTATCTCGAGTCATCGATCGGGAATCATTTATGAAAATTCATGAGTACCAGGCAAAAGCAATCCTGAAAAAGTATGGCGTGGCAGTGCCGCGCGGTGAGATGGCGGAGACGCGCGAGCAGGCTGAGGCGGCTGCCAAGAGTCTGTTCGACTCGGGCGCGAGCGGCGTCGTCGTGAAGGCGCAGATCCATGCCGGCGGCCGCGGCAAGGGCGGCGGCGTGAAGATCGCGAAGTCCGTGCAGGAGGCGGGCGAACTCGCTGCCAAAATGCTCGGCATGACGCTGATCACGCATCAGACTGGCCCAGAAGGGCGCGTTGTGCGTCGCCTTCTGATCGAAGAAACACTGCCGATCGAGAAGGAACTCTACATCGGTATCCTGGTGGATCGGGGAGAAGGCAAGGCCGTCTTCATGGCGTCGGCGGCGGGCGGCATGGACATTGAGCAGGTGGCGGCCGAAAATCCCGACGCGATTTTGAAGGAATACATCGCGCCGGGCATGGGGCTGCAGGCCTTCCAGGCGCGCAAGCTGGCGTTTCAACTCGGAATCAAGCCACAGCTTGTGAGTCAGGCCGTACAGTTCATGACGGGACTTTACAGGGCATTCGAGGGGACGGACGGATCGCTGGTGGAGATCAATCCTTTCATCACGACCACAGACGGCCGCCTGTTTGCGCTCGATGCCAAGATCAATTTCGACGATAACGCGCTGTTCCGCCACGCTGATTTGAAAGAGCTGCGCGACATCACGGAAGAAGACCCGCTTGAAGTCGAGGCCTCGAAATACAGCCTGAACTACATCAAGCTCGACGGAAACGTGGGCTGCATGGTGAACGGCGCCGGACTCGCGATGGCCACGATGGACATCATCAAGTACGCCGGCGGCATGCCGGCGAACTTTTTGGATGTGGGCGGCGGCGCCAACGCCGAGCAGGTCACGCATGCTTTCGAAATTCTCCTGAGCGATAAGAATGTGAAAGCGGTGCTGATCAATATTTTTGGCGGCATCCTGCGTGTAGATACGCTGGCGACCGGCGTGGTCGAGGCTGCGAAGAAAACGCACATCCAGTTGCCGATCGTTTTGCGGCTCGAGGGCACGAATGTCGACGCGGGACGGCAGATTCTGAAAGAGTCCGGACTGAATTTCATCGTCGCGGAAACGATGAAAGACGCCGCGGAGAAAGTTGTGGCGGCGGCGAAGGGCTAGTAGCGCCGGCGTCTCGCCGGCAGTTGCGAGGG
>Ga0126381_100001562_pt1 | contig 24440 bp, 28 predicted proteins | sample PanSoiMetPlot_28_FD_96465 | JGI IMG/M metagenome (GOLD analysis project Ga0126381, IMG submission 96465) | Tropical forest soil microbial communities from Panama - MetaG Plot_28 | ecosystem: Environmental > Terrestrial > Soil > Tropical forest > Bulk soil | place: Panama | collected 2016-02-17 | reverse complement strand
AGCTCATCGTCCGCTATATCCGCGCAACGGCTGCGGCGATGCGCTTCATCCACGACCCACGCAATCTGGACGAGGTCGTGAAGGCCGCCACGCAGATCACGCACCAACCAGAGAACCGGGTGCGCGAGATGCTGTCCTATTTCTCGGATGCCAAGAATGACGTGCTGCCGAAGCAGGGCGAGATCGACATAGCTGCCGTCAAAGCGACAATCGCGCTGTTCGGCCAATACGGGATTCTGAAGACCCCGTTGCCGCCGCCAGAGCATTTCGTCGATCTGCGCTACGCGCAGATGGCGGGAATTCAGTGAGCGCTCAGAAGTCGGGCTTGGTGGCGATCGGGAGGGTCGTTGGATAGGAGCCGGGGATGCGATTGACCTCGGCAATGAGCCCCTCCTCGAAGCCGCGGTTGTTCTCGGCGCAGATCGTCTCCTCGTAGGGCGTCGTGTCGGCTTTGTAGGTCACCTGCGCCGACCAGGGCGTGGTGAACGTCACCAGATCCTCGACCGTCAGCGCAACATGCAGGCTCTTGCGATCGACCGCAACCTTATAGCGCTCGACCACGTGGATCCGGTCCGAGTGCGGGGTGAAGAAGCGGTCGGTGTAGGTCCTGTCATTCTCGCCGATCGTGTCCACCACCAGCGTGTCGCCGTCGTAGTGGCCGACCGATTCACCGAACCAGCTGGACTTCAAGCTCGGCGTGTGCGGCTGGTTCAGATAGACATGACGCGTGAGCGAATCGCGCACATAGACCAGCACCACCTTGTCGGCGGTCTGCAGGATCTGCATCGGATCGCGCTGATTGAGAATCATCGGCACGCCCGCCGGGTAGCACATGTCGATCAGCTTGAGGTGCGAATGCCCGGCGATCTCGGCCGCGACAACCGTCTTCATTCGGGCGAGCGTCTCGGGGCGCAAGATCGGGTTGGTGAGATCCGCAACCCATCCGTCCGGGCTTTGCCCGCCCGGCGTGGCGCTGCGCCGATGCGGATGGGCCGGATCGATAGTTATTGGTCCCGGGCCGCTCGCCGGCGGTTCGAACGATTCGACGTAGCGCCCGACGCGCACCCACTGCCCAGAGAGGTCGGGCGCCGACTTCGGCGTTTCTGCCGCCGCCAGGACGCAGGCGCAGAGGGAGATCGCGACCGCGGATAGAAGTGCCTCACGGCGCGGCGGGCTTGGATACTGAAAGGACCTGTTCACCTCGGCATCTCTTGTCCCCGCCGGCTTCCCGGTAACGTCTGGGCCTACTTGGCGTCGGCTTCGCTGGGCGCTTCGCCACCGCTGGCACCACTCACATTGCCTAAGCCCAGAGTCCTGCCGTCCGGAAACGTGACTGACAGATACTGGCCACCGGGCGTGCCGTCCTTCAGAGGGTGGATCACCGCAGTTACATTCATTCCCGGCGTCAGCGTCTTGGGTTGCCAGCCCTCCCGCGCCAATCCGCCCGGCGAGCCCATCTCGATCGGCCATTGTTGCAACTCACCGTCGCTCTTGCGCACCATCAGCAGAATCCAGCTGTGCGGATAGATCCATTGGAACGCCTTGACAGTGCCCTCCAGTGTCACCTGGGCCCCGCCGTCGAACATGGCGAAGGAGTGATGCGCGCGTGCCGGCACCGCGCCCATCGCGACCGCGACGCTCGCCAAGCCGAGTGCCCTCAATGTCATTGCGCGCCTCCTTGGTAGAGCCAGCCATCGGACGTGCTTTCCGCCGGGCCCAACCGCCGCGCCACCGGCGAGCTTCCACAAATCCATATCACACCGCGAACAGAGCTAGAAGCAGCCCGCATTTCCCGCCATGACTGCGCCCAGCTATGGTCGGCGCACGCCCTTCACCGAGGACAGATCGCGGTGCTTTTCACCGCAGACATAATCCTCGAGGCGCACGTCGTTGCGCAGCGCATAAACGAAGCGCGCCTGCCAATCCTTGCTGTAATAATCCGGATCGTGAACCGTGATCACGTCCTCGAGTTCGGACGGGCTCGTCTTGCGTACGCGCTCGATGGTGGTCAACTCGTCGGTGTGCGGCGCGCCTGTGGCGTCAAGGAATGTGCCGCCGTTGAAGCCCGCCGACTGAATCACCAGCACGTCGCCTTCGAAATGGCCCACTGCATGTCCGTTGTAGAGCGGCAGCGCAGCCATGTCCTTGGCCGACGGCAACGCCCGGTCCATCGCGATTGCGCGAATCTGATGATTGAGCTCATGCACCATAGTGATCTGGCCGGGTGGGGCTTGGAGAATTTCGAACGGATAGGGCGAGGCAAGCAGTCGTGGAAGCCCATCGGCCACGCAGTATTTGCGCGCGACGTCCTTGATCGAACCATCCTTCAGGCCGGCGACGTTCGCCTCGTAGGCGGCTTTGCCGTCAGCCGTGAACGGGAGCTCGCCGCCACCGAGCGGCGCGATCTTGGCGTTGTACTCGGTGGCCCAGTAGGTGCCGGAAATATCCGGCGCGGCGCTTTGAGCACGCACCGGGCCGCACACTGGCGAGAGCATAAGCAAACCGATAAGCGCCAGATCGGCACGAGGGTACGGACGAAACTCCCGCATCATCAAGTCTCTCCCGCGTGCGCTGCGGTCTGTACCTAGACTGTCGAAGGCCACTTTGGTAGAAGAGTCCGAGCGCGTAAAGGGGTTGCAATGCTCTTTGTCGGATTGAAGCGCTGCTCTATCTATTCCCTCGCGGCGATCTGCGCTGTCACGTTTTGCGTCGGTGCCCAGGCACAGACCACGGTCGGCATCCCAAACTTCGCCCCCGACGATCACACTTCCTGGTATCCGGACCGGCCGACAGGCGACAATTTTCTGCCGCCAGAAAGTGGTCCCGGGCCGATCATGTCCAGGCCAGGTTATCCCTACGTTCCGAACAATGCCCGCGATTTCGCTGGCTCGAACCCGACCTACCGAATCGCCGACCTGACCAACCGGATCCTCCAGCCCTGGGTGGTCGAGCAGATGAAGAAGGACAACGATGAGGTACTGGCCGGCAAGGTTCCCTTCATGGCGCGCGAGCGCTGCTATCCGGGCGGCGTTCCCGAATTCGACATCTACCGCCGGGTGGCACCGCCGATGCTGTTTTTCGTGCAGACTCCGAAAGAAGTGCTGATCATCTGGCGCGGTGACATGCAGGTGCGGCACATCTACATGGACGTGCCGCATTCGGCGCACCCGACGCCGTCCTGGTACGGGGAGTCCGTTGGTCACTACGAAGGCGACACGCTGGTGGTCGACACGATCGGGCAGAACACCAAGACATTCGTCGACAACTACCGCACGCCCCATACCGAGCAACTGCATGTGATCGAGCGCTTCCACATGATCGACGGCGGCAAGACCCTGGTCGTTGACATCCACGTCGAGGATCCCGGCGCCTTCACCATGCCGTGGAATGCCGTTCAACGCTTTGCCCGCTGGGACAAAGGGACGCTGTTTGCCAAGGGCGACAGCCTTTGCGCCGAAAGCGCAGCTTACGACTACTTCAACACCGGCAATTACGGCGCGAGTCACGTGTCGGAGCTGGCCCCGATCCCGCAAGCTGACAACCCGGATTTCTGAGGAAGCCTTACTCCGACGTCTTGCTCAGCGGCGCCAGACCGGTCTTCGACCAAACCGCCTCCCCATCGCTGCTGGTCAGGAACCTGATGAAAGCTTCCGCGCCGGCCGGGTCGGCGCTGCCGGTGAGAATTCCCACCGATTGCGTTACGAAGCCGCCCAGATCCGCCGGTACTGGACCGACGACATCGACGTTGGTCAGCTCCAAGAGCTCAGGATAGGCCCAAATGCTGAAATCGACCCTGCTGGCGACCAGATCGGAGCGCGACTTGATGATCACCGCCCGCTGCATCACCTGGTCCAGGATGCCGAGATCAAGCAGCATCTGGCGAACCGCGACACCCGAATGATGCACCGGATCGGGATCCTGCAGCCCGACCGCGTTAGCAGCGAGGAGCGCTGCTCGGAACTTGTCACGTGTCGAAATGTCCGGCTTCGGCACACCCTTGCGCACCGCCACGCCCATCCCGTCGCGCGCGAAATCGACCACACTGCCTGCTCTGATCAGCCCGGCCTTGACCTGGTTGTCCATGTCGTCCCGGTTCATGACGATGACGTCAATCGTTTCGCTAGCATCAAGCCGCCGTTTCAGCGCGGGGCCACCTGTGTTGCCGGGCGTGTAGCTCGCGGCTATCCCGGTCTTGCTGCTGAAGGCCTGCACCAGGGGCTGGCCGCTGCCTTGGAAATGGCCGCCACCGAACACCTTCAGGTCCGCGGCATCCGCGGAAGCGGCGATCAACAGCGTAACGATTGCGGCTGCGAGCGCCGACCATGTGATCCTTGGCATGCCATTCTCCTCCCCTGTGAGCTGGCGCTCCCGCCATGATGCGTCCGCCAACGACTATGCGGGGCCGCCTCGCCATTATAATATCATCGACGGGCGACATCGATCTGGGCCCGCCTTTCACGATGAGCACCAGGGAGCTTGCCATGGCGATGCATCTCTTTTGCCCAGCCATGGCGATGCTTATCGCGCTCGCGGCAATGGCCTGCGGATCGAGCGGCGGTGCCTGGGCAGCCGACATCATCCGTTACGGCATCGATGACGATCAGAATATCAACCGGCTGCCGCAGGTCGTAGCGGAGCGCGAAGGCTTCTTTGCACACGAGGGCGTTGAGGTTCAAACCGTCCCCTTCACAGTTTCGTTCCGCGCCCCGCCGGGTGCCAATCCGATCACGATGCGCGAAGCGATGAGCAAGGGCGACATCGATATGTCGCGCGAGCAGTTCCCGCTCCTGATCAACGATGTGATGGCGGGCCGCAAGGTCGTCGCCGTCTCGGTCGCAAGCGGCAACCCGGTTTATTTCGTGGTAGCGCGTCCCGAGATCAAATCGTTTGCGGATCTCAAAGGCAAGACCCTCACCATCACCAATCCACGCGACGGAATCACTGTGTGGACCCGCAAATTGTTGGCGCTCCACGGTCTGGCGGACACGGACGTCACGCTAAAGAACATCGCCGGCTCGCAGGGACGCCTCGCCTGCCTCAAGTCCGGAGAATGCGCGGCTGCCTCGCTCGCGCAGCCCTCGGTGCTCGACGCGATCGAGGCCGGCTCGCATACGCTCGGGCTCACCAACGAGATCGGGCCGCCGCTCTATCAATTCGACATCGTCGATCCGACCCGCGCCGCGGCCAATCGAGATGCCGTCATCAAGTATATTCGTGCGACCGCGGCGGCGGTGCGTTTCATCCGCGATCCCAAGAACCGCGACGAGGTAGTCAAGATCACGATGGCCTACATGAAAGAGCCCGAAAACCGCTCGCGCGAGATGCTGACCTATATCTGGGACCCGAAAAACCGCGTGCTGCCGCAACAGGCGGGTATCGAATTGGAGGGCGTCAAGGCGGCGATTGCACTGCTCAGCGAATATGACATCCTGAAGCCGCCGCTGCCGGTGCCGGAGCGTTTCATCGATACGGCTTATGCCGAGGCCGCGAGCCGCTGATCGGGCGTCCCGCCATGCCGAAACTTGCTTTGCTGTTTGGTGCCTTGCTTGCAGCGATCGCATGGCCGCTGGCGGCCATTCCCGAAACCGGCGCCGCGCCAAAGATTCCCGACCTTTCCGGGGGCTGGGATCGCATGGGCACCCTGGTCGAGACCTATGAGGCGATCCCGGGCTATAGCGGGGCCGGGCCCCTACTGGTCGATCCGCGTCACCCGCACGTCAACGGGAGCCGCGATCTCACCTGGGCGCCGGCGCTCGACAACCCGATCCTCAAAGCCGAGACACTGGCCAAGCTCGCGCCGATCGCCGAGGCAGAGATTAAGGGCATCCCGCACATCAAGGATGAGGGTCATTGTCAGCCCTCCGGCGTTCCCGGCATCCTGAATGTGCGCGGCACCTTCGAGCTTTTGCAGACGCCGACGCAAGTGACCATTATCCATCCGACCGATCAGCAGGTGCGACGCATCTACCTGGACGTACCGCATTCTGCGAACCCCGGCCACACCTGGTACGGCGAATCCATCGGCCATTACGAGGGCGACGACACGCTGGTTGTCGATACGATCGGGCTCAACGACAAGACCCAGACCGATCGCTTCGGCACACCCCACTCTGATCAGATGCACGTAGTCGAGCGCTATCGGGTGGCGGGCGATCACCGCACCCTGGAGGTGCAGTTCACGGTTGACGATCCGGGCACCTTCACCATGCCCTGGTCGGCACGGGCGCGTTTCCGCGCTCGGCCGCCCGTCTTCGAGGAGCAGGTCTGCGCCGAGAACAACCGTTTCGTTGGCCTGGTGTTCGACGCAGGCAGGCCCACCACGACGGTCTATACGCCGACCGCGGAGAAGCCGGATTTTTGACGGGGTGAGCAGGACCAGCGATGGTAACCGTGTTCAACTTCACTACTCCCTATTCACCGCCCTGCACGGAGAGACACGCCATGGTTCCAAACAAGCTCGTCCGCTTGGCCTTGATCGTGGGCGTGGCGCTGCTGACAGCGACCGGTGCCGATGCGCAGCGCGCGGGCGGTGGACGCGGCAAGCAGGAAGCGCCGGCAGCAACGCCGGGTGGCCCGATCTACACGCCGCCCTCCCCCGCCATGAACATTTCCGGCGTATGGTGGACGCAGAGCTACAGCCCGAAGATTGAGGTCGTGGGCGGCGGCGATCTTCCCTTTAGCGAAAAAGGCAAGAGCCAGTACGCGAGCAACATGGCGGCGCTGAAGGACGGCTCGCTCAAGGATGAGGCGCGGCGCCTTTGCGTGCCCGACGGGCTGCCACGCATCCTGGGAAATCCCTATCCGTTCCAGCTCATCCAGACCCCGGGCCGGGTCACCTTCGTCTACGAGCTCAATCACGTCATCCGCCCGGTTCCGCTCGACAAGCCGCAACAATCGGCCGAGGAGCTTGAGGTGGCGCCCTATTATTCCGGCCACTCGGTCGCGCATTGGAACGGCGAAACGCTGGTGATCGAGACGACCGGCTTCAACGAGAAGACCTTCATCGACGCGACCGGTGCACCGCATTCAGATTCCATGACAACGGTCGAGCTGGTGAAGAAGCTGGACGACAAAACCCTGGAAGATGTGATCACGGTAACCGACCCGATGATGTTCACCAAGCCCTGGAGCGCGCGCTTCGTCTATGACCTCCATCCGGAGGTGCGGCTCGAGGACTATGTTTGCGGCGAGAAGCACCGCGACATTTCCATGGTCAAAGGCGTGGTGCCGAAATAGCCGAGGGAGGCTGCGATGGACCGCGGGCTGACAATCGTTTTTGCTCTCCGCGTTGCCGGTCTCTGTGCTGCGGCATGGCCGTGCCTCGCCGCCGCGCAGAGCGGGGTGCCCGACTTCTCGGGCTCATGGACGCGTAAATGGGAAACCGCCAGCACCTACGACGCCCCGCCGAGCGGCCCGGGGCCGGTGATGGTCGATCCGGCCCATCCGCATCACGGTCATCGCACCGGCGTCGCTGACCAGCCTGACCTCGAATCGACGCCATGGATCGCCGACTACAACAATCCGATCCTCAAGCCCGAGGCGCGCGAGGTGGTGAAGCGGATCACCGAACAGGAGGCCGCCGGCCATCCCCATGTTGAACATCAGACGCTGTGCATGCCTTCCGGCGTGCCGGAAATCCTGAACCTGCGCGACGACATGGAGATGCTGTTCTCGCCAGGCGGCAACGAGATCACCATGGTGTACTGGCGCGACAATCAGGTGCGCCATGTCTACCTCAACGTCCCGCATTCCAAGGACCCGCCGAAAACCTGGTACGGCGAATCGGTCGGCCATTACGAGAACGATATGCTCGTCATCGATACGATCGGCCTGAATGACAAGACCGACACGGACCGCTTCGGCACCCCGCATTCCGACCAGATCCACGTGGTCGAGCGCTACCGGCTTGCGGACGACAAGAAGAGCCTGGAGGTATTGTTCACGGTCGACGATCCGAAATTCTTCACCACCGCGTGGTCGGGCCGCGCCGACTACCGCCGCGACAACCGGCCGTTGCGCGAGCTCGTCTGTGCCGAGAACAACCAGCCGCTGGCGATGGGCGACCAGCCGCCCATCCCGACCGCCGCCAAGCCGGATTTCTGAGCATCCGCGGTCGGGGCGGCTTTCCGTGTTGGGAAACCCATCTACAAGCAATGGCCCGCGCGAATTGCGGATACATGCACTATTACACTGATGGCGGCGTGGCACCTCCTGACCTGCGGCCTACTTCTGAAACTCACCGACATCCTTGTTGTGCGACCAGGCGGTGGTGAACGCGAACGGCACCAGCACATAGGCTTCGTTCGAGACCGGGCCCCATTCAGGTACGGCGAGGGGCTCCGGATTCTTGACGACGATCTTCAGCTTTCCGGCTTTGGCCAGCGTATTCGCATCGATCATAAACGATAGCTCGGTCGTGCTAGCCACCATGGTCGGCATCGGCTGGCCGTTGGCATAGACGAGCGAGCGCTTGACGAAGTTGATCCCGGTCAACGTGAAGGCCGTATCGGGCGCGCCCTGGATGATGGTATGCGGGAACATGGTCTCGATGCCCGGCGACGGCGACAGCGACGGATCGGGCACCACGCCGAGGCCGCCGCTGCGTCGGTTGTTGGCGACGCCGGAAGCCGGATTGCGGCCGCCGGGTGCCGGCGTCGCGGCCCGTGCGGCCGGTGCCGCGCCCTCGCCGGCCGCTGGAGCCGCCGCCAGCCGCGCTGGCGCCGCACCCTCGCCGGCCGCCTCGGCCTCGCCGCCCCGACGGCCGCCGCTTGCCGCCTTCAAGCCCTGCTCCCAGGTCAGGTCGACGACGTCACGGTTGTAGGAGAGATGCGAGTTCGAGAACATGTCGCCCCGGAACCAGGCATGATAGCTGCGGTCGACGACCTTGCCGTCCTTGATCACGGTGTCGAGCTTGCGCATGTTCATGATGTCGGCGGTCGGGTCCGCATTGACGATGTCGATGTCCGCAAGCTTGCCGACCTCGATGCTGCCGATGTCCTTGATGCGGAAATGATTGGCGACCCAGCTGGTGGCGGCCTGCAGTACCTTCATCGGCGGCATGTGGGCGTCCTCCTGCATCACGTCCATCTCCTGATGCAGGCCGAGCCCGGGCGGCGTCTGGGTGATATCGGAGGCCGCCACCACCTGGCCGCCAGCAGCGACCAGATCGCCGATGAACTTGGCGTGGTTCTTGTAGCCGCAGGTTCGCAGCTTGATCTGATCCGCCGTCAGGTACTGCTCTGGCGATTTTTGATTGTCCTCGACATCCGCAATGGCGAATGGCGGGTAGTAGGCGAGCAGGTCCGGGTCGGTGAAGGCGTCGCGCGTCTCCTGCTGCACGCGCTTCCACATCGAGGGGAAGCTGCGGTCCGCCGCCATGAAATCCGGCTCCGGCGCCGAATCATGTGCGATCAGGAACGCGATCATGTCCTGCTCCTTGGCCGGGTCCATGTCGCAATACGCGTCGGGTGGCAGGCCCACATAGTTCTTCCATTTCTCCGGATCGCTGGAAATCTGGTCGCCGATCTCGCCGGTGTGGACCATCACGTCGGCGCCGGCCAACACGCATTCCTTGCCGCGTGTCTGCGGCCCGACGCAGCGCATCACCACGCCCTTGCCGGCCTTGTGGGCCTCGTCGGCGACGGCGGCAAAGAGCTCCGGCGGCCCGTTGCCGTCGTTGGTGCCGATGAAGTCGGCTCCCGATTCGATGTTGTAGCGGACCAGCGCCCGCGCCTCCTCGACCGAGCGCACGATGCGGTCGCCGGCGCCAGGCCTGTAGTTGTTCGGCCGCTTGCCGTCTGGTCCACCGCCCTGCAGATTAATGAAGCCCTGGTAGAGTCTCGGGCCCGGAAAGATGCCGTGATTGACCGCATCGCGCTCGGCGATGCCCTGATCGTTGCGCGCGCCCGTTACCATGGCGGAGGTCACGCCCCAATGCAGGAAGGCCTCACCATACATCCAGTTCCAATTGGCCTTGGCGTCGATCAGGCCCGGCGTGATCCACTTGCCGGCGGCGTTGATGACCTGCGCACCCGCGGGCACCTGCACCGCACCGGCCGCGCCCACCGCAGCGATGCGGTTGCCCTGAATGACGATGACCGCGTTCGCAAGCGGAGGGCCGCCATTGCCGTCGACCAGCGTTCCGCCCTGAAGAACCAGGGGCTGTCCCTGCGCACTTGCCTGGATGGTGGCGCCGCAAAGCGCGAGCACGCTCGTCGCTGCGAGCGCCAAAAGCAGCTTCTTCATAAAGCCCTCCCTGAGCTTGTTTTGATCTTGCGAACAGTGCGGCGCGCGTAGCTGTAATGAGGGCACGCGGCGCCGTGGTCGTTCATCCGGCAAGAGATTCGCCTGACCGCCAATCCGATTTGGTTGGGGCAATCATACGGCGGCTTTTCGCGACTGAGAAGTGGCGGGTACCTGTTGCCCTCGCGGCAGGTTTGATATCATTGCTGCTAATGACGCGGCCGTGGACATTTTGCGCCTCAAGTCGACATCAAGAATCCGCGCCAAGACAGAACGATTTTCGGATCGCAGCCAGGGAGGCATCCGTGATCCTGCACCGTTTTACGTTGGCTTTCATCTCTGCGCTCGTTTGCTCCGCGAGCGTGCAGGCGCAGACAATGCAAGGACCGGTCGCCCTGCAGGGAACGGTGAGCTCGGCTCAGGAGGGCGCGATGGAAGGCGTCCTGGTCAGTGCCAAACGCGCGGGCGCAACCATCACCACCACGGTGGTCACGGACGCGAAGGGCGACTACGCGTTCCCGGCGTCGCGGCTCGAGGCCGGCCACTATGCGATCACCATGCGCGCGGTGGGCTACAAGCTCAAGCAAAGCCTGGCGGCGGATGTAACCACAGGCGCAGCCACGTCGGCCGACATCGTGCTCGAAAAGGTGACCGACCTCCACCAGCTCGCCGACCAGCTCAGCAACGGCGATTGGCTCAACAGCATGCCGGGCAATGGGTTCGGCTGCGCCGACTGCCATACGCTGCAGCGCATCGTCAATTCAACCCACACCGCTGACGAATGGATGCAGGTCATTCCCCGCATGGCGACCTATTCGAACGGCAGCACGCCGGAACATCCGCAGCCGCTCGTGCCTGGCCCGCGCCAGGCCAACGAGGCGCCGCGCAACCAGGCCCAGCTGCGCCGGACCGCCGAATATCTAGCCAGTATCAATCTGAGCCGAGGGCCGGACTGGAGCTATCCGCTCAAGCCCCTGCCGCGCCCGCAGGGCCGCGCCACGCGCGTCATCATCACCACCTACGATCTGCCGCGTCCGGAGGCGATGCCCCACGATGCCATCGTGACGCCCGACGGCCACGCCTGGTACTCGGATTTCGGCCACCAGTTCATCGGCGAGCTCGACCCCGCGACCGGCAAGGTCACCGATTACGCCTTCCCCACCCTCAAGCCGAACGAGCCCAAGGGCTTCCTCGAGATCGAAGCCGATCCGCAAGGCAATGTCTGGGGCGCCGGCATGTATCAGGGCCTTATCGCCCGGATCGACAGCACGACCAGAAAGACCACCGTCTACCCGATTCCCGAAGAATTGCAGACCAACAGCACCCAGGAATCGATGGTGTCGCCGCAATTCTCCAACGTCGACGGCAAGGTGTGGACGAACGACCAGGACGATCATTCGATCCTGCGTCTCGACGTCAAGACCGGCCAGTTCGAGAATCTGGGGCAGCCGAAGACCGCCGATGGTCGGACCATCGTGGGCTACGGCATCCCGCCCGACCAGCACAACAATCTCTATGTGCTGCAGTTCCGCGGCTCGGAGATCGGGCGCATCGACGCGGTGACCAAGGAGCTCAAGATCTACAAGACGCCGTTCGCCGCCTCGCGGCCGCGCCGCGGCCGCGTCGACGCCGAGGGAAATTTGTGGTTCGCCGAGTTCGGCGCCAACGCGGTCGCGATGTTCGATCCCAAGACCGAGACGATCAAGGAATGGCTCCTGCCGATCAAGCATAGCAATCCTTATGACGCTGTGCGCAACGTAAAGGGCGAGGTCTGGACAGGCTCCGAATATACCGACCGCGTCACCCGCCTCGATCCCGCGAGCGGGGAGTTCGTCGACTACCTGATGCCCCAGGAGGTGAACATCAGGCGCGTCTTCTTCGACGATGCGCGCAACGCGTTCTGGATCGGGGCCAATCACAGCGCCGAGCTCTTGAAGGTCGAGCCGCTGGATTGACGCTTTTTATCTAAAAGTCCGGCTTGGTCGCAACCGGCATCGGAACCAACCCGGCCTCGCCTTCGCGATTGTTCTCGGCGCATGGGCGCTCGCCCGGATAGGCGGTTCCGCGGCTGTAGATCACCGCGGCGTGCCAGGACATGTTGAATGCTCCGGGATCATCGACAGTGAAATCGACGCGCAGGCTTCGGCGGTCATCCGCGACTCGGTAGCGCTCGACAACGTGCATGGCCTCGGTGTGCGGCGTTCCGAATCGATCGATGGCGGAGAATTCATGCACGGCGATCGCGGTCGTATCGACGATGAGGGTATCGCCCTCATAACGGCCGATCGATTCGCCGAACCATGACGGCAACGGATGCGCCGAATGCGGCGCATCGACATGCACGACGCGCCGCTGATAGTCGTTCTGATAGATGATCGTCACCGTGTCTGGCTGCTGCAGCAGCCAGACATTCTCGCGGACCTGCAGCACATAAGGCACGCCCATGGGCATACAGGAGGCCGGGGCATCTAGCGCGAGCTTGCCGGCGCGAATGAGATCGTTGTGCTTCTTGACCACCGCGGCGGCCCAGGGCTTGAGGATCGGGGTGTCGATATTTCCGATCGGGATGAGATCGTTGCCCGATACGTTGACCAGCGCGCGGGGACCAACTCCGGGCGGGGGCGCGGCAAAGTCGAAGGCGTTGCCGGTGCGCATCCATGGGCCTGCCAGGTCCGGAACGCCCTCTCCCGGCCTGCCAACGCCGGTGAGAGCCACGAGAAAGATCATGCCGAACAAGGCGGCGCTCGGCCGAACTATCGGGCCGCATGCGCCCGCGCCGCATGAATCCGGCATCGATTTCCTCCGGCGTGAATGCGGCTCAATCGCCGGCCGTTGACGCGGTTTGGTCCAAAGCCTCACGGTCGTGGGCCTCATACCGCAGATTTTTCACCGGCTGCTAGTGTATGGTTGGGGTTGCGATCGCGTCAAACGGAACGGGAGGCCGCTCATGTCCCGGAACGCTACGCTTGGTTACGTCTTTGCGGCCGCGATGATTCTGGCCGCCGTGTTCACTGCTCCGGCCGCATTGGCACAACAACCACCCGGGATGTGGTCCATGCAGGCATCACTCCCGCAAGGTCGTGACGAAGTGCAGGCTGCGACCGTGGATGGGAAAATCTACCTGGTAGGCGGCGCCTGGACGGAAACGAAGGATGGCAGGCGTATCGAGCATTACACCGAAGGTTTCATGAGCGAATACGACTCCAAGACCGATCACTGGCGTGAGCGAACGCGCGCCCCAGAGGGTCTGACGCACCAAGGTATCGCGGTCCTAGGCGGAAAGATCTATCTGGCGGGCGGCTTCGCTGGCGGTCGTCACTCGCTTTCCTCAGCCGGAGTCTATTCCTACGATCCGGCCACCGATCAATGGAAGACGCTGGCGCCGCTCTCGGCACCGCGCGGCGCCGTAGCACTTGCGGCGGCCCGGGGTCTCATTCACGCGATCGGCGGCCGCATCATCGGCGAAGAGAACACGCTGGCGATCCACGAGGTCTACAATCCCGCCACCAATTCCTGGGGCCCGGCGGCGGCGCTGCCGATCGCCCGCGATCATGCTGGTGTTTTCGTGGTCGATGGTAAGGTGCATTTGATTGGCGGGCGGACAGGCGAAGCCACGGCCAATGTCGGACTGCACGACGTCTACGATCCGGCAACTGATAAATGGACGTCGGCGCTGCCTATGCCGACGCCGCGATCGAGCGGTGCCTTTGCGGATTATCGTGGCCTCCTGTTTTTTGCCGGTGGCGAATGCCGAACGGGCGCGGGCGCCAAGACCTACGACGAAGTCGAAGCCTACGACACCAAAGGCGACCGCTGGTTGAAGTTCGCTTCGCTGCCGACCCCACGGCATGGATTTGCCGCCGCGGTTGCGGACGACAAACTGTTCTTCATCGCCGGCTCCGGCCGCTGCGGCGGCGGCGGCATGATGGCCGATACGCTGGAGCTATCGCTGCGGTGAGCGAGCGCGCGCGTTGCCAGGTCCGATCACAGACTCGCACAGTTCACGTGAGTGCGCTGTGTGGTGGTTTATGTTGTGAGCCTTCAATTAGGCCTCTCACCATCACATGGGCGGATCGTGAGGAACCTTCTGCCGGCTCGAGAAGCCACAAAGCGAGTCTGTAATTAGGCAGCGCTAAGTGAGGCGGCCAACGCCCCTTCCCACTCTTTCTGTGGAAATCCCGTCGCAGCGCGCCCGAAATGCAACGATTCTAAGCGCGTCATGGCCTATGCTGCCAGCGGGGCACCTTCGCAGCGGAGATCTGGGATGCGAGCTCCATCCTTGAGTCTGTGTGCGCTCGCTTGCATTCTCGCAGGCTGTGACAACAGCGGGACGGGAGAAGTCGGCCCGCCCGGCGAGAGAGGTCCACCTGGACCGCCCGGAAGCGCAGTCCACGTCGTGCGAACCACGTGCGACGAGAGGAACTGCCTGGCCACATGCGCCGACGATGAGATCGCCATTTCGGCGTGGTGCGGTGCTGCCAGAAACCCAACTAGCTTTCCGAGCGAGAGATCGGCTGCATGCCGGGGGCGGGCCGAAACGAACAATCCTCTAGTTGCCGTCTGCGCCAAGATTGCGGGGCCCCCTGATTCAGTCGAGCCGGCGCCTGCGGCAGCGCAGGGGGCAAGCTCGGCCGCGGGCTCGAAGCAGGAAGTGCCTGTACCTCCAACAGAAGCCCTCAGCGTGACCGGACAGGCGAAACGGTTCTATGACCAGTTTCGTTAGTTCGGTGATGGAAGCAGTCACAGCTGCATTGCTTCATCAGCAGGGCTCAAATCGAGGGGATGGCGTCATGGATGTGCGCATGGCGCCTGGACCAACTCGACGGGGTGCTCGCGCCTTGGGGGTCGGCCTTACGACGTCTACGTTAGCGATCGCGGTGAGCGCGGCGGCGTTTGCTCAACAGCCACCGGCAGCGCAGTCGCCGGCTGCCGTGCCCCAACAGCTTCAGCTCATCTATTCGCCCTGGATGAAGTTCTGCTTCAGGCGGCAGGAGACCAATGGGCAGCAAGTCTGCTTTACCGGCGAGGACGGAAAGGTCGAGTCGGACATGCCGGTGGTATCGGCGGTGCTGATCGAGCCCGAAGGCGGGGCCAAAAAGACGCTCCGTGTCACTTTGCCGCTCGGCATGCAACTTCCGCATGGAACACGCCTCATCATCGATCAAGGCCAACCGATGTACGCGCCCTACACGATTTGTTTCGGCGACGGCTGCATGGCCGATTACGAAGCGAGCGAGGAGCTGATCAGCAATATGAGGAAGGGTCTATGGCTGGTGATCCAGGGCTTTAACAACCAAGGTCAGGGCATCAGCCTATTCCTGCCGCTGAGTGATTTCGGAAAGACCTATGACGGTCCGCCGAGCAATTCGAGAAAGTTCGAGGAGTCGCAAAAGTGAATTGCCGGACGCCCTGAATGCGGTGCCGGCTCTCGGCAGGCGACGCTGATGCGGGAGCTGGAACCCGACCAAAGCGCGCTGGCTAGCGCCTCGTCGTTGCGCTTCTGCACTAACGAACACGTCTCTGCGCGCGAGCAGCGACCAAAGGGGGCTCCGTCATGGATGTCGGCATAGCGCCCGGACTGACCCTGCGGGGTGCCCGCGCCTTGGTCGTCGGGCTCACGACATCGATGTTGGCGATCGGCGCGGCAGCGTTTGCTCAAGCACCTCCGACCACGCAAACAAAGGCGGCCCCCAGAGGGCCGTCGGCGAAAAGTGCGCCGCGGTCGCAGGCCGCGGCACGGAGGACCAAAGCTCAGCCGCCGGCCGCCGAGGGCCACGCGCCGCAGCTTATCTATTCGCCCTGGACGAAGGTCTGCCGCAAGGGACAGGAAGTCAATGCACGGCAAGTCTGCTTCACAGCTAAGGATGGAAGGGACGAGTCGGGCATGCTGGTGGTCGCCGCGGTGGTGATCGAGGCCGAAGGCGATGCCGGAAAATTGCTTCGTGTCACTTTGCCGCTCGGCATGCAGCTCTTGCAGGGCACGCGGGTCATCGTCGATCAAGACCAGCCGATGAATGCGCCCTACGTCATCTGCTTCACCAATGGCTGCATGGCGGACTACGAAGCGAGCAGCGCGCTGATCGGCAAAATGCAAAAAGGCCAGGGCCTGGCGGTGCAAGGCATGAACAGCCAGGGTCAAGTGATCACGTTGGTGCTGCCGCTCAACGATTTCGGCAAAGCCTATGGTGGCCCGCCGACCGATCCGAAGGTGTTCGAGGAGCAGCAAAAGGAGCTGCTGGACGACTTGCTGAAACGTGCCGAAGAAGCCCGCGAGAAGCTCGAAGGCCTACGGCCGTCGCTGCAGCGATAGCATGAGGGGCGCGGGTAACCCGAAGTTGCCCGATGTCGCCCAAATGAGCGCGGCGACAGCAGGCCAAGATATCGCCAACAGCGCTCTCGCCCGTCCGATTTGCACTCTACAGCGCGCAGGAATTAGCCGCCTCGTCAGAGGGCCTTTTGTTAGGCCCCTTTGGTGATGTAGATCAACGTACCCGGGCGCTACATAGGCCGACGATCTGACCGTGACTAGCAAGACGGCAGACATTGATGCTCGCCTGGGCGTCCAAGCGGGCATCGTGGCTGATCTGGAGCGCCGCATGGCCCAGGTTAACCAAGCCGTGGAAAAGTCGATCGCCCGCGGCAACAGCCGAGCCGCGGCGGCGTTGGTCGAGCAGCAGAAGAGCAACCGGGCCGACCTGACGGCGGCCCATATCAAGGAAACGAAGGCGCTTGCAGAGCTGCAGGTGGAGAAGGCCAAAGTCGACGGCGAGCGCAAGGCCGTCGAGGCGGACCTAGGCCCAGTGCACTATCTCGCGACGCTGCTCGGCAGCACCGACGAGCAAACCATGCGCTACTTCATCCTAATCGTGGCACTCCTGCTCGACCCCGCCGCTGTCCTGCTGCTGCTGGCCGCAACGCATAGGGGCGCCAATGACCCCCGATCGTCTGCCGCCTGTCGATAAGGACCTCATGGCCCGCGCCATGACGCTTGCTGAGAGGTCCAACTGGGAAAGTAACCCCGCCGCTGCGGCCGAGCTGCGTGAGCAGGCCATGGCGCTTTGGGCGGAAGCGCACCAGGCCCGCCGGGATGCGATGTATCGACGGGGGCGCCAATGAGCCGCGAACCCCGCATCAACATCGATCGGCTCGTGAACCAGATCGTCCTCGACTGCTCCCTCTTACGGTGGTTCGTCCACAACGGCCGCCGCCAAGACGTGATGATCGCGATCGATGTCCAGCGCTCTCGCGCCCGGGACCTCGAAGGCCATCTTGGACTTCCTGGTCCGGCACTGCGGCAGCCAGCAATAAAAAGGCAGAAAATAACAAGTCGCGCTGCGAACAAACCGCCGCTGGCCGGCTTGGCATTGTGACGGCTCCAAGCCCCATGCGCGCCCCACGCTTGGGGTCGTCAGGCCCCGGGAAGGATGATCCCGGGGCCAACTCTCCTACGACTTGATTTTGACTTAGCCCTGGCGCCGCGTCGCCGGGGCTTTTTTCTGCACCCCGCGCGCATTGAACCAAATAAGAAAGTCGGCGCCCCGACCGGGTCGGCTAGATGGCGCCCCTATTTGTTCGATCCTGTCCGCGACTGAGGCGGCCGTCAGCCTGGGACGTTAGTATGGATACCTCAGGAGTGCTTGATCGGAGACCGGCCCCCGTTACCATCAAATGGTAGAGGGGGGCGATCATGATAACATTCTTCGAGCTTCTCATTGGCTGCCTTCTCGGCGTTGCCGCGGGTGTGCCGGTGATGATGATCATGGAAGCCCTGGGGCGAAAGGCGCTGGAACTCCTGGCGTCGCGCATTGAGGAACGCTCATGAATTATGTCATGGTGTTCCTTGTCGGGACGGCGTTCGGCATGGTTCTGCTGCTCACGCTGGCCGCGTTCACCACACCAGGCTGACTAAAGTCGCCACCTGGCGATCGACGCACCACGGGCCGTTGCAGCGCGCAGGCGGCCAGCAATAACAGATGGGATTTGATCGAGATCAAAAACCAAGCCAACATGCTGTGCCAAGCTGCTTCTTCGACCCCCAAATCCCTTAGCCCTGGCGTTCGCAGCGCCGGGGCTTTTTTTGCGCTGTCGTTATAGCTATGCCAACTACTCGCTACCGCGGCCCTCCGATGACGCTCGCCAACATGCGCCACAACGGCGTGCGGTCGCTGTCCATCCGCTGCGAACTCCACGAAGCAGTGCTCAACATGGACGGCTACGACGAGGGCGTTGCTGTCCCGTCCCTCGGTCCGCGCATGGTCTGCACCTGCTGCGGCATCATCGGCGCCGACATGCGGCCCAATTGGCGAGAGCCTGACCGGCTGGCAGTGGCAGCGCTGATGCCGGGGGTCGCGCTCGTCGCGTCCTCGCAACCGACGCCCGACGGCATCAGCCGGCTCGTGCAGGCCATCGCCTGGCATCGAAGCCCCGGCCTGTTGCACGCAACGGCGCGTGCTTTGGAGTGGGCGGGCCGGGGCTGGACATCGCAGTTCGAGAGCACCGATCCTGGTGTCGGATAGGCCTTGCTGACGACGGAAAGAAAACCAACCAGGATCGCCTGCAGGACCCACCCAGCCACCATCAAGCTCGACACCTTGCGCGCTATTGTGTCGGGATGCCGGACTATCCCGCTGAGTGGCGCCGCGCGCTTGAGGTGCTCGCCAGGTCTGCCGATGGCTGCACGACGTCGATCTTGCTCGCGCACGGTTTCCCATCGACACTTGTTGCAGACTTGATCACTTCGGGCCTCGCGACGGCGAAGAGCGAGCGCGTGCGGGCTGGCCAACGCACCGTCGACGCGACGCGCGTCCGTATCACCGAAGCGGGCCGCGCGGCGCTGGGACGATGACCACGCCGAGCGCTCGCCCACCAAGCTGGCTCCAACCCTCTGACCCACGCCGCGCCATCGTCCGGAAACTCCCCAGGCTTGGCACTGCCGCACGCCGAGCGCTGGTCGCGCTCGCGGAGTCGCCGGAAGCAATGGAGGAGCCGCGTTATTGCTGACCCACGGCTTTAAGCCCAAGCTGTAGCTGGGCTGGTTGATGCTGGGCTCGCCACAAAGACTGCCGAGCGGAGCAAGGGTGGCGCCAGCCCGACCTACCAGGTGTGGATCAAGATCACCGATGCCGGACGAGCAGCGCTGGTGCGGTGACCCTATCCGAGTGTTCCTCGCAGGTCAGTCCTTGCGATCCATGTTCACCCTCATACACTGGTCGGGTGTCGCGTTTCTGGCTGACCTATTGCGATGGTAAGACGTGCGGCCGAACTGGAAGGAGCGTCCTTTGGAAGAAAATCTGACCGGTCTGCAGTGGAATTAAGGGCCCCGAGGAGGGGGACAAGGGATGAGGTCCTCGGGGCCCTCTGACCCCGCCTGTCGTCGAGGGGCCATCCGCATCGATAAGTTGGAAGCCTATACATGGTTCCGAAGCCACTCACGTTCGAATTGCACAAACTGAAGCTGGATGGATTCGCGCAACACCTTCCGCGAATCAAACGCGATGCGAAGTTCATCAAGAACGCGATCGAGGCCGACGCCGACGCTTGGCTTGGACCGGGCAAGCGCACCTTGGCACAGCTTGTGGGGATCGCGTTCACCCTCGGACGCCAAGTCGATAATTGTTTGGCGATAGTCTCGCGAGCAGAAGTCGGCTCGCCTTCGGTCGCCTTGTTATAGGCAGCGATCAACGCTGCGATGGCCTCGGCGTCGAACGCCGTGTTTCGCAGAAGAAGTACGCGGCCTCCTGTCCCGAGACCGCAAGGTTAAGTCCCGCCGCGCCATCAGCCGCCAGCGCTCGTTGGGCGGCACTGCGTATGGCAAGTTATGACCATCGACCGGAAACACGGGCGAGAGCTGATGCGTTTGCGTCACATATTCTGCAATTCGATGACAGGTCGGATAGCACCGGCACGTCCGGGGTTGGCTGCCATAGTCTTGCTCGATGACCGACACTTCCATTGCTGCGGCTCACGTCGCCATAAACGACTTCCGCGTGGGCAGCGTCATCAGCCGCTCCGGCGCGGTGCTGTCGCGTCATTTTCTGACATTTTTCATCGTGGCTGTGATCGCCTATTCGCCAGCGCTGCTGACAGAAAGCATGCAGACCACCGAGCCCATCGAGCCTTCGGAAGCTCTCAGCCAGGGCCTTTGGTTAATCCTCGGCGGCATCCTGCTGATGGTGCTCCCCCAGCTCGGTAACGCGATCATCCTGCACACGGCGTTTCAAGACATGCGCCGCCGGCCGGTCGGGCTGATCGAATCGTTCAATGTCGGCTTGAGCCGTTTCCTGCCTGTCATCGGGATCGCCTTTGTCCGAGGCTTTCTGATCATGTTTTGGATGATTTTGCTGATCGTCCCCGGCTTGATACTCTACACTATGTGGTTTGTTGGGTTGCCGGCCTGTGTCGTCGAGGGTCTCGGGCCGTGGACGAGCTTGCGCCGAAGCCGGGAATTGACGAAGGGGTACCGCTGGAAGGTTTTTGCGTTGGTTGCGCTTTCGCTTTCCCTCGTCAATGCCGGCGGAGGAGTGATCGAGCTTGTCCTGACTGCCCTCGCAGACCCCATCGCGGGTCTCACCGGTCAAATGATCTGGACCGGAATAGCAGGGGCCTTCGTCGGCGTCGTCATCACCGTCACCTATTACGACCTGCGGATGATCAAGGAAGGTGTCGATATCGACCAGATCGCGGCCGTGTTTGACTGATACCCACAGCGAGCGAGCCTGCGATGACGTATGAGCTGACGCGGCGGCTCGCTTACTCGAGCCACAACGGCGGCGCGTCGTCATCAGTCCCGCAGCCGCGCCACCCGCCTGCCGCGCTCGTTGGGCGGGACGTTATACTCCTCGATCGCTGCCTTGATGGCCGCCGCCTTGCAGCGGTCTTCGCCGCGTCCTTAGCCGGCGCAAATAGGCTCTCGTGATTCACTTCTGCTCAATGAGCTCGATTTTGCAGTTCACGCCATCCGGTGCGAATACGAGATCAACCGTCCCTCCCAGCTCGTAGGGGATCAGGTCGCGTATCAGGCTCGTGCCATAACTCGATGAAGCGTTAGCCGCCACTGCGGGGCCACCGAGTTCGCGCCATTCCAACACGAGCTTCACACCCTCACCCAGGTCTTGTCTGTCCCAGCTTACGCATACGCCCCCGTTCGGAGTGGACAGCGAGCCATATTTCGCTGCATTCGTGACGAGTTCGTGAAGCACCATCGCTATCGCTTGTATCTCGGCAGCGCCGAGCAGGATGTCTGGCTTTGTCGTCGATGGTTACGATGCCGTCCAGGACCGTGTTGAGGATTCGGCACGAGGTTGTCACCCATGTCTTAGGTACGATCTGTTCTTAGGTACGATCTGTCACCTACGTCTCCGGGCTGCACAATTCTGGGGGTGGTGCCCAGGGGCGGAATTGAACCACCGACACCTGCATTTTCAGTGCAGTGCTCTACCAACTGAGCTACCTGGGCGCCCGAGCCCGGAGGGCATGCACCCTGCGAGGCGTGCGGTTTATAGGGGGCTGGCGGCGGCCTGTCCAGTGAACGGCCCAGCCACCTCGCCAATCAGGCCGCATCGCCCGGCGCCGGCCCCTGCTCGCCGTCCTCGTCTTCCTCGGCCTTGCCGGGCACCACGTAGACGCCGGCCAGCCAGCGGTTGAGGTCAATGTTGGCGCAGCGGGCGCTGCAGAAGACGCCGCGCGCCGGCTTGCCGCAGATCGCACACCGCCGGGGGGGAGCGGCCTCAGCCTTGCGGCCGCGCTCTTTGGTGGCTTCCTTGGTCATGCTTGATAACGCACGAGGCCGTCGCCCGATCCACCAAAACTCTCAGACCGCGTTGAGCCAGCCGAAGCGGATCGGATAGCCCTCGCCGGCGAGCAAAGTCGTGGTCTCATAGAGCGGCAGACCGACCACATTGGTGTAGGAGCCGACCATCTTGACGATGAAGCTGCCAGCGATGCCTTGCGCCGCATAGCCGCCGGCCTTGCCGCGCCATTCCCCGGAGGCGAGATACGCCTCGATGTCCTCGTCGGAGAGGCGCTTGAAGCGCACCCGCGTCTCGACCAGACGCTGGCGGAAGGATTCGTTCGGCGTCACCAGGCACACGGCGCTGTGGACGCGGTGGTTGCGGCCCGACAGCAGGCGCAGGCACTGCGCCGCCTGGTCGAGCAGCTCGGCCTTGGGCAGGATGCGGCGGCCCACCGCCACGACCGTGTCGGCCGCCAGTATGTAGGAGCCCTTGAGTTCGTCGTCCATGCGCACCATCTCGAGCGCCGCATCGGCCTTGGCGCGCGCGAGCCGGTTGGCGCAGGCGCGCGGCAGCTCGCCGCGCAGCGGCGTCTCGTCGAGATCGGCCGGGCGCAGCGCCTCGGGCTCGATGCCCGCCTGATTGATGAGCGCAAGCCGCCGCGGCGAGCCGGAGGCGAGCACGAGCTTGGGGCGACCGATCATCTTTCCATCCACCATCCGCGCCGTCGCGCCAGCGCACGCGCCCGGCCAAAACGCGCAAGGCCGGGCGAATCTATTCGAACCTGTAGGTGATGCGACCCTCACTCAGGCCACGGGGCGTCATCTGGACCAGAACCTCGTCGCCCGCGGCACAAATTTCGGCGCGAAACTAGCGGAAGGTCAACGCGTTCTCAACTGCATTTCACCCTTGTGGAGCATTCGCGCAAGGCCCTTGGGGCAGTCACTCGTTACCAACCCCGCGCGGCGGGAACCGCGCACGGATGCGCGCCGCGATCTGATCGCGCACCGCCCGATAGGCATCGAGCCGTTGCGCGCGGTTGCCTTCGACATCCGCGGGATCGGCGATCGGCCAATATTCGACGTCAGCGGCGAGGCGGTGGGTGAGTGCGAGCGCCTTGTGGTGTGCTTCAGGCGAGAGCGTGATGATGAGGTCGAAGTTGAGCCCTTCCAGATCATCGAGGTCCTCGAAGGTTTTTGGCCGGTGGGCCGCGATGTCGAGTCCGATCTCCTCCATGACGGCCACCGCGAACGGGTCGAGCGGAGTGGCGCGCACGCCGGCGGATGCCACGTAGAGCGTCGTGCCGCGCATCTGCCGCAACAGCGCCGCGGCCATCGGCGAGCGCACCGCGTTCTGCCCGCAGGCGAACAGCACGGCCTGCGGCAGCGCCATTTGTCAGCCCTTCCAGTGCAGCACGCAGATGAGCGTGAACAGCCGCCGCGCGGTGTCGAAATCGACTTTCACCTTGCGCTTGAGCCGCTCCATCAGGAGCTCGGAGCCCTCGTCGTGCAGCGAGCGGCGGCCCATGTCGAGCGCCTCGATGCGGTCGGGCGCGGCGTTGCGGATAGCCGCGTAGTAGTTGTCGCAGACCATGAAGTAGTCCTTGACGATGCGCCGCAGCGGGGAGAGCGACAACAGGTGCACCATCGCGGGCGTGCCGTCGGCGTGGTGGATATCGAGCATCAGGCGGCTGCCGGTGATGCTCAGATTGAGCGCGAACGGCCCGCCCTCGATGCCGACCGGCGCGAACTCATTGGCCTCCAGCAGGTCGTAGATCGCGACCGCGCGCTCGTGCTCGACGTCGGGACCGCTGCGCCCGATCGACTTCTCGTCGAGCGTCACCGCCACCAGGCGTTGCGGCTTGGCGCCAGCGTGATCGCGGCTCATCGCGGATTGAAGCGCAGCGCGACCGAGCGGGCATGGGCATCGAGCCCCTCGGCCTCGCCCAGTGCGATCGCGGCCGGCCCGAGCACACGCAGCTGATCGGGCCCGCATTTGAGGATCGAGGTCCGCTTCATGAAATCGAGGACGCCGAGGCCGGAGGAGAAGCGAGCCGAGCGCGCGGTCGGCAAAACGTGGTTGGAGCCGCCTACATAGTCGCCGATCGCCTCGGGCGTATGCGGGCCGAGAAAGATCGCACCGGCATTACGCACCTTGGCGGCGAGGTTTTCCGGCTCGCGTGTCTCGATCTCCAGATGCTCGGGCGCGATGGCGTCGATGAGCGGCACCGCATCATCGAGCGCGCCTACGAGGATCACGGCGCCGAAATCGCGCCATGAGGCTTGTGCCACCGCGCCGCGTGGCAGTATCTTGAGCTGCGCTTCAAGCGCCTTCTCGACCTCCGCCGCCAACGCTGCATCGTCGCTGATCAGGATCGATTGCGCATTGGCGTCGTGCTCGGCCTGTGCCAGGAGATCGGCAGCGACCCAATCGGCCTGCGCGCCGGCATCGGCCACGATCAGCACCTCT
>Ga0126381_100001561_pt1 | contig 24444 bp, 22 predicted proteins | sample PanSoiMetPlot_28_FD_96465 | JGI IMG/M metagenome (GOLD analysis project Ga0126381, IMG submission 96465) | Tropical forest soil microbial communities from Panama - MetaG Plot_28 | ecosystem: Environmental > Terrestrial > Soil > Tropical forest > Bulk soil | place: Panama | collected 2016-02-17 | reverse complement strand
GCTGGGGGAGACGTCCGCCGATCGTCCGCGCTTGAGCACGCGGCGCAGCTTCTCCCGTCCTTCGTCGGTCAGCTCCCGGTCGGCGTCCGGCTGCCCGGCGCTCGCGTCTTCGGCGATTCCGTGGCGCAAGAGGTAGATTTCCATTCCGCCGCCATTCTAGCGCGGAACCGCCGCAGCGAAGAGGATTATCATGAACCGGTGACCCTCGTTCGTTGCCCGTGGTTCTGCGGCTACCTTATACAAAGGTCGCTCGAAGTCCTCGGACAGGGGGTCTCGCGTCTCCATGGGCTCATGCTCGCGCTTTGGGGAATTAGCCTCGGTTGGATCATGGGCGTTCACGGCAGCGACGCTCCTTTCCTTGTCTTGTGGATTCCGCTGGTTTCGCTCACCGCCGGACTTCTGGTGAAGATCGCGCAGTCGAAGAACGCCGGCTATCCTCCGCGCTGGATTTTCCTTCCCGCGCTGCTGATTCCGCCGCTGTTTTTGAACTACACCATGTTCCGGCCTTACATGGGGTGGTATTACCCGCCCGGCCGGAGCGTGTGGGATCAGCGTCCCGCCGATATGAATACGGCCCTCGCGCTCACGTCGTACAAGCACATCGACGACACCCTCACCGTGAACGATCACACTTTCCGCGAGCTTCAGCGGCTCGGTCGTGAACGGCCCGGTAAGACCGAAGTGGTCTGGGGGCAGGGGCCCGCGTCGTGGCGCAAGGCGGCCTACTACGCTCACGATATCCCCGATAGTTGTGCTCAAGCACGGCAAGCTCCGCGCGGGATCCGCACCGGTCATCGCGCAATGGCGCGGCCAGACGCTCGAGAAGCGCGTGGAAGGCCCGGCTCCGCTCGCCGTTGAGGTGCCCGCGGGGACGCGCATCGTGTGGCTGGTGAATCCGCGGACGGAGTTCTTTCAGACGCTCAGCGTCAACCTGGCCTAATCCGTCGGACACTTCGATATCCGCCCGAGCGACGACACCCTCACCCTGCTCCCAGACCGCTTCGGTTTTACCAGGCCGTTAACGCCCGAGCCGGAGTTTCACTTTGATCCCATCGGGGCCCGTGTTTTATACGGATCTGCTGGGCGATCACGGGGCGAGGGATTTAGGCCAGTATCGGGTGACGTGGTAGTAGGGCGCTCGAGGCTTCGACATGCGGCGGGACGAGGGCGTCCCGCCGCAGACCAGGGGGTCTGCCCCACGCTACTCGCGGCGGATGGCGGCGTCCAAATAGAGGTTGAAATCTTTTCCTGGCGGGGCAATTTCGAATTTGAGTTTCGCGCGGTCCTTGCCGGCGGCCAGGTAAGTGAGCCGGTACCGCGTTTGATCGCGCGGCCCATCGCTCACGAATGCCACGCCGCCCTCGACTGCTTGGACCACGTAGGCGATCGTGTGCCCTTCGCTGTCATAGTAGGTGGCGCGCAATTCGCCGGAGCCCGGCTCGCGATAGACGATCATCAAATCGTCGTGCCGCGTCGCGGGCCGGCCGTTGGCGGCAGGGTATTCGGCGAAGCTCTTCCGCACGAGAATTTTGCCTTGTAGGTCGGGCAGGAGTGAGAACGCTCCCGCGCCTTTTCCGGGATCGCCGCTGCCCTCGCCGACCCATTTGCCGACCAGAAATTGCAGCGGACCCCAGCCGTCCGCCGCCATTGCCGGCACGACGAATAGGGCCGCTAGCATACACGCACTGCGCCACATGCGCGCCAGAATAGCATGTCCTACTTCGCGGATACGGAGGGCACGTGGCTGTCCTCCACCCAACTCCAGAACCCCACGAGTGTCACCACGGCGTCGAACACCATCAGCACCACCGCCGTGGGCAGCAGCATCGCACTGCCCATGGCCTGTGCGCGCCGGTTGCGGCCCCTGCCGCGGTCTGCCAGAATCAGCGCCCAGAAGAACGGCAGCGTTACCAGGATAAAGCAGAATCCCGCCCCGGAATCTCCAACCGCAGCGACCGCACTTTGACTAAAGGTACATCTGGCGAAACCTCCCGAACAGTCGCTGAATCTCATCGCGCCGCGCCACGGCTGCCGCCACGAGAACGCGGATCGACCAGCGGCCGCCGGGTTGAAGGGCGATCTGCGCGGGGGGATCGGCCCACAAGCACGCCCGGAAGACCATTTCAGTCGATAATTGGAGCACCACTGCGCCAGCATCGCACACGCCGTCACACACAATAAATAGCGGAGATGGGGGCGTAGCGCATCTCCGCATCTGAGCAGATGACATTTTCGATTCCGTCAGGCTCGCGTCGTGAGGTGCTTGTACACCATCGCCACCGGTAGCCCGACCACGTTGAAGTAGCATCCCTCGATCTTCGTAATGAACTTCGAAGCGCGCCCTTGAATCGCGTAGCCGCCGGCCTTGTCCATGGGCTCGCCGGTGGCTATGTACTCCTCGATCTCGCGGTCCGTCATCGCCGCGAACCACACCTCTGTCGCTGCCCAATCCCGAATCACCTCCCGGCCGCGGCGCAAACAGATGCCCGTCAGTACTTCGTGCCGCCGCCCCGCCAGCAGGCCCAACATGCGGCGTGCGTCTGTCGCGTCCACCGGTTTACCCAGCATCTCGCCATCGATCACCACGGTGGTGTCGGCGCCCAGCACCGTTTCACCCGGCTCCATAGGGACAGCGAATGCTTTCACCTCCGCCAGCCGGCGCACATAGTCCTCGGGCCGCTCCTTCTCGAGCGGTGTTTCGTCCACGTCGGCGGCGCGGACCGTGAATGCAATTCCGGCTTGTTGCAAAATCTCCTGGCGGCGCGGCGAGCGCGAGGCGAGAACGAGGGGCATGCCTCTATTGCATCACGCTGATGTTCACCGTTGCCGGCGCGTAGCCCGCGGGGTCGATTGCGATTTGGGCACCTGAAGCTCCCATCAGCGGGGCGGCAAAGAGTATGACGAGGCAAAAATGGAGCACGGTTCATTGCAATTCTTACGCCAGCGCCGGCGGTCCCTTTTCAAAGTGGCAAGCGTGAATTTGAGGCGCGCCGGCATGGCACGCGTGTCAGCCCGGGACAGGGAAGCGATTTCAGGTAGAATGAGGGCCGTAATGAGACATTTGGAACGCGAACTCAAGGTTCCACCCGGCGAAAAGTTCCGGCTCATCCTCGTTGACCCGGCCGCTACGCACGGCGTCAAGAAAGCGGACGCGCTTGACCGCCTAACCAAGAACTGCCAGCGCCTTTCGGTGTTGCAGTACCTGCTCTATGCCGAGGCGCGCCGCTCCGTGCTGGTGGTGCTGCAAGGCATCGATGCCGGCGGCAAAGACGGGACGATTCGCCACGTGATGAGCGGCCTCAACCCGCAAGGCGTCGACGTGACCTCGTTCAAGGTTCCCGAGGGGGCGGAGAAGCGCCACGACTATCTCTGGCGCATCCACACCGCGGTGCCAGAGTTCGGCAAGATTGGCATCTTCAACCGGTCTCATTACGAAGACGTGCTCGTGGTGCGCGTACACAATCTGGTCCCCAAGAGCGTGTGGTCGAAACGCTTCGACCAGATCAACGAGTTCGAGCGCATGCTTGCCGAAAACGGCGTCACCATCCTGAAGTTCCTGCTCTACATCGGCAAGGACGAGCAGGCCAAACGCTTCCACGAGCGCCTCGACGACAAGACGAAGAATTGGAAGTTCTCACCCGCCGACGTGCGTGAGCGCGAGTATTGGGACCAGTACATCGACGCGTACAACGATATGCTGCGCCGGTGCAGCACCGACTATGCCCCCTGGTACGTGATCCCGGCGAATCGGAAATGGTTCCGGAATCTCGCTGTGTCCGAGATTGTGGCGCAAAAGATGGAAGAGATGGATTTGAAGTATCCGAAGCCGGCTGCGGACCTATCGGAAATTCGTTTGGAATAAACTCTTCAGCTCTTAGCGATTAGCTCCTCGCCTCTTTCAGTGAATAGCGAAGAGCGAATAGCTTAGCTCATGATAAAATGTCTTCTCCGGCGACCATGGAACGCGCCAGCAAGCTCATTCGTGGATTGAGGCTGCCCACCGATACGATCACCGTTGAGGAACTGGCCTGCTCGGCCTGGGCCGAAGCGGTCGGCAAAAAGATCGCTGCTCACGCGCGCGCGGCGCGCATGGTCCGCACACGGCTGGTAGTGGAAGTAGAAGACAAAACCTGGCAGCAGCAGTTGATGCCTCTCACGCCGTTCATTCTCTTTAACCTGCAAAAACACTTGGGCGCGGGCATGGTGGACGATCTGGAATTCCGCGTGGTCCCCCGCCGGCGCGAGCCGCAGCGCGCCATCGAAGCGTTCCGCGCCGTCCGCGAAGCCGATGAAGCCGATGCCATAGCCGACCCCGTGCTGCGCGGCCTCTATAAAGCATCCCGCAAAAAGGCTCTGGCGTGAAGATCACCGAAAAAGAGGTGCGTTACGTGGCCGCTTTGGCCAATCTCAATCTCACCGACGCCGAAGTCGCCAAATTCCAGGCCGATCTGGATGAAATTCTGCAACACATCGACAAGCTCAACGAGATTGATACCAGTGCGGTGGCACCGATGGCCCAAGTGTTGTTCGACGCCGATGAAACCGCCACTTTGCGCGCCGATGAAATCGTTCCGCCGCTCGGCAGTGGGCCGGCGCTGGCCAATGCGCCCCAACCCGGCGCCGGTTATTTCAAGGTACCGAAAGTAATCGAGCGGTAGGGCTTCCGCGGGCGTCGTAACCCTCAGCCTCCCAAACGAAATTTCTGCGCCGGTGTGCTAACCATAGGTAGCCTATAGTAGTCTAACTATACAAATGCGCACCGAGATTCCACCTGGCACCCTCTACATGCTGATTCTAAAGGCGCTTGCTCGTCTAGGGCCGATGCACGGCTACGGGATCGCCTTACACATCCAGCAGACGACCGAGGAGGTTCTGCAGGTTGAGGAAGGCTCGTTGTATCCAGCGCTCCAGCGGATGCTGCTGAAGGGTTGGGTGGTTGCCGAGTGGCGTCAATCGGACAAGAGGCGGCGCGCGCGATATTACACCCTAACTCCCTTGGGCCGCCGGCAGCTGGTGGCCGAGGTGGAGGCGTTCGAGAAGGTGGTAACTGCGATTCGAAGAGTGATCCAGCCCGCATAAAGGAGGCTCATGGTGAAGGAACTCTGGCGCAAACTGACCGCCCTCACGCGCCGCGAAGAAATCGCAGGCGAACTGCTGGAGGAAATGCGGGCGCACGTGGAGATGAAGGCGTCGGATACCGGTGACCGCCACGCTGCGCAGCGCACGTTCGGGAACACAACCATGCTGCTGGAAGATTCCAACTCTGTGTGGGGATGGCCGCGCCTGGAAGATTGGCTGCGCGATTTCCGATACGCGATCCGCGGTCAGATCCGCAGGCCTGCGTTTGCCGCCACCGTGGTCTTCACGCTGGCGCTCGGTATGGGCGCCACCAGCACCATCTTTTCCCTCATCGACACAGTCCTGCTGCGGCCGCTTCCCTATCCGAAGGCTGCGCGGTTGGTAGCGGTGCAGGAAATGAAACCGGGGGAGAACGAAATGCGCACTCCGGTCTCGCCGGGACGCCTCACGGACTGGCAGCGTTTGAACAGAACCTTCGTGGCGCTAGCCGGCAGCTACGGGGACATGCTGACAGATGACTCGGGCGCGGTTCCCGAACGGCTCGACACCGCCTTCGTCTCGCCAGGATTCTTTACTGTGCTGGACACTACCCCTGCATTAGGCAGGACATTTACGGCGGAAGAAGAGCGAGCGGGCGGGGCTACCGCCGTGGTGATCAGCGACGGCTTCTGGAAGCGGCGCTTCGCATCCGATCGGGGCGTCTTGGGGCGCAGCCTCAGGCTGATGGAAACGAACTACATCATCGTGGGAGTCATGCCGCCTTCGTTTCAGTACCCCACACCGGCCACCGAACTCTGGGTGCCAAGGCAGGCGGGACCGGCGATGCTCCAAATGCGCGAAGCCCGGTTCTACAGTTGCGTCGGCCTCTTGAAGTCTGGTGTAACGCTGGAGCAGGCCCGTTTTGATCTTTCGGCCGTGCAGCAACGCCTTGGCGAACAATACCCAACGACGGATGCCGGCTGGAGCATTGCCTTGGATCCGCTTAGGGAGGAACTCGTGGGGCGCGTTCGAGCGGGGCTGTGGCTTCTGCTGGGTTCAGTCAGTGTGTTGCTGGCAATCACCTGCGCCAATGTCGCATGCCTGCTGTTGGCGCGCCTGAATAGCCGGGTGGCGGAGATCGCCACGCGCTGCTCACTGGGGGCGGGGCGCGCGGCCATTGGCCGGCAGCTTTTCGCCGAGGGCCTTGTTTATGCTCTTGCCGGTGGGTCAGTGGGACTGGCCATCGCTCTCGCGGGCATTAACGTGCTCCGCACACAGCTTGCCGATCTTCCGCGCATTACGGAGTTGACCGTGGACGCGAGGCTGCTGGGCGCCGTAGTCGCCATCAGCGTCGTCGCCGCGGTTCTGTTCTCTCTCGTGCCCATTCTGCAAACGTTCCGGTGCGACCTGGCGGGGTTGATCATTCGTGGAGGACGCGGCGTAGCCGGAAGCCGGCAGCGGCTGCCGCGCATTCTGGTCTGCGGCCAGTTCGGTCTTGCGGCGGCACTGCTGATCGGCGCCGGGCTCTTTCTGCGAAGCCTCGCCAACTTAGAGGAAACGCCTCTCGGCTTTCACTACGACAATGTTCTGACGATGCGCATTAGCGCCAGTTCGAACGAAGCTCCAAGCCAGACGGTGCAGAGGCAACAGAGGATTCTCCAGGTGCTGGCGGCGCTACCCGGGGTCACGGCGGTGTCGATGACCAGCGGGCTTCCTGGCGCCAGTCCGGCCTGGCCTCGAGAGTTCGAAATCGAAGGCGAGGCATCGCCGGGCGGCAAGCTGCGCTTTGCCATGTGGCGAATCGTAACGGCCGAATATTTTCAGACGGTAGGCATTCCCTTCCTCAGCGGCAGAACCTGCCGTATGAACAGCGACCCCAGGACGCCGTTTGAAACGTTGGTGAACCGGAGTTTTGCCGACCGCTACTTTACGGGGCGGGACCCGATTGGTCACGCCATTTTAAAAGGGCCGCAAGGGAACACGCCGGCGATGGTCGTCGGGGTGGTGGCGGATGCCAGAGAGAATGGGTATAACGTCCCTCCCCAACCGATGATCTACGCCTGCGGCTTTCTCCGCTACTGGCCCAATTCGGATTTTCTGATTCAGGCGCGCAACCCGTCGTTTCTGTCCAACCCTGCCCGCGAAATGATCCAAGCGATCGAGCCGGCACGCGCGGTGTACGCCGTTCGGCCATTGTCACAGGCTCTGGCAGACGCGCTCTCACAAGTGCGGTTTCGCGCCATAGTAGTCAGTCTCTTTTCTCTGCTGGCGCTAACCTTGGCCGCGATCGGGTTATATGGAGTGATGGCATACATGGTGTCGCAGCGGACGCGTGAGATTGGGGTTCGAGTGGCTCTCGGCGCCCGGCCGGTGCAAATCGTCGGTTCCATGCTGCAATCCGCCGGGGTCCTGGCCGGCGCGGGAATAGCCATCGGGATAGCGCTCGCCGCTGGCGCATTCCAGATGCTGGGCGCACTGCTGTACGGTGTCAATTCATTCGACGCCGGCACATACCTGACCGCAATCGGCGTGCTGCTCGGAGTGGCTTTGGCGGCTACTCTCATTCCCAGCAGGCGAGCCTTGTCGATCGATCCCATGCGGGCACTACGGGAATCGTAGCGGCGTCCGCCCGAATCCCACATGTTTCGCGGACGGTTCCTGCCGGCGTTCACGCGGCCTTCATGATTGATGTGCTACGTTCTAATGTAACGGCCCGGAAATTCCATTACATGATTTCATGATCATGCCCGAAGCTCCGGTCCGCCATGGCGGCTCGATCGATGCCGCGGCCTGACATGAGCCGATGAACATTCCCACCCTCACCATTGACGCCATCCGCGAAGCCCTCGCCGCGCGCCGGTTCAGCGCTGTCGAACTGGCTACGGAAGCTCTGCGCTTCGCCGAAGCCGAAAATCCCAAGACCAACGCGTATCTCCATTTCTCCCCCGAGCGCGCACTCGGGGCCGCGCACGCCGTCGACGAAGCCATCGCGCGCGGCGAAGAGCCGGGGCCGCTCGCCGGCGTGCCTGTCGCTATCAAAGACGTCATCGTCACTAAGGGTGTGCGCACCACCTGCGCCTCGCGCCTGCTCGAAAACTACATCCCGCCGTACGACGCTACGGCCATCCAGCGGCTCGAGGCCGCCGGCGGCGTCATCATCGGCAAGACCAATTGCGACGAGTTCGCCATGGGTTCGTCGAACGAAAATTCAGCGTTCGGCCCGGTTCGCAATCCCGTAGCGCCGGACCGCGTGCCTGGCGGCTCCAGCGGAGGGTCGGCAGCCGCCGTTGCTCAAGGCACCGCCGTCGTCGCGCTCGGCTCCGATACCGGTGGATCCGTGCGCCAGCCCGCGTCGTTCTGTGGCGTGGTTGGCGTCACTCCGACTTACGGCCGTGTGTCACGCTACGGACTCACCGCATTCGCCAGTTCGCTCGACCACATCGGACCGTTCAGCCGCACGGTGAAGGATTCCGCGACACTTCTCGGCGTTATCGCCGGCCGCGACACCTGCGATTCCACTTCCGCCTCCGTTCCCGTGCCCGATTACGCTGCTGCGCTCGACGGCAATGTAAGAGGCCTGAAGCTTGGACTGCCTCGCGAGTATCTAAGAGACTTGACGAGCGAGTCGGGCAACCTGATCCATCGCGGTGTGGAAACTCTCAAGGGTTTGGGCTGCGATGTGCGCGAAATCAGTCTTCCGAACACCGATTACGCTGTTGCGTGTTACTACATCATCGCCACCGCTGAAGCGAGTTCGAACCTGGCGCGGTATGATGGCGTGCGGTATACCTTCCGCTCCAGCCATTCCGAGACGCTGGCGGATATGTACCGGAACACACGCGGGGAGGGATTCGGCGCCGAATGCAAACGGCGGATCATGCTGGGAACCTATGTGCTGAGCGCGGGCTATTACGACGCGTACTACCTGAAGGCGCAGAAGGTGCGCGCGCTGATCGCCGGCGACTTCGCCGAGGCTTTCCAGCAGGTGGATGCGATCGTGGCTCCCGTTTCTCCTTTTCCCGCTTTCAAACTCGGAGAAAAAGTCGACGACCCCCTTGCCATGTATTTATCGGATATCTACACGATCACCGGAGACCTGGCGGGAATTCCGTGCATGAGCGTTCCCTGCGGAAAGACTGCCGATGGCCTTCCGGTCGGGATGCAGATTTTGACCAGGCATTTCGACGAGACCACGATGTTCCGTCTCGCCGATGCCTATGAAAAAACAACGGAGCCGCTGGCGTAAGCGAGCGGAGTAGTTTCGACAGAGAGGAAAAAGAGGAGAGAGATGCCGTTTACACTGCCACCACTGCCTTATGCTCCTGAAGCGTTGGAGCCGCACATTGACAAGTTGACCATGGAGATTCACCATGGCAAACACCACAACGCCTACGTCACCAATCTCAACAAAGCAATCGAGTCCGCGCCCGATCTCGCCAACAAGACCGTCGAAGAGTTGCTGGCCAACAATTGTGCTGCCGTGCCGGAAAACATCCGCACCGCCGTGCGCAACAACGGCGGCGGCCACATCAACCACTCGATGTTCTGGAAGATCATGAAACCGGGTGGCGGCGGCCCTCCCATCGGCCACGTCGCGCAGGCGATCAACTCCACCTTCGGCAGCTTCGATGCGTTCAAGGAAAAGTTCAACCAGGCCGCGACTACCCGATTCGGCTCCGGCTGGGCATGGCTGGTGAAAGCCGGCGGCAAGGTCGACGTCATCTCCACCGCCAACCAGGACAGTCCCGTGATGGAAGCTAAATTCCCGGTGATGGGCCTCGACGTCTGGGAGCACGCCTACTACCTCAAATACCAGAACCGCCGCCCGGACTACATCAACGCGTGGTGGAGTGTAGTGAACTGGGAAGAGATCGAAAGCCGGTTCAACAGCGCGAAATAAGCTGACAGTACTCAGTACTCAGTACTCAGTTCTCAGTGGTCAGTTTTGCAGCCGGCTGACCACTGATGACTGACAACTGTACACTGAGAGCTTGCTATGCAGCAATTCGACCTTATCGTTATCGGCTCCGGCCCCGCGGGCCAGCGTGCCGCCATTCAAGCTGCCAAATGCGGCCGCCGCGTCGTCGTCGTCGAACAGCGCGAGATCGTCGGCGGTACCTGCATCAACACCGGGACCATTCCCTCCAAGACGATGCGTGAAGCCGTGCTGCATCTCTCTGGCTTCCAATATCAGGGTATCTACGGCGTCAACTACCGCGTGAAGGAAAAGATCACTATGGCCGACCTCGGCTTTCGCGTCAACCAGGTGATCAAAACGGAAGTGGACGTCACGCAAGCTCAGCTTTCGCGTAACGGCGTCTCGGTTATCTACGCGCGCGCCAGTTTCCTTGATGCGACCCATGTACGCATAGAGAACTCGAAGGGCCAGGCCGACATCGAAGCGCCTATCGTCATCATCGCCACCGGCACCAAACCCGCAGTCTCGCCCACGGTGCCGCTCAACGGACGCAATATCGTCAATAGTGACCAGATTCTTGACTTACCCGAGGTGCCGCATACGCTCATTGTGGTGGGCGGCGGCGTCATTGGCGTCGAGTATGCTTGCATGTTCGCCATCCTGGGCTCGCGTGTCATCCTGGTGGAGCGTCGTCCGCGCCTGCTGGAATTCGCCGACAACGAAATGGTGGAGGCCCTCTCGTATCACCTGCGCGATCACCGCGTCACCATGCGTCTCAACGAAGAAGTTTCCAGCGTGGAAGAGACGCCCGATGGCGGCGTGGCCGCCAATCTCAAAAGCAACAAGCGCATTCTCGGCAACGTGCTGCTGTATGCGGTTGGTCGACAAGGCAACGTGGACGAGCTGAACCTCGCCGCTGCCGGTCTGGAAGCTGATAACCGCGGTCGCATCGCTGTCGACCAGGACTATCGCACCAAGGTTCCCAACATCTACGCCGTCGGTGATGTCATCGGCTTTCCCAGCCTTGCCTCCGTCTCCATGGAGCAGGGCCGCATCGCCGCCGCCCGTGCTCTCGGCCTCAAGGTTCAATCGAACCCGGCAACCTACCCGTACGGCATCTACACCATCCCGGAGATTTCATTCATCGGCAAAACCGAAGAGCAGTTGACGGACGAAGACGTGCCGTATGAAGTGGGCGTCTCCTATTACCGGGAAACCGCGCGCGGCCAGATCCGCGGCGACACCACCGGCCGGCTCAAAGTCATTTTTCACCGCGAAAGCCGCGAGCTGCTCGGCGTTCACATCATCGGCGAAGGAGCCTCCGAGCTGCTGCACATCGGACAGGCCGTCCTCATCCTGAAAGGCACGGTCGACTACTTTGTCGACACCGTTTTCAATTATCCGACGCTGGCCGAATGCTACAAGCAGGCCGCGTTCAACGGCATCAATAAACTAATGAGATTCTAAATGAGCTATCAGCGTACGGCCCACGGCAATCAGCCGGCCGCGAAGCGGCGCACGTCTAGCTGTAAGCTGAAAGCTGAAGGCTGAAGGCTTCATTATGTCCATCGGCATTGGCGTCCTGGTTCGATGCTCCATCTGGGTGGGCGCTGTCGAGGGCGTTTCGCTCGGCGACGTCGCCATGTATCCCGCGCCGGGCCAGCAGCCGGTAAACCTGAAGTCTCTGCGCCCCGATGAAATCCTCACCGAAATCCGCCGCATGGTCGGCGCGGTCCGGGGCTCAGCTGAAGTCGCTTCCGTCGGCGCCGCATTCCCCGGCATCGTACGTGACGGCGTGATCGAGGACTCGCCCAATCTTGGCCAACTCAAGGGGCTGCACATCGCCTGCCAGCTTTCCGACGCTCTGAAAGTCGACGGCATCGGTGCGCCGGTTTCCGCGGTGAACGACGCCGACGCTCTCGCCGCCGGCATCGCAGTCACTCGCCCGTCCGCCGCGAAGCCCGTGCGTGTCTGGTATCTGGGCGACGGCATAGGTTTCGGCCATTATCCGCGAGGCGACGGCATCTGGGAAGCCGGCCACTCCGTGGTCTCGCTCGACCCTAAGGAGCGCTATTGCGGCTGTGGCGGCCTCGGTCATCTTGAAGGCATCTGCGGCCATCGCGCCATGCGCCTGCGCTTCCTCGATATGGAGCCTGAGGACGTCTTCGCCGCCGCCCGCCACGGCGACACTCGCGCCTCCGATTTCGTCAAACTCTGGCATCGTGCCCTAGCCGCCGCCGCCGCTACCAGCATCCACATCGAAGGCCCTGGCTGCTTTTACCTGGCCGGCTCCAATTCCGATTTCGTCGACGTGAAACTCCTCGACCTCTACTTGCACGAGATGGTCAAAATGAGTCCGCTCGAAGGCGGCCGCTTCGAAGTCCTGTCCACCAGCCACGACCTCGCGCTCATCGGAGCAGCCGCCCGGTGAAAACCGTCTCGATCGCTAGCCTGCTTCCGCTGGTGATCCTCGCGCAGACGCCAGCCCCTCGCCCGCGCGCGCTCGATCTTGGCTTGCACGTGGGCTCGCTTCCACCCGGTCCGCTCGACGCCATCACCGATGTCGCAGGTATTCGTGTCGGCCAGGTCACCCTAATGCGCGGTGACTCGGTCCGCACCGGCGTCACTGTCATTCTGCCGCCTGGCGAAAACATTTTCCGCGAGAAGGTGCCGGGCGCTGTTTATGTCGGCAACGCGTTCGGCAAGCTGATGGGCTCAACTCAGGTCGAAGAGCTGGGCGAAATCGAATCGCCCATCGCTCTTACGTCTACGCTCAACGTGGCGCGCGTGGCCGATGCCCTCCTCGATTATCTTCTCGCGCTGCCCGGCAACGAACAGGTCCGCTCGATCAACCCTCTCGTCGCCGAGACCAACGATGGGTATTTGAACGACATCCGCGGTCGCCATGTGGGCAGCGCTGAAGTGCTTCAGTCGATCGCCTCCGCCCACGGCGGCGCGGTCGAAGAAGGATCTGTCGGCGCCGGCACAGGCACCGTGAACTTCGGCTGGAAGGGCGGCATCGGAACGGCTTCCCGCAAAGCTGGTCCTTACACCGTCGGAGCCCTCGTTCAGACCAATTTCGGAGGCGACCTCCGCATCAATGGCGCGCCGGTCGGCCGCGAACTCCGTCAGCGCGGCCCCAACAGCGGCAACGGTTCCTGCGTGATGGTCGTAGCAACCGACGCACCCGTCGACGCACGCAACCTCCGTCGCATCGCCGCCCGCACCATGCTTGGAATGGCCCGCACCGGTTCATCCGGCAGCAACGGCAGCGGCGATTACGGCATCGCCTTCACCACTGCCCGCAATCTGTCGCACCTTCTGACGAACGACGAAGTGTCCCTGCTCTTCCTCGCCACGATCGAAGCTACCGAGGAAGCCATTTACAACGCACTCCTCCGCGCGGTCACCGTCACCGGAAGCGGCCACACGGTCGAAGCGCTGCCAATTGGCCGGACGGTAGAAATTCTCCGGAAGTATGGCGCACTGAAATAGGTGGGACATGCTTTAGCTTGTCCCGGCGAAGCGAAGCTCGCCGCCGAAGGGGCTATCTTTGGCTCTTCTCTCCTCGCGCTACTGCCGTGTTGTATGCCGCCGACTGGTTCTTCGGGATGCTCAACGACGTCCATTGCGCCCCTTTGAAATGCTTCGCCAGCAGGATAATCTGCCCCAGGTGCATCCCGTAGTGTGCCATCTGCCGGTTGATGGCTTGCATCACCGAGTGCGCTTCGCCGCGAATCATCACCTTCCGCTCCAGATCGGCATCCGTCAGCGGCTCCAGTGCTCCGAACACCCGCCTCCAACCCTCGTCCCAGATTTCCAACAGGGCCGCGCGCGTTGCCGGCGGATCCACGAATTCGCTGTCCCGGTTGCGGTCGGGCTTCTCGCCGTCGGTCGTTAGAAAATCGGTCCACCGCGACCGCATGTTGCCGGCCATATGCTTCACAATCAGTGCGATGGAATTGGCCTCGTCGTCAATCGCGACGGACAACTGTTCGTCGCTGAGTTGCGCCATAGCCTTTTCGCCCGCTGTTTTGTACATTCGGAAAAGCGAAAGCGAATCGGCCAGATAGTTCGTGGTAAATTCGTGCGCCATGGCTTCATCCTAAACCCGCGAACAAAGGAAATTCGGAGCGATCTGGTAAAATCTAAGCTTGATGGCGGTGTAGCTCAGCTGGCTAGAGCGAGGGTCTCATAATCCCTAGGTCGGGCGTTCGAGTCGCCCCGCCGCCACCATGATTCCGGAGGGCTTGCGGGTATTTCGCACCCTCCTCCGAAAAGGCCGTGGTTACAAGGGTGGTTACAAAACCAATCGCGACTGCCTTGGCCAACTCCCCGTAATACGGTCTGAGGCCATTTGCACCAAGATGACTGTAGCGCTCCGTGGTGACGATACTTTTGTGGCCTAGCAGCTCTTGAATGCGTCGTAGAGACACTCCGGCGATCGCGAGCCAACTTGCGAATGTATGGCGCAGCGAGTGCAACGTGATCCGGTCACGCCGTTTCGTTCCGTTCGCGTTCAACCCGGCATTGACGAAGAGCCGATCCATGGAATCGGCGAGGTGTCCCCACGGCGAGCCGTCGGGCCGATGGAAGATCAGATCGGCATTCTTCCATGGTTTCTGGTGAGCCAGCATCGATACAACCGCTCCCCGTGCCTCGGGTGCCAGCGGGCTATATCGGTCCTGGTAATTCTTGATGTGAAACCCGAGATCGGTCTTAGCCTGGACGTGAATAAATCCATGCACCAGATCCACGTCGGAGAATTCGAGCATAGTCTGTTCGCCTGGCCGCAGTCCGGAATTGCAGGCCAGCATGAGCCATTCCAGACGATTCGCGAACAGTGTCGGACGCATTTTGGTCGAATCTGTTTGCGCATCTTATGTTTCCCCGGTACGACCCGCGCGCGGTTCGGTACGACGCAGTAGGACCCGGGGTGCCGGTTGCGAATTCTGTTCGGAAACTATCGATCTCGCTCCCACTTCCATGGAGGCGAAACGCATGCCAAACGCTAAGCGGACAACCAAGCCTATAACGGTTAGACTCACACGCGAAGAAGCGCAGAGACTGAGGGTAGGCTCGGCGGAGCGAGGTTACCCTGAATGGAGTGACGGGATCGACCGTCAGGAGCGACACTCCAAAGCTGGCGCCGAGAATACCGGTGTTGGCCTGCGTCCGCGTTCCGTTTCTGCCAGCCCTGCGCCGATTCCGCAGGTCATGGCCAGCAGAAGTGTTAGTGCCAAATCAGTACGCCACATGAATACCTCAGAACAACGCCTTTACTGCACGTTCAGCGTCACCGCGTTGCCCGGGCGGTCCAGATACGTCAGCCGCACGGAGGCCGCGCTTCCCCGAAGCGTTGGCCGGCATGCGCACATTCACCTGGTTCAAACCCGCAAAACCTTGAGCGTCGCCAAAGAACAACAGCTCCGCCATCTGCCCGCCAATCGCGACCTGCGGGGGGGAATCAAGCTCCCTTCGATCAGCCCCGTGCAAAAGTTCTCCAGGCCTCTCCGGCCACCGCCAGGGTCGCCGCGGTTACGACCTGCTGCGTGCTCCCATGCGGGATCGCGCCTTGTCCCGGCGCCGGTGCCGGTGCCGTCAGCAGCACTGGAGCAGCCCGGACGGATGGCGGTTGATAGAACTCCGCGGTGGAAGTCGTGCCTCCCGTGACTAGAACTAGCACCTGTCCGCTGCCTACCAGCGTGGCGCGGTGATTATTGTGAGCGGTGATCATTGCACCCGCCGGCGAAAATGTGCCCGCTATGGGGTCATACGCATCCGCTGCCGGCAGAGGTCCGGCCGAGTCCTGGATGCTCCACCTTGGCCGCCAATAAGCAAAAGGCCGTCGCCGTAAACTGGCCGGTCTTGTAGCGGAGAGCAGCGGCGATTCCCAAGGCACAGCGTGCGCGATCCGCGTTACTTGCGCGAGGAACGCCGTGAAGGGCCATTGGCGCGCCCACGGCCGATACATAGCGCGAGGAAGTGGACACGGTGGATCGACGGCGGTCGGATTCGATCAAAAGCAGCACGGTATCGAGGTGTTAGCGACGTGGAACGCTGGCAGGCGGCCTAGGATGCGCGCCTGTGGAAGATCATCATCTCTCCGGAATTCGGAGAGCGCCTCGACCTGACGCGCCTCACACGCGACCTGATGGGCCGGATGGAGAAGGACCTGCACGTTGAGCTCGAATGGGTTGCTGTTGCCCATTTCAATACCGAACACCCACGCCGGCCTTGGGACTGCCTTTACTCCGTGCTTGCGTTCCGGTTAATGACATGACAACTGACACACCGTGACTTCCATGGACTGCATCCCTAAATTGAGACAATCGGAATTTTGGACACTCTTTCGCGCTCCCACGACGGCGGAGGAAGGTAGCGGAACCTCACGGACACGGCGCCCCGCGCCGGCGTAGCATGAGCGCCCCTTTTGCGACCCGTGGTACGCTAGTCACGGTGAGCCGAGTCTGCCTTGGGCGAGCCGGGCGATATCACGAGACTGCTTTTAGAAATGCGCGGCGGTGACAACCGAAGCGCTGCGCAACTCTTCGCGCTGGTCTACGCGCAATTACGCCGGATCGCGGCTGGCATGATGCAGAACGAGCGGCTCGGTCACACGCTGCAGCCTACCGCCGTCGTGCACGAGGCGTACATGCGGCTAGTGGGCGATAATCGCCCGAGCCCCGAGAACCGAGCACAGTTTTTCGCCTTGGCCGCTCGTGCGATGCGGCAGGTTCTGGTGGATCATGCTCGACACAAGTTGGCCCAAAGGCGGGGCGGTGAAAAGCGCGTCCGCGAAGAATTCCAAGAGGTGATGGCGCTTACCGTGCAGCAATCAGAGGAAGTCCTCGCGATCCACGAGGCGCTTGAACGCTTACAACAGCTCGATGTCCAACAGGGCCAGGTCATGGAAATGCACTATTTCGCCGGCAACTCGGTGGCTGAAATCGCTACCGTCCTGGAGATCGGCGAGCGCACCGTAAAGCGCGAGCTAAGAATGGGCCGCTTGTTTCTGAAACAGCAATTAGAAACCAGGGGAATGATATTCCCCTAGGTTAGAGCAGTTGAACCACCTCGCCGATCCTGTTGGCGCTCAACCTTTTTGCCGCCATTCGGCAGCCTTCATGGGCTTGCCCCAAGCACGGTAAAGTTCCACAATCCATTCGCGTGCGCGGTCCAGGTGATACCAGCCTGGAACGGGCATTCGTCCCTTTCGTGTTAACATTCCCTGATACCCTTCCAAAAGGAGCGGTTCGGCTTCGGCATATCTCTTCTGTCCCGAAAGACCGGCGCCCAGCAGGCTCTCGGCGCGGAATCGTTGCCAGTCATCTGGTTGTTTCGTTCGATAAAACTCCAATGCTTCACGGGCGAGGGTCTCACTTTGGGCGAATTTCTGCTGGGATTGGTAAGCCAGTGCCAAATCCGCTGCCGATGACATCGTGGCCGGAAGTTCCGAGGTCGGCGCCGCCTGCCGCCGCCCCGCGAGGGCCTGTGTCGCGTAAACCTCCGCCAAGGCGTATTCCCCGTGTCGCTGGTACATGAATGCAACGTCCGAGAGGAAGCGCAGCGTATCGCGATCCTCCGGACCGAGCACCCGGCGGCTGACCTCTAGCACGCTGCCGAACAGCTCTTCAGCCTGCGTAAACTTGCTCCGCACACCGTAGGTGCTTGCCAGGTCGGCCATCGCCACTAGCGTGTAACGGTTCTCCGGACCTCTCACGCGGCGTTCGAGCTCCAGGGCCTGGCTGGAGAGCGCCTCAGCTTGCGGGTATTTGCCCTCCCACAGAAGGGACTCTGCCAGGTTGATCATCGAATACAGCGTATCGCGATGCTCCGGACCTATCACTCGTCGGCGGGTCGTCAGGACCTCGCTGTTAAGTCCTTCAGCCTGCGCGTATTTGCCCTGCAAGTTGTAGATAATGGCCAACTCCTGCATGGCACTCAGCGTTTTCGGATGATCGGGACCTAAGATGCGGCGATCCAAATCGAGAACGTGACTGTACAGCGCCTCTGCCTCCGCGTTCCGGCCTTGCAGGCGGTAGATGATCGACAGATAGTGTATCGAAACCAGTGTGGAAGGATGCTCGGGGCCTAGGACGCGGCGCTGGATCTCCAGGTTCTCTTTGAGGAGAGCTTCGGCCTGCGCGTATCTGCCGAGGAAAGTCATGGCGGCAGCCAGACCGGTCATGGAGCTTAGCGTGTTCGGGTGCTCGGAGCCCAAAACGCGACGCTGCAGCTCCAGGGTTTGTTTGAATAGCACTTCGGATCGGGGGTATTCGCCTAAGTTGTAGACCGCACGTGCAAGGCGGCTCATCGTCGTGAGTGTCTTCGGATTCTCCACCCCAAGCACGCGGCGGTACAATTCCACCGCCCGCTCTAATTGCGTCCGGGCCGCCGCGTAGAGGCCAAGGCCCGTATAGGTTTGCGCGATGGTGTCCCGAATAGCTGCTTCCACCTCCGGTTGCCTGTCGAACTTTCCCCTGAGCCGGGCGGCGGCCCGGTCCAAAGCAGTTCGCACCTCCAGGTGGGGATCGGGTCCAGCACCCGCCCCCGGCTGGTTCTCTGAGCTCGCCTGGGCTAATAAATCGTTTTGCAGAAAGTCATTTATGGCCTCTGCGGTCTGCTCTGCTTGGTGGGCTAGCAGCGCTTCCCGTGCGCTAACGGCGATGCCAGCCGCCAGCACTACAAAAACCACACCCGCCGCACCCACTAGCCCTTTATGCCGCCGCGTAAACTTCCGTACCTGGTAGCTTAGACTCGCCGGTCGGGCCGAGATCGGTTCGTCCGCCAAGTACCTGCGGATATCCGCCGCTAGTGCCGCAGCCGATCCATAACGGCGCCCCTTGTCCTTTTCCAACGCCTTGGCAACGATCGTTTCTACGTCGCCTCGATACGCCGGCCGGATCGACCCGAGTGGTGGCGGATCTTTTTGCTGAATCGTTAGAACCGCCTCGTACAATTGCTCACTCAGGTGATATGGCAGGCGATCGGCCAGCAACTCAAACACGATGACCCCCAAAGCATACACGTCACTACGCTGGTCCAGCTTTACCGGATCAGCCGCCACCTGCTCCGGGCTCATATAAGCCAGCGTCCCAATCATTTGCCCCAGCTCAGTTTGTTTGGTCGCCTGTGCGTCTATGTCAGTCACCCGGGCCACGCCGAAATCCAAAACCTTGGGTTGCCCCGTTTCGTCCACCAGAATATTACCCGGCTTGAGGTCCCGATGGATGACGCCGCGTTGATGGGCATGATCCACACCATCGCACACCTTCGCGATCAGCTCCAGGCGTTGGCGCGTGTCGAGGTGATGAGACCGGGCGTATTCCCCCAGCGGCACGCCCTGGACAAACTCCATCGCGAAATACGGTTGTGAGCCAACGCCGGTCTCGGCGGCGCCAGCTTCATAGATTTGCGCGATGCCAGCGTGATGCAGCCGCGCCAAGACTTGCTGCTCGCGCTCAAACCTCCGCAAAAACTCCGGACTGGCGAAGCCCGGTTTAATGACTTTGAGCGCCACGATGCGGCGAGGTCGATCTTGTTGCGCCTCATAAACGACCCCCATGCCGCCTTCCCCAATTACGCGCAGCAACCGGAAACCGCCGACAGTGGTTGGAAGGCAACGCTCGGCCTCGCCGCCCACGGCGGGCTCGATCCCCAGTTTTTCCCAAATTGGCCCGGCGAGAATCCCTTCGCTGGCTGTTGCCCGGGCGATGACGGACTCGACATCGCGGTATAACTGCTCGTCATGGCTACAGGCTATAGCCAGAAATGCGGCCCGTTGGCTGGGCTCCCGCTCCAGCGCCAGGTCGCCCAGCTCCTTGATTTTCCGCCACCGTTCTGGAGTCATAGGCCTCATTTAATGGACGAGATAATAGCCTCGTCCCCATAAAAGTTGGCCAACCCGCCGGAAAATGCCGCGAAATTTTTGGCCCCGGCCGGAACGTTTTTGCGCCTTTATTCAAGAAAACGAATGCGGGTTTGGAGCTGAGTCCCATGTTAGCGGAATTAGTAAAAGTAGCGAGTCTGTTTTCGCACACATGTATTCTCCGGCAATTCGGTGGCTGAATCGCTACCGTCCTGGAGATCGGCGAGCTCACGGTACACGGTTGAGGTAAATGCAAATGCCCTTCGATACAACGGCGGTTCGGGCGCTCCTGAGCAGATCCCGTTCGGGTGATCTATCTGCCACGGACGATCTGGCCCCGCTCGTCTACAGCCAGCTTCACAGGCTTGCAACCTTCTGCCTTACAAAAGAGGCGCGTAATCACACGCTCCAGCCCACCGCTTTAGTACATGAAGCCTATATACGTCTGGTCGAGGCTGACGTCGATTGGCACGACCGAGTGCACTTCAGCGTTCTCGCGGCAAAGATCATGCGCCGCATCCTGGTTGACCATGCTCGCAAACGCTTTCGCCAGAAGCGCGGGGGTAGTGCCGAGATATTATCGCTCGACGGCGTTGTGGTTGCGGACACTAAACAAGGTGTTGAAGTGCTCGAAGTGCATGAAGCTCTCGATCGCTTGGCGCGGCTCTCGCAGCGCCAAGCCGACATTATTGAGCTACACTACTTCGGCGGATTGAGCTATGACGAGATTGCGGAGTCGATGAAGATTTCGCCTGCGACCGTGCATCGCGAGCTACAGATGGGGAAGGCCTGGCTACACCACCGATTGAGTTCGGACTAGAGGGACTCTTTCAGAAAAGTTGGCCAACCCGCTGGAAATGCTGCGAAAGTTTTGGCCCCGATCGGAATGTTTTTGCGCCTCCGTGAATGGCAGAACGCATCGATGTCCTCCTTCTCAGATACCCAGAACTGGCGGCAACTCGAAGCCGTTTTTCAGGGGGCGGTTTCACTTCGTGGTTCCGCGCGGGAGGAAGCGCTTTCGCGCCTTTGCGGAACAAACCAAGCGCTCCGTCAACGCGCGGCGGCGCTGCTTGCTTCAACTGGCGAAACGCTTGGGGTGATTGCCGGCCCGATCCGCGTTGCGGCTCAACATTTGCTGGGCGGCGACGACCGCAGCGGTTCCATGCTGGGACCCTGGAGATTGTTACGGGTTTTGGGATCGGGCGGAATGGGTTGTGTCTATTTGGCCGAACGGGCCGATCAGCAGTACAAACGTAACGTCGCCATCAAACTGCTCCATCCGTTTGTCGGCTCCAATCCTCAATTCCTTCGGCGTTTCGCGCGTGAATGCCAGATCCTGGCCACGCTCAACCATCCCAACATCGCGATGTTGTTTGATAGCGGGTTCACCGAAGATGGCCTGCCTTTTGTCGTTATGGAGTATGTCGACGGTGTTCCCGTCGATATCTACTGCCGCCAAAACTCGCTATCGACCACCCAGCGGTTGCGTCTGTTTGGCTCCATTTGCGGAGCTGTAAGCTACGCCCACCGGAATCTGGTGGTGCATGGCGATATCAAGCCGGCGAACGTGCTTGTGAAAGCAGATGGGCAGCCGAAGTTGCTCGATTTCGGCGTTGCCCAAATGCAGCCGACTTCCGCAGCTAGCTGTTCCCCCCTGACGCTGGCTTCGGTTTTCATGACTCCGGCTTATGCGAGTCCGGAACGGGCTCGCGGCGAGCCATTATCCATTTCCGCGGATATCTATGCGTTGGGCGTGCTGCTGGCTGAATTGGTAATCGATAAACCGGAACTCCTGCCCCAGTCGGAAGACCCGCCGTCCGTACCTTCCTTTATTGCTTCGTTTCTAAAGACGCCGACAGTTCACCGGGACTTGGTAGCTATTGTTCGAAAGTCGACCGAACCCGAGGCTAGCAACCGGTACCCTTCGGTTTCGCTGCTTTACAACGATATTGCCGCGCATCTCAGCACACATCCGGTCTCAGCCAGAAACCCCGGTCGGTTCTATCGCACCCTGTTGTTTATTCGCCGGAACACGGCTGTGGTGGTTCTTACAAACGTTGCGGCTCTTACGCTGCTCGCCTTTGCTGTCCAAGCGCAGATTGCGAGTAATCGTGCCCGTGCTGGCGAGAGGGAAGCGCAGGCACAGGCCGAGATGCTCGAGAGTGTATTCAACGCCGCTTCCGCGGGGCCATATGTACAGGCCCGGTCGACTTTAACGAAGCTGCTCGAAGACGCTTCCGCTCGTGTTCTCGCTCCTGTCCCATTCCGCAGCCAGCCTGCCGCCGCACTCTGGATCTCACTTGCCAAGAGTTTTCAGGACCTCCGAGCCTTTGACCAATCTCTGGATCTGTTACATCGGGCTTATGGACGCGATCTGCGGTCGCGAGAGCTTACGCCACTCGAGCAGGCGACTGTCTTCGATTTGGCCGCCCTGAATATGCTTGGGCAAGCCGATGCCGCGGAGGCCGAGCATTTCGCGCGGCGCGCATTGCAAATACGCCGTGAGAAGTTGCCAGCTTCCTCCCCTCCAGTTACGTTGAGCCTACTTCACCTAGGACAATGCCTGGCCGCACTTAACCGGGATGGTGAGGCCGAGGGATTAATACAAGCCGCCTTGCAAGCTCCGTCTCTTTCAGCGGGAGACCGCATAGCCGCACTTGATGGGTTATCCGCCATATTGCGCCGACATGACCAGTGGATGGATGCGCTAAACCTGTTCGCGGAGGCGACCCGCGACGCCGAAAAGCAGGATCGCACCAGCGCCTTTTATGTTCACTCGCTGGCTCACGCGGCCGACCTGTCGATCGAAGCCGGCACCGGTTCCCGGTATGGCGCAGCGCTGCGGCAGATTGCCGCCATCGAGCACTCCAGCGCGTCTTTACCTGCTGACCGTGCCATTGTTCTTATAGATTTAAGCCTGATCTTGGTGGAAGAGGGCCAGCCGAAGACGGCGCTTGACTATGTAAAGCAGGCTCTCACGCAAGCCACCGAGGGCTTCGATACCGATCCCGGCCTGCAAGCTCAGGCGTGGTCGGCATTCTCGGTCGTCGAGGAAGCTTCGGGGAACTTGGGCGAAGCCGAGGACGCCTCAAAGCGCGCGCTCGACCTTGCGGCCAGCCGCCAGCTAAGCCCGTTTCTCGTCACCAGATTGCTAATCGCACGCAGTCAGCTGGAACTCGATCGTCGGGCGCCGGAGACTGCAGAACAGTTCTCCCGCCGAGCGATCGAACTTGAGGAGACGTCGGCCAAAGACACCCTCTCCTTGGCAAGCGCTTACGTCGAGCTGGGACTCGATCGCCTCTACCAACACGACTATATCGGCGCCGAGAGCCTCCTCCGTCGCTCTCTGGCCATATACGAGTCCAGACTGCCAGCCGCGAATATCCGAACTCTATTTGTGATGATCAGGTTGGCCGAGACACTCGCGTTGGAGGAGAAGTGGCGCGAAGGGGAGGGCATCCTAGACCAAGCGAGAGACGTTCTCAGGCGGAGTCCCGCCGTTATCCCCGATTGGCTGGGCGCTGAACTGAGAGCCGGCTCGGCGGCGCTTGCGACGCTTTGCTCGGGCAACGTAACGAGTAACATCTCCTCACCCAATCTTGCCGCGACCATGGATCCGCGGTTCGTTTTCCGGCCGTCGCCCATCATCCGCCTCTCGAAGCTCCGTGCGGGCGGTTTGCCAACACAACCCGCGCCTCAGGCGACGCGGATTGAAAAACAAAGATAATGCCTTCTTGTTCACGGAACAATTGTGGCCCGATTTTCAGAACCGCGCCTCTATTACGGATCGACTCTCTCCCTTCAGAGGTGACACCTTGAAGCTGTTGACTAAATTCAGCCTGGTCTTCATCCTGGTGCAAGGTACCGGCATGGCTTTGGCGGCATTTCTTTCTCATCGTTTCCTGGAGGCTAATGCGCGCGATCAGGTCATTCAGCAAGCCCGGCTTATGATGGCTTCTATTCGCGCCGTCAGGGACTATACCACCGTACAAACCTCACCGCTGCTGTCGCCTCTACAGACACGCTCCCGTCTTTTCCTGCCTCAAACCGTGCCCGCATACGCTGCCACGGAAAACTTCAACCTTCTTCGCCGCGGTTTTCCCGATTACAGTTACAAAGAGGCGACACTGAATCCGACCAATCCCCGCGACCGCGCGGTGGAATGGGAAGCCGATGTGATCCGGTCCTTCCGCGACGACCCGTCCCAGAAGCAGATGGTCGGCGAACACGATGCGTTCGGCGGCCGGACGCTCTTCCTGGCCCAGCCCATCAAGGCCGATCAACCCTGCCTCCAGTGCCACGATACCGCGGGTACGGCGCCCGCGGCGCTGGTTCGACGTTATGGTCCGGACAACGGCTTCGGCTGGAAATCCGGTGAAGTAATCGGTGCACAGATCCTTTTGGTCCCAATGGCGTACCCGCAGCAGCTCGCGCGCAACGCGTTCGCATCCCTGCTTGTTTATCTCTCCGCCAGCTTTGTGTTGAGTCTCTTCCTGCTTGATGTGCTGCTCTTCTTCACCATTGTTCGGCCAGCATCAAAGCTGTCTTCGATTGCTGAAGAAATCAGCAAAGGTAAACTGGATGCGGCCGATCTGGT
>Ga0126381_100001560_pt1 | contig 24447 bp, 28 predicted proteins | sample PanSoiMetPlot_28_FD_96465 | JGI IMG/M metagenome (GOLD analysis project Ga0126381, IMG submission 96465) | Tropical forest soil microbial communities from Panama - MetaG Plot_28 | ecosystem: Environmental > Terrestrial > Soil > Tropical forest > Bulk soil | place: Panama | collected 2016-02-17 | reverse complement strand
TGCACGGCGTGGTCGCCCATCACATGTCGCCCATGGCCATCCGGGCCGAGAGCGCGCCGCACCAGCTGGGGGCACTCCGGATCCGGTGCGCGCAGAGTTCGGATCCCTGAGCGGATCAGCGCGCCAGGCACTGGCGGACATGCGCCGCTTGCTCAGCGTGCTGCGCAGCGACCAGCCCCCCCGCGCACGCCCGCAGCCGGGGCTGGAGGACCTGCCCGGGCTGATCGGCGCGGCCCGCCAGGCCGGGATGACCGTGGAACTGTCCGCACCTCGCGCGCTGGACCAGGTGCCGCCCAGCGCCCCGGTGTGCGCCTACCGGACCGTCCAGGAAGCCCTGTCCAATGCCGGGCGGCACACTGCGGGCGCCCCGGTCGCGGTCCCCGTGGGCTACAACGCGGACACGGTCACGCTGGAGGTGGCCAACGGCCCTGGGGTTCCCGCCGGTCATCGGGCCGACGGCCACGGGCCAGGACTTGGCCTGACCGCGATGCGCGAGCGGGCCGAACTGCTGGGGGCTCGCTGTCGGCCGGCCGGCCCTCGGTGGCGGGTTCGTGGTGTCGGCCGTGCTCCCGCTCGGCGGACCGGCTTGACCAGCGACAGCCCCCCTCCAACGGCAGGGTCGTCCGCTGCCTAATCGCCGACGACCAGGCCATGATGCGCGAGGGCTTCGCCGCCATGCTCGCAGCGGAACCCGGGATCATCGTCGCCGGGCAGGCCATCGACGGCGCCGCCGCGGTGGGCCAGGCGCGCCGACTGGACCCCGACGTGGTGCTGATGGACGTATGGATGCCGGTCACCACCGTCGACCTCGACAACGAGGCGCTGCGGGCCGGGGCCAGCGGGTTCGTGCTCAAGGACGCGCCACCACCGCCGAGCTCATCCACGCGGTCAAGGTCGTGGCCGCAGGCGACGCGCTGCTCGCCCGTCGGTGACCCGGCGGCTGATCACCGACTTCACCCGCAATTTCTCCGCCGTCCCGGCCGTCCCGGTCGCCCTCGATGTGCTGACCAGTCGGGAAACGGAAGTGCTCATGCTGATCGCCCAGGGCATGTCCAACACGCAGATCAGCGACACCCTGTGCATCGGCGGGGAGACCACCAGGACCCACATCAAGCGAATCCTGTCCAGACTGGGCCTGCGCGACCGCGCACAAGCCGTCGTGATCGCCTACGAGACCGGCCTCGTCACACCCGGCGGATAGGTGGTGGTTTCTTCTCCAGTGCCCGGCGCGGCCGGTGAGCGTTCGTAATGGTTGGTGTGCCGTTCGCTGATCCGCACACGGACCGCCGTGAGCACGGCGTCGAACGTAGCGGTGAACTCGGCGTCCCGGTCCCGGATCAGGAAGTTCAGGCCGTCAGACTGAGCCTCACGGTTCATCGGCAGTTTGCGGGCCTGTTAAATAGCCCACTCCCCCGTCAGGTGCGCGGTGATCCCGGCCAGGCGCACGGACCGCGTGCCGTGTTCGATGACGAACAGCACATACAGGCGGCGGAGGAAGACGGTGTCGACATGGAAGAAGTCCATCGCCAGGATCGTCTTCGCCTGAGCGTCCAGGAAGGCCCGCCAGCTCTGCCCGGACCGCCGGGGTGCGGGATCGACGCCGGCGCCCTTGAGGATCTGCCACACCGTCGACGGCGCGAGATTGTAGGCCAAGCCGGTCAGTTCGCCATGGATGGATGCGGCGGCACGGCCGACGCGGTTCTGGGCCGCCCCCGAGCGCGGCGCGGGCTTTCCCAGCGGCGCCGGACGAGATGGGAGTGCAAGCGCATGAGGGCGCGGCGAGATGATCAGACGGAGTTGGCGGAGCTGTCCGCGGGGCAGCAGCCGAGTCAGCGCAGCCAGCACCGCTCGGCCAGGACAGCCGAGGCGTCTTGACCTGGCGCTGGAGAACAGCGACCTGATGGCGCAAGATCAGGATCTCCGCGTCCTTGGCGCGGTCGGACCGCGCGAGCAAGGCGAGGTCATCGGCAGGCTAGCGGCCGCGGGTCCTCGTAACGCGTCAGGTCGTCGGGTAGCTCAACCTGGTAAGCGATGTCGTCGTGGACCTGAGCCGCGAAGGTGGTGGCCCACGCCACATCCTCGACCGCGAGGAACGGCGAGACCGCGACCGCAGCTGGCGTCAGCTCGGCGATGGCCACGGCGTCTCGATGGAGGTGGGACTGGTCAAAGTAGCCGCTCTCCGCCGCCACCAGGGCCGGGCTATGACCAGCGGCGAGACGGTGCGCCGCGTGGTCGAAGCGGATGAGCGTGGCAGCGCGCTTGGGGGTGAGGCCAACCTGAGACCGGAACCGGGACCACAGGCGCTTGCGGCTCCACCCGACCTCGGCCGCAAGCCGCTCGACCCGAACTTGTCCCCGGCTGGCCAGCATCTGCGTCCAGGAGAAGGCGACTTCGGGGTCGACCATCCGGCCTGCGTCGTGCCGTCGAGCCAGCGCGGCCTCGGCGATCGCGAACCGTTCGTCCCACGACCCGGCAGCGCGCAGTTGTTCCTGGGTCCGCACGGCGTCGCGCCCCCAGAGGTCATCGAGTGCGACCACCGTCCCGCCGAGCTCGGAGGAAGCACCTAGGACCGCGTGCGCGGCCACAGGCGACAGCCGCAGCTGGAGACACTCGTGGCTGCCGGCGCACCGCCGGCCTCGAGCGCCCCTGGGCGCGAGCCCGGCGACGATGCGTTCTCGCTCCTGCTGACCGTTGCCGTCGTCGACAACGATCGGCGTGTCGCCGAGGTCGAAGATCACCGTGACGGCCGGGTGCGGGATCAACTCAATATCGTCGAGGTCATTGTCTGGGTCGCTGAACCCTGCCATGGCGACTCCTGGTAGCCGACCCGGCCGCGACGGGACCGCAATATCCCATGACGGCGCACTGGCACGAACCGGAGAGGCTGGTCGCACATGCGCCATAGTACGAGCCACATCCGAACGGTGGGCACCCACGCGACATTCCTTTTAGCGTTCCTTGACCGCATGCAGCAGCGTGGTGCCTAGCCACGGGCCGCCGTACCAGTACGCGGGTCCGAGTCCGCGTTGCGTCCCCTGGCCGATATGCGCTGCATACTTCCTGGCCATTGGCCAGAAGTCGGCGACGAGCAGCTGCCCGCCCGGCCGCAGCACCCGCATGGCCTCGTTCACCGCGAGGTATCGCCCCTGGGGCGACCGGATGTTGTGGATCGCCAGCGCGCTCGTCACGACATCGAAAGAACCGTCCGCGAACGGGAGCGCGGTCATGTCCGCCGTGTGCACTTCCACCCGGTCGGCGACCCCGGCCGCAGCGGCGTTGGCGAGCGTGACTTCGGGACTGTTGCCGCTTTGTTCCTTTGACCACAGGTCCGCACCGACGGCGCGTCCCGCCGGCAGCCGCCTGGCCGCCGCGATCAGCACCGCGCCGCGACCACAGCCCAGGTCCAGCAGCCGCTCGTTACCCTTCAGTCCGGCCTGGTCCAGTACCCGCTCCCAGACGTGCAGCTTGCCGCGCAGCGTGGTGTGCAGGTACACGCCAGCGTGGGCGAGCAGTACTGTCCCCGCGGTCGCCATCGCGATCCGTCCAGGCAGCCACCGGGCGGCGGCCAGGCAGCAGCCCACCCCGGCTGCGCCGAGAACCGCCAGCAGGGGAGGCCCGTCAACACCGTACTGCGGCCACTGAATGTGCGGTGGTGGGGAGTCATTTCGATCCTTGGGCATACTCAGAGTGTTACAAGCGTAACTACCCGGCAGCTTGGAGAAATGTTCCCCTCGTGACCAGCGCCACCGGCCGTGTGCCGGCCGCCGCGTCAAGTCCCGGCAGGTATTCGGCGGCGGCCACCGCGCCACGCCCAGCCCAGAACCGCCAGGTTTCGAGCCGGTGCCTGTGCCGGCGGCTTGACAACGCCGGTTCCCAGTGCTAGGTCAGGTGCCCCGCCTGAGGGTGAAAGCGGGGCGCTGTCAGTCGCAGTGCTCGGCACCTGCGACGAAGTCGGACAGCAGCTTGCCCGTCGTTTGCAGCGCAGGATCAAGAACGGCCCGCCTCGTCCAAGCCTTTGTCGATGAAACGTTTGCCGATCAGCGACGACCGGCCCACACCTGGCGTTCGGCGCCGTCGGGGTCGTCTGCGACGGCGATTCCCTCGTCGATGAGCGCTGTGGCCCGGTCGCTGATGTTGTACCGGGGCCAGCCGGGGTCGCCGTCGGCAACGAAGCGGACCCAGGCGCCGTGGGCTGTTTCTGCGACATCCTGTGGCGGCGTGTCGCCGATGAGGGCGTGGCTGGACTGGTCATCGAGGAGGTCGAACACGTAGGGGATCTCGACCGCGTGAGCGGCGCCGAGGCGGCCGGCGAAGCTGGGCGACGCGTGGTCGAAGCGGTACATCCAGGTGCCGGCCTCGCCGGCTTCGAGGCGTGCCTCGGCAACCTGAGTCACCGGGACCCGCATGAGGCAGTCGGTGGTCGCGGCAGCAAGCAGGTCCCCGCTGCTTGCTCCCGGCCGGGCCGCCCGGTAAAGCTCGACCGTTCCGTCGGGCGCGCCGAGGGCGGTGACGACTGCGGTGAGGGTGGGTTCATCGACCAGGTTGATAAAGCCAGTCGGAACAAGGCCGATCCGGGTGTCGTCCCGGTTCCACCCGGCCAGAAGGCGCACGCCGCTGGCAGCGCCCCCTCTCAACGCATCGAGCGGGTGCTCCGGGAGGGAGTCGCCGTCGACGACCGGGGCGAAGGCCAGGCTTCCCCACGTGGCGGGATCGGCAGCGGACTGGAGTTTCCCGGCGGTCGCTGACGCGGCCTGCCCGAGCTGTTCGGCGGGCACCTCGCTGAGAGCCTCGCGGGTCGGGGTAATCCCGAGCGACTCAGCCAGCATCGAGGAGACACCGGCGGCAGCTTCTGCCGTGAGGGTCTGGGCGGCCGCCCCGCTTTGGGTGACCGCCTGGTGGAACAGGCCTCGGGCCCTGGGCATGGCCATAAGAGTGACGATGCTCACGGCCCCGGCGGACTGGCCGGCGACCGTCACCTTCCCCGGGTCGCCGCCGAAAGCGGCGATATTGCCCTGGACCCACTCGAGCGCCGCGACCTGGTCGAGCAACCCAAGGTTGGCCGTGCTGTCATCGAGGTAAAGGAAGCCCTCGGCCGCGAGCCGGTAGTTGACGGTCACGCACACGACCCCGTCGCGGGCGAAGGAGGTGCCGCGGTACCAGGCTTCAGAACCCGACCCTTTCCTGAACATGCCACCGTGGATCCAGACGAGTACCGGGAGCCCGGATCCGCCGGGGTCGGGCGTCCACACGTTCAGGTTCAGGCAATCCTCGCCGCCGATCACCACCTCCGGGAACAACGCATCCGGCGGCCCGTAGTCGCCTTTCGGACACGTCGGCCCGTAACCGGTGGCGGGACGTTCGCCCTCCCAACGCCCGGCCGGCTCCGCAGGCCTCATCCGCCGCCCCCCGAACGGCGGGGCCGCGTACGGGATCCCGAGGAAAGCCGCAACCCCTCGGTCCGTACAGCCCCGCAACCGACCGCCCTCCACCCGAACCGCCGGCACACCATTCCCCGTCCTCATCATCACCACTCCTGTCACTCAGGGGCTCCGCAGCCTCCGCGCTGGGAGCCTTGCCAGACACGAGATCCATCATCAGCAGCTCAGCCCCTGCAGTCTTGGACAAATGTCCCGCTCCCGCGGCCAGCGCACGGGCACGACCGCGGGCCTGGCAGGCCCCCGGCCCAAGACGCCCGACAGGAGAGCGAGATATTGCTCGCGGGGACGAGCCGGGGATGGGACGATCACCTAAGGCAGCGGATCATCACCGACCGGCTGACCGCACTGGGCCTGCCGGTGCTGGTGATCTTCGGCGCTCAGGGCCTCGACCCGAATGGTTGCCACGATGTCGACCCGGTGGTCGTAGTGCCGCTCGCACACCACTGCCTAGCTACCGGTATGCCCTCGATGATCAAGGCGCGTTACGACATGGCATGCCGTCGGCCCGGTGATGGCAGTCGCCCGCTGGCGACGCTCAACAGGTAGACAGCGCAAGCCAGAGTCTCCGACCGCCAATGCAAATGTCCGGGGACCGCTGAGTAGCCCTAGAGCGCATTGCCGGAATTATCCACGATCCGTTTCCCCGGGCCTCTCTACAAACCCGCCGTGCGCCTAACGCGCTCCGCAGGGTGTCTGCCGTCAGGTGTGTTGCATCGCCCAGGGCGCGGGGACCTTGCTGGCGCGTTAGCTTACCGGGTGATCGGGAACGCGGCGACCCGCTAGAGCTCGAGCTCGCCCGACGTGATGGGCGGCTACTGCCCAGTGGGCCAGTGAACCGGCGGCGGACGTCATTCCATCTCGAGCGGTGCCGTTGGCACAACGTGCGGATCACTTTTGCCATGTCAAGTCGTGCACCATGGCGAAGACGCGCTGTGACGTGGCATTCCGGAAGTTGCTGACCCGCCCGTTCAGGTCCGAGTTGATGCTGCTCAGCATGTAATCCAGGTCTTGCTGCGACGTCCTGTGCATGAGCGCACCGACCTTCGCCGTCACCGGCCGGACGGATCGGTCGGCGATGAAGTTGCAGGCGCACCAGTTGCTCGTTCGCTGCTTGCGGTGCGACTGGATACGGAACGCCAGGAGGTCGAACGCCTCGCTCGAAAGCAGACCCGCTGGACACAAACAGCCTGGAAAGGACCTGGCAGGGCCATTCGGAAGGTACGCCCGCGCTTTCATGCGGGACGGGTGTGGCGATCTTGATCGCCCGGCGGCCAGGCACCCGCGGCATCTTTAGGTCATGAAGCGGTCCTAGTCCAGATACCCATCCGACACAGCCATGGTGAGCATCGGGCCTAGGACCACCTTGGCCCGGCGGAACGTATTCACTGACCCCTGAAGCGCCGTCACGTGGTTGCGTGCGCAGTCCGGTTTGTCGCGGCCAGCCGGCAGCCCGCGCTCCCAGTGCTAGTCACCCTTGCTTGCTGTAGAGGTGGAGGGTCAGTGGCGCGAACACGAGGGTGATGGTGGCGGTGGCGATGAGGGACCAGGTGACGGGGCCTCCGACTCCGCCGGTGTTATTCATCAGGTCCCGGGCCGCATCAGCGAGATGGCTGACGGGGTTGATGTTGACGAAGTCCCGGAGCCAGCCGGGCATGGTACGGGGCTGGACGAAGATGTTGCTGGCGAACGTGGTCGGCATAATCACGACGATGCCGAGACTGCTGACGGTGGCCGAGTCGCGGACGAGCACCGCGATCGCGGCAAACAACCAGGACAGGGCAAGCCCGAAGACGATGACCAGGGCCACGGCTGCGATCACGCCCGGAGCGCCGCCGTCGGGCCGGTAACCGATGGCCACGCCGAGGATCACCACGATGGCGGCGGCGAGCAGGAAGCGGCCGGCGTCGCCGAGAAGGCTGCCGAGCACGAGGGCGCCGCGCCAGACGGCCAGGGAGCGGAAGCGGTCGAACACTCCGGTGGTCAGGTCCTGGGCGAGGCGGGCGCCACCGTACATGGAGCAGGCGTTGATGCCCATGACCAGCGTGCCGGGCAGCAGGGTTGTGAGGTAGCGGCCGGGCGTGCCGCCGATGGCGCCGCCGAAGAGGTACGTGAACAGGACCGTGAATACGACCGGGATGGCGATGACGTCCGTGAGCTGCTTGGGTTCGTGCTTGATCTTGAGGATGGCCCGCCACCCGAAGGTCGCCGACGCGGCCAGCGCTCCGGCACGGCGGGGCGGCCCGCTGGGGGCCAGCAGGCTGTCGAGGCGGTGAGCCTCCGGCACGGCGCGGCTGACGGTGGCGGTCGGGGTGCTCATGAAATCGAGTCCTCGTGATCGGTGGCGGCTGGGCTGGCTGGGTGGCCAGTGAGGGCGAGGAACGCATCGTGCAGGCTGGGCTGGCCGACAGTGACCTCGGCGACCGCGACCCGAGCCTCGGCGAGCCGAGTCATGGCGTGCCCGACCAGACGGCCCGTGTCTGTCGGGTCGGCGGGGGTGGCAAGTAGCACGGACAGGGTGAGGGAGTCGGCGCCAAGGTGGACCGGGCCCCCCAGGGTGCCGGCCAGGACAGCCTTGGCCTGAGATCGCTGCTGGTCGTCGAGAAGCCGGACGTTCAGGGTCCCCGAGCCGACCCGGGCCTTGAGCTGGGCGCTAGTCCCCTCGGCCACGACCCGGCCGTGGTCGATGACCGCGATCTGGTCGGCAAGCTGGTCGGCTTCCTCCAGATACTGGGTGGTGAGCAGCACCGTGGTACCGGTAGCGGCGATCCGGCGGACCAGCTCCCACACCTGGCTCTGGCTGCGCGGGTCCATGCCCGTGGTGGGCTCATCGAGAAACAGCAGATCGGGGGTCACGATCAAGCTGGCCGCGATATCCAGCCGACGGCGCATCCCGCCCGAGTAGCCACCGACCGGACGGCTGGCCGGGTCTGTCAGATCGAAGGCGGCGAGCAGCTCATCAGCTCGCTGTTTGCTGGCGGAGCGGGACAAGCCGCGCAGGCGGCCGAAGATGATCAGGTTCTCATAGCCGGTCAGGTCGTCATCGAGGGAGGCGAACTGGCCGGTCACGGCCACCCGGGCTCGGATCGCATTCCTCTCGCTCACCACGTCGAACCCGAGCACACGGGCGGTGCCCTCGTCCGGCCGGGTCAAAGTAGCCAGGATGCGGATAGCGGTGGTCTTGCCGGCCCCGTTAGGACCGAGGAACCCGAACACCTGGCCGCGCCGGACCGTGAGGTCGGTCCCGTCCAGTGCCCGGTGCTCCCCGTAGACCTTGACCAGGCCACGCGCCTCGATCGCCGGCCCGCGATTTTGGGGCATGTCAGACATGCCTGCCAGCATCGCTGGCACGCCGCGGCGTGTCTTGGAGAAATGTTCCCCTGTCTGCCAGGGGCTGGTGGCTTCGGAGACCGGTACCGGCGGTTCCAGCTGCCGATCGCCACGATCGCAAATGTCAGCGGAGCGATCTCTGCGGCCGAACACGAGCCGTAACCTAGCCCGACCCAGTTCGAGGCTGCCAATCGGGAACCACCGCTGGCTCAGGGCGCCGGCTCGTCAGCCGATGTCCCGGCGTCGCAGGCTGGCCAGCCCGGCGGCGTCAGCACCAGGCTGAACCCCGCCAGCCAGAGCAGCGGCGTGACTGTGATCGCGCCGCCAGGCAGCTTCGGCACGTGCGGGAACGGCGAGATGTCGAGCACCGCTTGCGACAAGTTCAGGGCAGGCCCGAACACTCCGATCAGACCGCAGATAGCCACGGCCGCCCACCCGGCCGGAACGCTCCACTGCGGTGCGAGGCCGATGACCGATGACCGCAGCTCCGACCGCCGCGACGCACAGTGCCGCAGGCCACTGAGCAAAGGCGGCGCCGATCAGCCTGTGCAGCTGCGTTCCCACGGTAGAACTCGCGAGCCCGTAACCGAGCCCCATGCCTGCACCGCCGGCCAGCAACACGACCGCGGTGCCGACCGCCGTGGCGAGCACTGCAGACGGCGTACGCGGCCGCGACAAGGCCGAGCAGGCTCGTGCAAGCAGCGAGATACGCGCTGGTCAGGGCAGCCTGGCCGCCAATCCGGGTGATCGCCTTGTCGACGGCTGCGCTCGAGCCGACGAGCTGTCCGATCCCGTTCGCGAGAACCCCGATAGCCAGTCCGCCCGCCAGGAACCCGGCGGCCCATCCCGCGAGGGTGCCACGCTGCAGCCGCCAGACGAGGCCGACCGGACCCGCCAGACGCGGAACTCGAGCGATGGGCCTGCTGGCTCGACCATGCCGAGGGCCAGATCAGCGCGCTGCGCGCCGTCGCGCCCGTCATTGCTGCCATGCCGCCCGCCCACATCGCCGCTCCCGGCTGGTGGCGACAGTTTCGTGAGCGTCGCGGCTGCCCGGTCTGACGGACGACCGGCCTCCAAGCCGGCACCGGTCTGTTACGGAGCGTGAGCACTCAAGGCAAGGGTGGCAAGTCAACGACTGCATAGAACGCCCATTCCCTACGCCCATGTCATCGAGGGGCAGGAGTTTCAAATCCCGTCAGCTAACGACTGGAGCCGAGGTCATGGATCAGATCTTCCGACCTACAAAGCAGGAGCAGCAGTTGCTGGACGCACGCGGATGAGAACTGCCACAGCATCGCCTGTGCGCTAACGACCTCGCGAATTCACCTATGGCGTGTGAACGCTCAAGCGAGGTTGATCCGTTGCGCAGCGAGTGAAGCTAGGCCTCAGTAGCAGCAGACGATCCGCGACCGCGCATCGATCGACGCGTTGAGATTATCGGCGACGAGAGCGAGACACGACGGGTTTAGCTAACCGTTAGGGGGTCAGCACCAACTCCGCAGGCTATCGGGAGCTGGCGGGACCCAACCAGGAATAACGTGCAAACGGCCAGCCTTCAAGATTCCGAGTCCGCGGCCCTATTCAAGCCCCGCATTAGCGCCATGACCAGCGGTTATTACCGCACGTCAAGCCCGGTGACAGCCCTACCAATGGTCACGCGCTGAATCTCCGACGTGCACTCGAAGATCGTGAAGCTCGTGGAGGTGCTCGCAGTTTCCGCAGGTAGATGGCCTGGTAGCTCAGCGCATGTCAGCACGAACTCAGCACGCCTATCGCGGCTGTCCGGCGCGGGGCGCGGGGGGCTCCCGCCCCTGCGGGCTGAACAGCCGCTCCAGTCAGCAATGAAACAGGAGACTAACCGTGCAGGGCTGCAGGCGTCATCAAGGTCAGGTCTATGTTTCGAATCGATACGCGATCCGAAATACTCAACGATATTTGATCGTTAATGGCAAGCGTCGCCGTTACAATTAGTAGCCTCTTCCGGCTTTATGGTTTTAAGGTTCACGGAACGGCCCCGCGTCGCTGCGGGCGATGGCGCGGGGGACGGTAAGGGCGGTCAGTTTTTCGGGATTGCGGATAGTGAAGCCGTGAGTGATCTTTCCATCGGAGATTTCGAGCAGGCAGACGGATTCCCCGAGTTTGCCGAGGTGGATGGACATGGCGGGCTGGCTGTTGTAGCTCACCACTTCGATGCGGAAGCCAGGCCTGCGCCGCATTTCACGGAACAGCGCCAGGAACATCGAAGCCACCTCTTTCGCGTCCGTCATCACTAGATGGCGAACTGCGGGGACCTTGCCGCCGCTGTCGGTGGTCCAGGTGATGTCCGGAGCGAGCAGCGACAGCAGGCCGGCCATGTCGCCGGTGGCCGCTGCCGTCAGGAACTGCTCGGTGACCGCGGCGGTCCTGGCCTTATTGACGGGGCCGAGCCGCTTCCGCCGCGCTTGAATGTGCTCACGGGCGCGGTGCGCCATCTGGTGCACCGCGGTCAGTGACTTACCGACCGCCGGGGCGATGTCGTCGTAGTCGAAGCCGAATACCTCGCGCAGGACGAATACCGCGCGCTCGTTGGGGGTGAGCGTCTCGAGCAGCACGAGCATCCCCATGGATACCCATTCGGCGAGTACGACATCGGCGGCGCCGTCATGCTCGGTGACCAGTATCGGCTCGGGCAGCCACGGGCCGAAGTAGTACTCGCGGCGCCGGGCCTCGGCCCGCCGGGCATTCAGTGCCTGGCGCGTCACCAGCCGCGCCAGATACGCCTTGGTGTCGCGGACAGCGGTCAGGTCGACCTCGGCCCACCGCAGATAGCTGTCCTGCAGCACGTCGTCGGATTCGGTCGCGGAGCCGAGGATCTCGTAGGCGATGGTGAACAGCAGCGGCCGCAGGTGAGTGAAACGCTCGGCATGCTCGTCGGCAACGCTCACCGTTCCGCCACCGCCTTGGCGTCAGGGATCAGCGGCTCGCGCCGTCCGCCGAGTCCCGTCATGGAAGGGACCGAACCCGGCTTGCGGATTTCCATGCGCAGCCCCCAGATCGGGGCGGCGAGACCCGCTTTCTTGACCATTCCGCCCGGGCGGCCGCTGAGGAAGAACCGTACGGGCGTGTCGTCGCGCCGGGTGAACTGCAGGACGCCGACTCGCTGGCCCAGGCTGACGGTGGATCCCACGAACGGGACCGCCAGCACTTTCGGCGGGGTGCCATCAAGGCAGGCCAACACGTTGTCGGCGGCATTGATGGCGAGCGGCCTGGCGGCGAAGCAGCTCATCCGCAGCGCCCTGCCCGAGGGTGCGACGGCATCGCCGGCACCGAAAATACGGTCGTCGTCGATGCTGGTCAGGGTCTCATCGGTGAGCAGCCGGCCGAGCGGGTCGGTGCGCAGGCCGCTGCGCACGGCCAGATCCGGGAGCCGAAGCCGGCGGTCCAGATCGTGACCGGGCTGCGGAGTTCACTGCCGTCCGCGAGGGTCACCGCGCCAGGTCGCACCTCAGTTACTCTCGTGTTCTCAAGTACCTGGACGCTGTTCCTTGCCAGCCACTTGGCTACCGCTCTGCGGGCCGGGTCCAGGAACGCCGGGGCCAGCGCGCCGTCACGCACCAGTGTGACCTGCCTGATCTGCCCGGCCAGTTCCGCGGCAGTCTCTATTCCGGTGAGCCCAGCGCCGACCACGGTGACTGGGTCAGGCGCGGGCGCGGCGTCGAGCGCGCCGCGCAAGCGCCGCGCGTATTCCCATTCTCCGAGGGGATACGCGTTCTCGGCCACGCCGGGCACCGCTTTGGGCGCCGTCGCGGTGCTGCCGACCGCGTAGATGACATAGTCGTAGTCTAGGCAGAGACCCGACTCCAGCTCCACCGTCCGCTCGGTGGTGTCGATGCGCACAGCGCGGTCGACAACCAGGCGGACACCGTCACCGAGCACTGACTCGTAATCGACGGTGGCCTCGTGGGTGCCCGCGACGAACTGGGCCAGCCGCAGCCGTTCGACGAAGACGGGCCGCGGGTTGACGAGCGTGATGTCGATGCTGTCGCGGAGCCGCAAGTGGTTCGCCGCCAGGGCACCGGCGTAACCGCCTCCGATGACGACGACTCTGGTCATGGCGCTGTGATTTTCCGTCATGCCCTTGGGACACCGCCCGCCGCACGCGTATGACGTGTTGTGACGCATATCACAGAAGAGCGTGGATCGGACGTGTAGCGCGAGGGCGCGGACCTAGGATTCCGGCCGTCTGGCCTTCACTCTGGTCCGCGCCTTGGGAGTGACGGCCCTGTCGGCACCCCCTTGGCGAAGACGGCGTGACGCTGATTGACGCGGGATGGCCGGGGATCGGCGGACTGTTCGAGCGGGCTTTGGCGGGGCTTGACCGGGCAGGTCAGAGGTGGTCCGGATCGTGCTGACGCACTTTTGCGTGGATCGTGCGGGGTCGGCTACTGGCATCGCCCGGTGGGGAGATGCCGAGGTTGTTACCGGGACCGGGGGTGCGTCTTTCGTCACGAGAGCGGAGCCGGGGCCGCTGCCGGTTCTGAGCGTTCTCCGGCAGGGCTGCAGCTGTCGCGACAGGCCGTGCGTGTTCAAAATTCGTACACCAACGTCCGGGACGGGGCGGTGACTGCCGTCCACGTTTGGGAGAGCCCGCTGCTGCCGGTCACAGTGTTGTCAGCCGCGCCGTCCGGGACAGTACAGGCGTAACTGCGTTGCGTTGAGGACCAGCATTTCGTTGCCGCCCCGTTGGAATTCATAGCCAACACGCCGGATGCGGTGCGGGATGTCGAGCGTTGCCAGCAGCTGGACAGCAGGACCGGACCGGGCCGTCCGCTCTGCTCCGGCAGCGGGAACACCCGCACCTCACGGCGCGCGACTCCTGTGTAGTTCGCGTAGCGCCGCACGGTGAAACTCCAGGTCGAGAAGGTCGGCATAGGTGAACAGGAAATGCGAGCTGAGCACGAGGTCGAATCGCCCGCCAGGAAGCGGCAGTCCAGGCAGCGATGCGGGCACATAGCGGGCGGGGTGGGCGATGAGGTCGCGGGAAAACGCCTCGGCCGACATGCGGCGGACCCTGCTGTTTTCTGCCGCTGGCAGGATTGTCCGCGGCGCAGAGGCATAGTCAAGACCTGTGGATCGGCGTGTTAGGTGGCTTGCTGGTCGCCGGCCACTCCGCATCGACTGAAGCTGATATCGGGACCCAGAAGCCTTCCATCTGCTTCTCGGAGCTCAATGGAGGCGACCGCCTGAGCCACTGTAGCGGCGGCTACTGGATCAGCTGAATGATGGCGCGGCAGGCAGTCCGCGTGTCAGAGCGGTGAGCATGGCGGTGAAGTGGCTGTCGTGGCCGAGCCCCTCGCCGCAGGCTTTCTCCGCGGCGATCCACCCCCAGACGGTGAACAGAAACACCGTGAACGACTCGCTCGCCTGGACTGCAGAGAGTCCATCTTTGGTCATCACGGCCTCCGCGCGTTGTTGAAGACGGTCATACACCGGTGTCATGCGAGGAAACTTTGCGAGGACCTCGGCGTCGGCCACGGGAAGGAACTCTCGGCGAAGTGCGTGGCCCAGGTTGGTGAGCCATCCGCGCCAGTCCCCGGCCGGTTCGTCTGTGATCTGTGATGAGACCCGGTCGAGGAGGCTGTCGCTGATCAGATCCAGCAGTCCGTCGCGGTCGCCGACCCAGCGGTACAGCGCGGAATGCGCCACCCCGAGGCGTCGTGCGAGTCCGCGTACCGTCAGCTGTCCGGTTCCGTGCTCCACAGCGGCGGCGACGATCGCGTCTGCCGAGAGCCTTGCCGGGCGACCAGGGCCTCGCGCGGCCCCCTCTTCCACCATTCCTGTAATCTCCACTTTAGTGACCAGCGGTCTTTAATACGGTACGGTGGACGAATCACAGCAGCATCACGCAACCGCGCACGCTGCCGGGAAGCGCGAGGAGCCCACGGGTGACACGGGATGAGCACTGGACCCATCACATGCTTGGCGACCCTGCCGAGCTGGAGGCCACACCGCCGGAAATGGAGGCTGCGAAGGCGCAGGCGTGGTCGAACTTCATCGTCTTCACCCCCAGCCGGCTCCCGGCAGGAACACACCTAGTCAAGGAGTCCTTGCGGCGCGAGGCACCTCCCGGACGTGTCGGGGACTCCTCAGTGGGCAGGACACCGTGGAGTGAGAACAACCCGGCGGCCTTCCGCTTCGAGGTTGCTGGCGAAGGCCGCCGGCTACGCGTCAAGCAGTTCCTCTACGACTGGGCGTTCCCCGCGCTGGATCACCCAGCCCTGTGGGAGAGCCACACGACCTCCGATGCTCTTGGCCAGCACCATATCGTGTGGCATGGCGTGGACTACATGGGCCATCCGGGGGCCTCGGCGCGGCTCGCCCGGACCATGATCGAACTCTCCGTGCTCGACGGAACCTTCACCCGCGAGGAGATCACCGAAATCTACCGGTCGCTGCGCCCCGTCGACCCCGGCGCTGCCCGCACGATCACCTCCACGCCCTTCGCTGCCCTGAGCTATTGGGCCAGACGACCCGACGCCCCGGTCATCGGCGTGCCCCTGGGCATCTGGAACATCCACCAGCCGGCCACCATGACCATGGCCTGGCAACCTGGCGCCGGCGGTCTGCTTGCTCCGGCGACACTCGGCTCGCTCGCGATCGACTCCACGGCCATCCACACCGGCCCGAGTCCTATTGCCCGCGAGGTCCTCTACAGTGGCGGGCCCGATCGGGGACGCGAGCTTCGGCTACACGAACTCGCACCCAGCCACCTGCCTGGCCGCATCGACGCAGAACCACATCCATCCCGGCAAGAAATCCTGGACGTGAACGGACACCATGTCCAGCTCGGATTCATCGAGGCCGCCCACGGACCATTCGACGCCATCATCGCCGACACTGAGAGCCAACCGAGATGGCGGCTGCTGTCAAGCGCGGACGCGACGACGAACCGTGAGTGGTTCCTGGATGCGCTCACCGAACTGCTCACGCGCCCTCACCCCAACGACGTCACGCGCGGCGCCGAGGGCGGCGGAGAATAGACCCGTGGATCGGCCTGTTAGGCGGCTTGCTGGTCGCCGCTTGATTCGTCGGGTCGTTCGGCGAGCTTGCCATTCTCGAACCTGGGCGCCGGCTCGGACCAGGGCGACCAGGTAGGGTGCATTGACCGCACGCCAGCGAGCCTGGGCGGACTCGATGAGCTTGAATGCCATCGCAACACCGGCGGCCTGGGAGCCGGGTCCCTTGGTCACCCTGGTCCGGAGCCGGACGGTGGCGAAGGTGGACTCGATCGGGTTGGTCGTGCGCAGGTGGATCCAGTGCTCGGCCGGGTAGTCGCAGAACGCCAGCAACTCGTCAAGATCGTTGGTGACCTTCGCGACGGCCTTGGGGAACTTGGCACCGTAGGCGGCCTCAAACGCCTTCACCGCGTCCAGGGCATGCCGACGGTCCTCGCCGTTCCAGATTTCCGCTAGCGCCTTCTTCCCCGGGCTCGCGGCCGTACCGGCGGCCCGAAGAAGAAGCTGAAGGCTTACCAGGTCGAACGGGCCCGGGAGATGTACGCCGAGACCGAAGACGACGGCCGCCGTCGCTGCACGGTGCAGCAGATCGCTGACGAACTCGGGATCAAGCGCACCACCGTGTACGGGAAACCTAGGATGACGAGGCGGATCATTCTTAGTCGTCGAGGAGCCGCCATGCGGTGAGGGCGAGCCTGGCCCGTATCAGTCCGGTGGGCTCGGTGAGTTCGATGCCTAGGGTCTTTCTCAGCTGTTCGAGGCGGCGGGCGACGCTGCTGTGGTGCAGGTAGAGACGGTCAGCGGCCTGGCGCAGGGAGCCGGTGGCGCAGTAGGCGTCCAGGGTTTCCAGATCTTCTGGGTTGCCGGCCATCCGGGCGATCGCGGTCACGTCGGCGTTGCCGCGCGCGGCGTCTTGAGGTATCTCGGCCAGGAGCGCCAGCGCACCCAGGTCGTCGTAGTGGACGACCGGCTGGCGCGAGGTGGTGAAGCGGAGGGCGGTGCGGGCTTCCCGCCAGGACCGGCCGGGGCTGTCGGCGGCGCCGAGGCCCGCGCGTACGCCTGCCGGAAACCGGGCCGGGTTAACGGTGGTGGCCAGGATGACGCCCACGCCGGCGAGCGGTGCCGCCTTCACTAGGCGGCCCGGGCAGACCAGGCCGCCGACCTGGTCCAGCGGACGCTGCGACCGTACGGCGGCAACGCGGACGGGAAGGTCGGCGGCGAAACCCAGCAGCCGCAGCGCCCGGGCCCTGGCCGCCTCGTCGCTGCCGGAGCTGATCACCAGTTCGACGAGGGCAGGGTCGGCCATGGTGGTGCGGGCCGGGCCGTACCGCTCGACGACCGCCGCGGCGGCGATGGCGAGCCGCTCTAGCAGCAGGTCGTCGAGCCCGCCGGGCGGGCCGGGGCGTTCCAGCCACACCGCGCCGATCTCCTCCTCATCGAGCGTGACCGGCGCCGTGGTGGACGCGGGTGGCGGCGGGGTGGACGCTTGCCTGCCGTCGGGCGCCATGCGGATCATGTGCCCGGTGCCGTGGAGCCGGATCCCGGCCATGCACTCGGCCAGGGCCGCCGAGGCCCGGGCGAGCGCCGCCAGATCCACCCGCCGCCGCATCAGCGTGTCATAGAACATCACGACGCGGAGCGCGCCTTCGGCGTGCGAATCCAGCTGCGACAGCCGCAGGGCCAGTGCCTCCATGACAGCAGGATAGGCGCCGACCGGTGCGCTGTCTGGCCGGGATACCCGACAAATGGCGGATGACGTCGGGGGCGGCGGCCATGAAGATAGCCGACATGAACATTGACCCCGAACTGGAACCATTCCTCCCGTTCTTCCCCCGGGCCGACCTGAGTGACCCGGTCACCGCGCGCAAGAGCCTCGCCGAGCTGGCCGCCTCGGTGCCAGCACTGGACACCGCAGGCATGGAGATCGAGGACCGCACGGTGCCCGCTGAGCCGGACGTGGCGGTGCGGATCTATCGCCCGCACCAGGCGCAGGGCGCCATCATCTGGCTGCGCGGCGGCGGATTCGTCATGGGTGATCTGGACACCGAGCACCCGGCGGCCACGCGGGTCGCCGACGGCTCCGGCGCGGTGGTGATCTCGGTGGGCTACCGCCGTGCCCCCGAGCACCGGTTCCCGGCCGCCCTGGACGACGCCTATGCCGCACTGACCTGGACGGCCAGGCACGCCGCCGAGCTCGGCATCGACCCGGAGCGGATCGCGGTCGGGGGTCACAGCGCCGGCGCGGGGCTCGCGGCCGCGGCGGCGTTGCGGGCCCGTGACCAGCAGGGGCCGCCGATCCGCTTCCAGTTGCTCAACCAGCCCCAGCTCGACGACCGGCAGGAAACGTGGTCGGCGCGGCACTTCACCGATACGCCCTGGATGAACCGCGGCAAAATGACCGCATCGTGGCGGCACTACCTCGGCTCCGCACCCGCCTCGCCCTACGCCGCCCCGGCGCGGGCCGCCGACGTGTCCGGCCTGCCACCCGCCTACATCGCCACCGCAGAGCTCGACCCGAACCGCGACGAAGCCATCAGCTACGCGCAGCGGCTGCTGCAGGCGCGTGTGCCGGTCGAGCTGCACCAGTGGCCCGGCACCTTCCACGGGTCGCACGCGATCTTGTCCGCCGAAGTGTCCCAGCGGCAGATCACCGAGCTCACCACCGCCCTGGGCCGCGCCCTGGCTCAGTGAAGTCGCCGCGGCCGGCCATGCCACGCGCCGCACCGGCATGGCCACCGACCCCGCCGCGCTCAACGACGGCTACGCCCTGAGCCTAGCCATCACCACCGTCCTCTGCGTGGTCGCGGCAGCCGTGCCCCGGACACGCGACCGCTAGGTGGTGTTTCCGCCACCGGTTCGTGGTCATCGCGGCCTGGGTGGTCGTGCTAGTGGGCTCGTCCAGGAGGAAGCCATGAACTTTAGCCCCACGCCCGTCATGCGCGCCGCGCGGGCCAGCGCCACCCCCGAGCGCCGCCGGTGGCTCATCCTGGGCACCGTCGGCCTCGCCCAGCTTATGGTGGTGCTGGATGCCACGATCGTGAATATCGCGCTGCCGTCCGCGCAGCGGGCCCTGGGCTTTTCGACCGTGGACCGGCAGTGGGTGGTGACCGCCTACGCGCTCACGTTCGGCAGCCTGCTGCTGTTCGGCGGGCGGCTTGGCGACCTGATCGGGCGCAAGGTCACATTCCTCACCGGCGCGCTCGGCTTCGCCGCCGCGTCGGCCGTTGGCGGCGCGGCGCCGAGCTTCGGGATGCTGGTCGCGGCGCGGGCCGCCCAGGGCGCGTTCGGCGCGCTTCTTGCGCCCGCCGCCCTGTCGATCCTGTCCACCACGTTCACCGACCCGAAGGAGCGCGGGAGGGCGTTCGGCGTCTACGGCGCGATCGTGGGCGCCGGCGGCGCGATCGGCCTGGTGCTCGGTGGAATCTTGACCGAGTACCTGTCCTGGCGCTGGTGCCTGTATGTGAACCTGATCTTCGCGGGCCTCGCGGTGACGGGGGCGGCGCTGCTGCTCAAGCACCGGCGCGCCCGCACCAGCGCCCGGCTGGACGTGCCTGGCGCCGCGCTGGTGTCTGCCTCGATGTTCTGCCTGGTCTACGGGTTCTCCAACGCGGCGATCCACAGCTGGCACGCGCCGTCTACCTACGGCTTCCTGGCCGCGGGCGCGGTGCTGCTCGCCGCCTTCGCGCTCTGGCAGTCCCGCGCGGCCAGCCCGCTGCTGCCACCCTGGGTGGTGCTCGACCGCAACCGGGGCGGCGCCTACCTGGCGGTCCTGATCACCGGCGCCGGCATGTTCGGCATTTTCTTGTTCCTGACCTACTACCTGCAGCAGACCCTGGGTTACTCCCCGGTGGTCAGCGGCGTCGCGTTCCTGCCGATGATCGCGACGGTGGTGGTGAGCGCCAACTTGTCCAACGTGGTGCTGCTGCCCCGGCTTGGCCCCAAGCCGCTGGTCACCGCCGGGATGCTGCTGGCCGCGGGCAGCCTGGTGTGGCTGACCCGTATCGGCGCGGGATCGGGCTACGCATCCGCGGTGCTCGGCCCGCTAATGGTCACCGGCCTGGGCCTCGGCTTCACGATCGCGCCATCAATGAACACCGGGACGTCTGGCGTGGCGCCGGCCGACGCGGGCGTGGCCTCGGCCACGCTCAACACCGGCCAGCAAATCGGCGGCTCGATCGGCACCTCTCTGCTTAACACGATCTTCGCCAGCGCGGTGGCGAACTACCTGACCAGCCACCTGAACCCGGCCACCCTGGTCCACGGGCACCCGTCCCCAACCCTGCTCAGGGCGTCGCTGATCCACGGCTACACCACCGGCTTCTGGGTCGCGGCAGCCATCTTCGGCGCCGGCGCGATGATCTGCGGCGCCCTGTTCCGCTCCGGCCCGCTCCGCACCCCGACACCCGCCGCAGCCACCCCGGCCGGGCCAGCCGCACAGCAGCCCACCACCACCCACGCCGCGTAGCGGCATGACAGTCATGGAGCAAGCGATGAACCCTACCCCCGCGGCCGTCGCGATCCCCCATTACCTGGCCGGTACCTGGAAGGCCGACCCGGTGCACTCCGAGATCGGCTTTTTCGTCCGGCAACTGATGGTCGGCAAGGTAAGCGGCCGGTTCACCAGACACGACGTCACAATCGTCACCAGCGAGGACCCGCTGGACTCGTCCGTTGACGCGACGGTCGACCTCGCGTCGATCGACACCGGCAACGAACGGCGTGACAACCACCTCCGCTCCGCCGACTTCTTCGAGGTGGAGACGTACCCGACGATGAACTACCGCTCCACCGGCATCCGCCAGACCGACGACGGCTGGATCATCGACGGTGAGCTGACGCTGCACGGCGTCACCCGGCAGGTGCCGCTCGCCGTCGAGGTGAACGGGTTCGGCCCGGACCCGAACGGCGGCCAGCGGGTCGGCTTCTCCGCGACCGCAGAGATCAACCGCGGCGACTTCGGCATCGACCGATGGAGCGGTGGCGGCGCCGTGGTCGGCGACAAGGTGTCGATCAGCCTCAGGATCGAGGCCGTCCTCCAGCAGTGACTGGGCCGGGTGGGTTGCCGCACACCGGCAGCCCACTCCCCGGCTAACAGCAGCGACAACAACCCGAATGTTCACATCGACCCCGAGGAGGAGCCACGTTGGCATGTACGCGCGGGCAGCGCGACCAGCGATCGTTCCTGCTCCAGCGGGCGCAGCCAGCGATGACCGGACTCATTGACGGCTCTCTGTCGACGCTCGCCCCGATCTTCGCCGTCGCCTTTGCCACGCACCAGCCTCACGACGCTTTCCTCTCCGGGCTGGCAACCGCGACCGGCGCCGGCGTCAGCATGGCCTTCTCCGAAGGACTATCCGACACCGGCGACCTGACCGGCCGCGGCATCCCTTGGCGGTGGTAGTCGAGGACGCGCATGACAGGGCTGACGTCGCCGCGATCGTTAGGGGTGTACTGCGCAGGAACCCTGACGCGAAGATCGTGATCTCGGTCCGCCCGTACGCCCTGGCGGATCTGCTCAACCAGCTGCGCAACGCAGGAGTGTTCCCCACGACTGCATGACCCTGTCGCTCCAAGAGCTGGCACCCCGCGAGGCGCAACAGCTTGCCCGCGAGGCGCTCGGTGCAGAGGCATCACCCGGGCCCGCTGAATGGCTGGCCGGGATCGCCCCGGACTGCCCGCTGATCATCGTGGTCGGAGCAGCACTGATCAAGCGCGGGGCCCTGGATCCGGCGCATCTTCACACAACCAGCCACATCCGCGTAGAAGTGCTGGAGGCGTTCCGCGACGGGATGATCGCCGGCATGACCACCGGCGACCCCGAGACAGGCCGCGAAGTCTTGAACGCCGTCGCCGCGCTTCAGCCCGTCAGGATCGATGACGATGACTTCCGCTCCGCGATGTCAGCCTTGGCACAGCGGCGGTTCGATCAGATAATGCCCTATCTCTCCAGCCTGGAGGCCGCTGGGATCCTGCGGCGGCGCAGGACCTCGCTGCGGATAGTGCCCGACCTGCTCGGTGATGCCGTCTGGATGCCCGACTAACAGGAACAGGGCGCGGGACAAGAGTGAGCAGCTGGCCACAAAAGGCTAGGCCGAGAGCAAGAACAGACGCGACATTCATCCACATCGGCACTAGGCCACGACCCCACAGCCGCAGCTTTGAATGCAACAGAGGCCCAAAGCCTGCCGCGCCCAGCTGTCCGCCTCCTACCTGCAGGGCAGCCGCAAGTTCGCCAAGCATGTACCCAATCAGCGCCATCGGCAGCACGAACATCCGTTGAGCACCGCCTACCCCTAGACCGACGCCCAAGGCGACGCCAAGCAGAGCGCCACACCAGCGGCCTCGCCGCGTGGCTCGCAGGTATCTCTCAACCTCTTGTAGGAGACGTGGTTGTGAGGGGATAGCCTCAATGGTTAGTATTCGCGCGGCCCGAAACTTATCAGGCATTGCAGTCTCACATCCTCAAGAGCTCCCTTACGGCATCTTCCATCAAGACGCTGACATGAGTACCTCGCCAGCCAACTTCGTGATCGTCGTATTGCTCCAGAAATTCTAATTTAGCGGGTAGCACTCACTTCCGGGACGTCATCGATCATTACCACCAAAGAAATGGGCCCCGTCGCCATAGACATCCATATTCATCTTCTCGTAAGTTGTAAACGTGCACGCGACCTTAATGCCAGGGCACCATTGTCATTCCGCCTCCCTAAAGGAATGATGACCACCATTTGGAATGACTCATCCAAAAAAGTAATAATCATCTGACGTGCCTTTCACGAGTCCTTAATAGGTCCAGCCCACGTCGGATCCTAGTTCAGTTAGCGTAGGAATTACGTTGGTCTTTACAATACGCTTGACTTCACCACCGTCACAGTTTTCCCGCGTGCCGGTCGCCTGCTTCTTCGACGACGTGGAACTGGCCGAGCCAGGCCTGGTCCGGATCACCCAGCGGCGCCCGGGACCAGGCCTGCAGCCGGCCGGCGCCGCCGCGCTGTGGACGGGGTTGGCCCGCAAGCCCGGCTAGCGGCGGGTAAACGTGACGTGGGTGACGCCGCTGGGAGAGCTCACCGACTCGGTGGCGAAGCGGTCCTCCAGGCCCTCCAGGCCGTCCCACAGCGACTCGCCACGGCCGAGGAGGATCGGCACGATCACGAGGTGCATGTGGTCGACCAGGTCGGCGGCGAGGAACTGGCGAACGGTGGCCGGGCCGCCGCCGATGCGCACGTCCAGGCCGCCCGCGGCGTCCCTGGCGGCGGCAAGGGCCTGCTCCGGGCCGGCGTCGGTGAAGTGGAAGGTTGTGCCGCCCTTCATCTCGATCGACGGCCTGACGTGATGAGTGAGCACGAAGGTGGGAGTTCGGAACGGCGGCTCCTCGCCCCACCAGCCCTTCCAGTCCTCGTCAGTCCACGGGCCGCGCTGGTAGCCGAACTTGTTGCGGCCCATGATCTCCGCGCCGATGCCCGGCCCCCAGTTGCTCGCGAAGGCGTCGTCGATGCCGGTGCTCCCGCCCTGCTTGCCACCCATGGCGCGGAACGCGCGGGTGGGGAAGAACCATTCGTGCAGCCGGCTGCCGGCGTGGCCGAAGGGGGATTCCAGGCTCTGGCCGTCGCCGGTGCCGAAGCCGTCGAGCGAAACGGAGAAGTTGTGAACGCGAACGAGTGACATGACAGGTAGACCTCCAGTTCAAGCCGGGTTCATCGGCGCCGTTTTTCCGGTGCCATGATTGAGTCGTAGCAAGGATCGCTTTCTCGACACGCGCGCTGGAGATGATCCGGGCCGCCGAGCCGCCGTGCTGACTGGCGGGCGCCGCGGCCGCAGTGATGCCGTCTCCGTCCGATGGTCGCGGGTTCCGCGCCCTTGCCGGGAACCGCGTGCCTGCGCTACCGCACGTACACGCTGCGCAGGCCGCGGCCGGTTACAGCCCACCGGGAATGAGCCCGCTGCTCATGACTTCCCCGGCTGCACGAGGTGATGCATGGACATCCCGACACGCTGAGCCGAATCCGGTGATCTGGCGGAGAGCTGCCACCGTCCGCTTGAGAGCAAGCATTCGTAGCAGGTGTTCTGCGCACGCCCACTGGCGATGCCAACGCCATCTCCTCCTGCGCCGAGTCGGCGTCCGGAGCGATGTCGTATCCGGAAGGGCTGGCTGGATGCTCGCTGGTGAGACGGCCGCCGATGCCGGGGCCAGGACGTGCTGGGGCGGGGTGGGCTAGCTGGCGGCGCCTAGGAGGGCGTCCATTTTCTCTGCTCCGGTCGTGAGGACGGGCCGGAGCTGATGCCGGTAGACCGTCTCGGTTACTTTGCTGCTGGCGTGGCCGACGAGCCGGGCGATCTCCTCGACGGCGACGTCGCTGTCGGACATCAGGCTGACGAAGGTGTGACGCAGTTCCCGCGGCGTCCAGTCCGGGCCGATCCCCGCCGCCCGGCACACGGCCCGGAATGACCGGCGCACGTTCGCCGCGTCCAGCGGCTGCCCGGCGGCGGTGCAGAACACCAGCTCCCCCGGCCCCGGCCGGGATTCCTCGTGCAGTGACAGCAGCGCGGTCACCGCCAGGCGGGGCAGCCCGATGGTCCGCCGGGACTTCTTAGTTTTGGTGTCTCCCCTGGCCCGCACGGATCGCCACACCGCGACGCTAGCTGGCCGCGGCGGCTGGCTATCCGGGTCGCCGAAGTCGACGTGCTGC
>Ga0126381_100001559_pt1 | contig 24452 bp, 15 predicted proteins | sample PanSoiMetPlot_28_FD_96465 | JGI IMG/M metagenome (GOLD analysis project Ga0126381, IMG submission 96465) | Tropical forest soil microbial communities from Panama - MetaG Plot_28 | ecosystem: Environmental > Terrestrial > Soil > Tropical forest > Bulk soil | place: Panama | collected 2016-02-17 | reverse complement strand
CGCAGCGGGCGGCAGGCGCGCACGCACGAAGTCCCTGAAGACATCGCTGTGACGCCGAAGATGTACCAAAAGCTGGCCGCGCGCATCGAGGGCAAACCGGAGGAACGCATCCTCAGCTACTTGATGCTGCGCTCGCTCAGCCAGGCCCGCTACTCCGAGATCAACGAAGGCCACTTCGCGCTTGCCGCGCCGACCTACACGCACTTCACGTCGCCCATTCGCCGCTATCCGGATTTAATCGTTCACCGCATTGCCAAAACATTGCTTCGCGCGGGTGTCGATGGCCGCGCCGAGGTTGCCGCAGACCGACATGCTTCGCCCTGGACGCATCCGCACGAAGGCTTCAAAGGCATCGTGATTCATCGCGGAAGAAGACATGGGCACAGTGCGTTCTCAGCGCAGCCGCCGATCGCAGAGGCTGAACTCGCGCAGATTGCACAAGAATCGAGCGAGGCCGAACGCCGCGCCGCTGAGGCGGAGCGCGAGTTGGTGGAATGGAAGAAGGTCGGTTTCATGCAAGACCGCGTGGGCGAGGAGTTCGCTGCGCTCGTTCTTAATCCAACCAAGTACGGTCTCTTCGTCGAGCTGACCGATCTTTTCGTCGAGGGTCTCGTGCCGATCGATACGCTGCGCGACGACCGCTATACGTGGCGTGAGAATACGCACGAGATTGTCGGCGAGCGGTGGGGCAAGCGCTTTCGCGCGGGCGATCATGTGCAGGTGATTCTCGATCGTGTGCTTGCGCAGGAGCGCCGTCTGCAGTTCTCGATTGTGGAAGAAGGCATTCCTCTCACCGGGAAAAAGCAGCCGAAACCGCCCGCGAAATCAAAGGCAAATCGGCGCAAAAAAGTTCCCACTTCACGGCCCAAAAAGGTGCGGCGGCGCGGCGGAAGCGGCAGAAGCCGCTAAAGCGATGCCGCAGTTGCTTTTTACCGTTTCTTCCTGCGCCAGCAGTTGTCTCTTAAGGAAGGAGACACTCGTCGCCCGCGTTTCCAGACATAGGGACAGCGGAATCTCCGCGCGCGAGTTCGTCCGGACAGACCGCAATCGGTTCAAGAGGCCTCAGGCGCCCGCCTGTTGCGCGGCAATTTTGCCGATGATTGGCAGCTGGTATCGCTCGCCTTTCAAGGCCTTGAGCAACACGATGATCCAAACCACCAGGAAGGCGAGCGAAACAAACGGCACAAGTACCCAGCCGATCACCGGAATCACGCTGAGTGCGGCGTGGACGGCAAACGCGGCGATGCTGAGAAAGATGCATTGCCATGAGTGAAAGCGAACATAGGAGTTTCTGTTGTAGGGCTCGATGATCAGGAACACGATCGCCGGGATCAGGGTGACGTACGCCAGTGCTCCGGCAGCGTTGTCAGATAGGCCGCTTTGTGCGGCCTGCGGGGGGACTGGGGTGTACTGAGGGGAATCAGACATGGTAGCTCCTTCACTTTTTGACCCTGAATCGAACTGGGAAATTAAGGAAAAGAGCGGTTAAAACCGGATAATTTGCGCGATGGCGCAATACCTGCGCTTCTTAGCGGTGAAAAGAAGACTACTTCATTGCGAGCTTTTCGGCAATACCGCCGAGCAGCGGCACTCTGAAGCGTTTTCCGTTCATTGCTCGGATGACGCAAATCAGCCACACAACGATCCACACCAGCGAGAGCACTCGCAGCATATAGACCAGGACCATCGAGCCGAGAAAAATGGTGAGCAAGGTAATTGCGCCGAAGACGATTTCCACAACGAAAGCTGCGATGAAGAGTAGCATCGACTGCCAGGCATGAAAACGCACGGAGCCGCTGTTCTTGTAAGGCGAGACGAGTAGAAACAGTGCGGCCGGAAAAAAAGTGAAATAGGAGATCGCGCTGGCTGCGTTTTCCGAGATTCCGATGCGACCGGTGGTCGTCGTCATGCCAATTCCTTTCAAGCGATCCACAAATCCTGTGGTGCGCCTTCCCGGCGGCCGGGCAAACTGCATAGAAGTGGTCTGAGATAAAGAAAGCTCCCATGCCCGTATAACGTCAAGCAGAATCGGCGCTTCTGAGCGCCTCTGGTACCGTGCAACTGATTAGAACAACAGCATTTCGGGAGGGCGTTCGGTGAGCAGTTCCGGATCGTTGTTGCGCACATTGCCAACACGCTCATGTACCGGCCACGAACGCATCTTTTCTGCCGGATAGGGCCGGAGCAGATCTACGGGCGGGCGCGCCGGATCGCCGGAATCCGCAGGCCCCATCCAGCGCGAGTAGTCCTGCGGATCGAGGATCACCGGCATCCGGTCGTGTACGCGCTCGGCCAACTCATTGGGGTCGGTAGTGAGGATGGTGAAGGTCTCGAGCGGCTCACCCTCCTTCGGTTTCCAGCGCTCCCAGAGGCCGGCAAATGCGTAGGGCTTGCCGCTTTGCATGGCGAAGGCAAACGGCCTCTCTGTCTTCGAGTTGATCCGCTGCCACTCGTAAAAAGCGTCTGCCGGAACGAGGCATCGGCGCCGATTGAGCGCTTCGCGAAACAGCGGCTTGGTCGCCGCCTCCTCGGCCCGGGCGTTGATCGTGGAGTAGCCGATCTTCGCGTCCTTTGCCCAGTAGGGCACCAGTCCCCAGCGCATGAGCGCGAACTCGCGTTTGCCGGTGTCACGATTGAGGCGCACCACGGGCTGCATGGTCTGCGGCGCGACGTTGTAGTCGGGCGCGAACCACGGCATGTCTTCCAACTCCACGCCAAACCAGTCGGCGAGGACCTCCTGGGTGGATCGACGGGCGAATCGTCCGCACATATGTGGATAGGATAAATTCGCCGCGGCCCCGCATCTCTCGAGAACCGATTTACGTTCTTTTCAACGCGGATACTGTAACTTTCCCCCGCGACGGTCACTCTCCTCCATGAGCCGTCGGCACATCTGTGCGTTGATGTGCCGAAAAGGCCAAATTCCCTACATTGGAGTGTCGAAGAACATGAAGAGCATTAGGCTCCCACTCGTCGTGTGTCTATGTGCAGCATCCGCAATTGTAGTGACGCAGCAAAGTGCGGCGGCAGAGGAAAACGCAGGCGCAGTTTTCGTTATGACCAATGCTGCCAACGGTAACCACATCGAGTCGTACGCGCGGCATGAGGATGGCTCCCTGCAGTGGGTCGCCAGCTTCTCAACCGGCGGAAACGGAAGCGGCGGCACCATCGATCCGCTTCATTCGCAGGGTTCCTTGACCCTGAGCGACGATCGTCACTTGCTCTTTGCCGTCAACGCCGGCAGCGGGACGGTGTCGTCGTTCGCGGTTGACGGCACCGCGCTTACTCTCGTCGACACGGTCGGCAGCGGGGGCAGCGCTCCTTCTACCGTTGCTCAAATCGGCAAACTCGTCTACGTCCTCAACTCCGGCGGGAACGGAAATGTCAGCGGATTCCGCGTCACTCCCAACGGTCATTTGCACTCTATTGAAGAATCCACACGCAATCTCAGCGGACTCTCAACTTCTCCAACCTCACTTGCCTTCAGTCCGAATGGCCAGTTCCTGGTGGTAACCGAGAACGCTACCAACAACGTTGACGTCTTCAGGGTTCGTCCGAACGGAACGCTCTCCGACGTCGTAGCTAATACCACGCCAGGCGCAGCTCCGTTCGCAGCCGGGTTTGCTCCCAACGGTGCGCTTATCGTTGCGGGCACTTCAAATACCATCGCATCGTTCAGCATTCAAGGGAACCAGACCATCCAGACAATTACGCATGCGCTCCCTACAGACGGCATGGCGACCTGCTGGAGCGTGATCACGCCAAACGGCCGCGTTGCCTACGCCGTCAATGCAGGCACCTCGAACATCGCGGGATTTGACATCGCAACGACGGGCGCGCTTTCCCCGATTGGCGCTACGATCGTTGGTTCAAATCCCAGCGGTAGCACCAATCTCGACACTGCGATCAGTGCCGACGGCAAGTTCGTCTACACACTGAACGCGACCACGGGCTCCATCGGCATCTTCTCGGTCCAGAGCGATGGCACTCTCCTGAGCGACGGGCAGGTTGGCGGGCTTCCCGCATCGGCAGGTCTGAACGGCATCGCAGCGTTTTAGAGGGAGGTTTGCGAGGAGCTGCTCTGGCGGCTCCTCGCGTTTTCCCTATGCGTGCGTCCGACCGGCTTTCATCCCCATCCCATACAATGAGGAGTGGGAGCTGCGACGATGGCGCATATGGTGTTTTGTGTTCGCTACAAAAAGGAACTGGAGGGGCTCGACGAGCCGCCCTTCGATTCGGAGTTCGGCCAGAAGATATATAAGAATGTATCGAAAGCTGCGTGGAGCGAGTGGGTCGATCGCCAGAAGATGCTGCTCAACGAATACCGTCTGCAGCCCTGGACACCGCAGGCGCAGCAGTTCCTGGTCGAACAGATGGAGCAGTTCTTTTTCGGCGAGGGCTCAGCACTGCCCCAGGAGTACGTTCCACCGTCGCACTGAGCACTTGCTTCGTCGTCGCATAGCAACCTAATTGAGGTGTCATCCTGAGCGAACGGAAGCCCGAACGCTTTGCGGGGTCCCAAAGATCGATTTTGGCTCGTGGGCCAGGGTTTTCGGAGTGATGAGCGAAGGATCTGGTTTTTGCACATGCCAAATCCGCGACCGGGTCTGCAGAGGCGTTCCAGGCAGGACCTCAGCACTTTCTGCTGGTGTACACTAAGTCAGAACCCCATGGGCCGGTCCGCTGCGGCGAACCGGCTCTACTGTGTCGGGACGTGGCTCAGCCTGGTAGAGCACTCGCTTGGGGTGCGAGGGGTCGGCAGTTCAAATCTGCCCGTCCCGACCATTTAAGTCATTCACTTACAAAACTAACTCTTTGGGTTCCGACTGGAGCTGTGGGGACTTTTGTGGGGACTCCGGCGTAATTTCGCGCGCTTGGGCCCCCAACGGGCTTATTTAGGCGTCCACAAGTTTTCCGGACTTCGTCGCGAGATTAGCTCCGTTTAGATGTTGCACTGCAGACGCTTGTAATCGGTAATCGCGGGTTTCAACCACGAGCCGGCCGCAGAGCGTTTCGGTCTAAAATCTCAGCCGCAATGCAAACTGGATTTCACGTGGCGTATATCCCGCCGTCAATTGCGTTAGCCGGCCAAAGTTTGCCCCACCCAGCACCGCCGACGGCGACGCGAAATTAGCGGTGTTGGTCAGATTGAAGACTTCCGTGCGGAACTGAAGCGTAGCCTCTTTGCGCAGCGTGAAGTTCTTGAACAGGGAGATGTCGATATGCCGCACGGGCGGGCCCTGAAGTTGGTTGCTCCTCTCGGTGCCCAGCGTGCCCTGCGGTTGCGCACGAAATGCGTTCACGTTGAAGTATTGGCTAACTCCCGGATGACCGACCCTCGGATTCCCAACTTGATCCGGCCGATCGGCTAAAGACGCTCCGGGGTTTGTGTTGCTCACATCGTTTGCATTCAGCACCGTGTAGGGCAGGCCAGTGGACCAGACGCCCGAGAGGTTCAACTGCCAGCCGCGCAACACCACCGAGCTGCGGTGTCTCTTGCCGAGGGGCAGCTCATAAAACAGCGTAGCCGCGGCGCGCTGGCGCACATCGAAGCTGCTGTTGCCATAGTCAATAACAGACGAAAGAGCTGGAACGGTTCCGAAACCCTGGCCGGTGTTGTCATCCAGGCTGTGCGCTCCTGAGTAGTTGATGTGCGCGGTCAAACCGTGGCGCAGTTCGTGAGAAAAAGTTACCTGCAGCGCGTGGTACGAAGACGATCCCTCCGTGTCCACATAGCCGATATCGGCCAGGTTCGGATCGACCGCGTGATATGGCCGCAAACTGTTCGGGTCGGTGGCTGTATTCGGCGGCGGCGCGTTCAAATCGGGAAAATAACGTGCTTGACGGCGGCCAAGAGTGCCCACATAAAACGCTGTCAGCGTGTTTCCTGCGAATTGGCGCTCCACGCCAAGATTGATCTGCAGCATCGCACTCATTCTCTCGCCGAACGAGCGGGCCCCATAAGGAATATCACCAGCGGGGCTGTGGTAGTCAGGCGCCGCGGGTTCGGGAAGCCCCGCCGCAAGCGACGTATATCCTGCCGGGCAAGTAGCGGAGCTACACGAACCGAACGTATAAGCAAAGGGCGCGATCTCGTACACAAATCCATCCAGAGGGCGGAAATAGACAATCCCCAGCCCCCCTCGGACTGTCGTTTGGTTGTCGATTCCCAATGTGAATCCAAAGCGCGGTCCAATGCTGCCATAGTCGGTCCGGACACCTGCGGTCCGGGACACGCCATCCTGATCCGCAACGACAATTCTGCCGGTGGCTGCGTCAAAGTTAGATATTCGGTTCCTTTGTTCTGTGGGTGGCGTAAAGACGTCGTAGCGCAGCCCGAGGTTAAGATTCAGGTGCGATGCGGGCTTCCATGTGTCCTGGAAGTATCCAGAAGCCTCCCACGAACGGATGTGCCAATCCACCAGATCGACTTCTCGTTTGACCTGAAGGAATTGCCCCTCGAGGAGACTGGGAAGATCAAGTACGTTCCATGTTCCCAGCCCGGCGCCACTGCCGCTATCGTCCCAGTTGCGGCGAATCAGAGTCGCGCCTGTCGCAAGACTGTGCGCACCCTGGCTCCATGTGAGGGCAGCCCCGTATTGAAACGTACTGTCCGACTGGTCGATGGGGCGCCAGAATCCGTCCGTTCCCAGCGGAGATGCGGCAAGAACGTTAACCGGGGCCAAGCCATTACTTGTGGAGGCAAGGTTAATCCCGGGTTGTCCAAAGGCCTGGTTGACCGCGACACTTGGATTCAGACCCGTATCGCGCTCATGCCAGTAAACGTTGCCCGCGCGTAGATCAAGCACCAGGTTACTGCGGAACTCGTGAGTCCAATCAACCACGGTGTTGAAGCCCAGGTCATACATGTTTCCGGCGAAACTGGTTAGCGAACCGCCCGGTCGAATGATCATCCCGCGATCTTCGACCGCGGGAAACTGCCCCGGGATATAGACAAGCGTCCGGTTATAGCTGAAGCGGCTGAAGAAGCGGTCGCGATCGGAAAAGCGGGGGTCGATGCGCAGGTCGCCGGTCTGCGCAAAGTTCGTCCCACTGGGCGCACTAACGAACTGATCTGCCGATCCGGCCACATTCGGCAGCGGATACAGTTTGAAGTAGGCGAGACCAGCCGGATCGATCTGCTTAAGCGCTGGCCCACCCGCATCGCTGAAATCGCCGGGATGCGCATGTTCCCAGGCAGTGGGGACCGTCAGCTCGACCGGCGCCCGGCCCTGCACCAGCCGAAACCCCTCATAGTCACCGAAATAGTAAGCCCTGTTCCGAACAAACGGACCGCCGAGACTCGCGCCAAACTGATTTTGCCGCAGCTCCGGCTTGGCATTCTTTGCGCCGAACTGAAACGGAAACGCATCCAGAACGTCGTTGCGGAAGTACTCATAGGCGGAGCCGTGAATCGCATCCGCGCCGGACTTCGTTTGCACGTTGACTACCCCGCCGCCTGCCTGACCCAACGACGCCGAATAGGCACTGGCGAACACCTGTACCGCGTCGATGCCTTCTACCGAGGGGTGCACGGCAATTTGCGAGTTTATGCGCTCGTTGTTGTCGATGCCATCTATCTGGTGATAGTTCGTTGTCTCCGGCTGCCCACCGATCGAGACCGCGGAGGAATCGTGCTGCGCGCCGGGCCGGCTGCCGCTTGCGTTGGCATTTGCGCTGCCCTCATTGGCTCCGGCGGAGACCTGCACCAAACTGACGAAGTTGCGCTGATTCTCCGGCAGGTCGCTTACCGATTTACCGGCAAGTGCGGTACCCAGCCGCGAGGTCACGCTCTCCTTCGATCCCGTCATTACATCGGCCGCGTCGCCAGGCACAAGGACTGCAATGGCCCGCGCGGAGTCGCCGGCTACGAGTGGCAGCGTTGCGACAGCAAATGTCCTGTAGCCGAACGCTGTGACCTCCAGCCGGTACTCACCTGCCGGTAATCCTGCAAAGTCGAAGGTTCCGTCGGCGAAGCTCTTTGCCGTTTTCCGCGAGTGCGTATGCAGGTCTTCGAGAAGCACTGCTGCTCCGCTGACCGACCTACCCGATACCGCTGTCACCCTACCTTTCAACTCTGCAACGTTGACAGCTGCCTTCCTCTGATTTGAGGATTCACCGCCGCTGACGCCGTGCTGCGCGCGCGACAACGTTGCCGCGCAAACCACCAATGCGATCAATAGAGGAGAGGACTTCGCTCGCACTCTCCAATGAGCCATGGCAGGATGCTCCTTTCCGCCTCCGGCTCACATCCTCCGCCAGCACCCGGCTGGGCTCCATCGGTTTTCCGCGAACTATCCTTGGCATTCTGCAAACGCCTTTTCCATGATGGCCAACGGTTTCGAACGCGACAGAGGTTGGGCGTTTGAATCCTGCACGGTTCCAATCCGAAATCACATGAACATGAGGCGCAGCAGAATCGACGAAAACCCCGTCAAAGTGCGTTCGCGGTGCTCATAAGCCCTTTCGTGCTCCTGCCAGTGACGCTGGCCAAGTGTTGGCTTGCATTTCGCCGGACCGTGCGAAAATGGCTTCTCAGAATCGCGAGTGGAACTCCCGGTCGATCCAGGTCCCTCGCGGTGAGAGAGATGAGAAAACCTAACCACTACCCGGGGCACACCACTCTGTTTGTGGTGTGGCAGTTGTTGGCAGTCGTGTCCTATGTGCGCTACGCCATAGAAGCTGGCGCGACGACGAACAACCTGGTCCGGGATCTTCTCGACTGGTCGACCTGCTACTACCCTTGGTTTCTCCTCACGCCGCTGCTCTTCCGGCTGGAGCGGCGCTTTCCATTGGGCGAGGCAGGGTGGGCAAAGAATCTGATTGTGCTTGCCACGATCAGCTTGCCGATGTCGTGGCTGGCATACGCGACAACCATTGTGTTCGATTCGGGAGTGAGTTTCGCGTTTCATCGCTCGCCACTGGCAACTGACAAACTCTGGCCCATGCCGCTCCGCGAGGTGGTTCTCGAGCAGGCCCTTTACTGGACGACGGTCGGCGCAGCCTGCGTGATTCGCAAGCTCATCGAACTGCGTGAGAAGGAACGGCTCGCTGCTCAGCTAGCTCTCGAGAAATTGGAGATCGAAGCCAGCCTGCGCCGTTCGGAGCTGGAGATGCTCCGCATGCGTCTCAATCCGCACTTCCTCTTTAACAGCCTGCAGAATATCTCCGCGCTCGCGCGCAGAGATCCTGACGCCGCCAGTCAAATGCTGGCGCGGCTGGGCGACGTGCTCCGCGCCGCGCTGCGCAAAGGCGGCGAGGCGCAAACCACACTTGCAGCGGAGATCGCTCTCACCAAAGCCTACATCGCCGTCGAACAAATTCGCTTCGCCGGCCGTCTTTCAGTGTTGTTCGAGATCGAGCCGGAGTTGGAGAGTGCGGAGGTCCCCGGCTTCCTGCTGCAGCCCCTCGTTGAGAATGCAATGACGCACGGATTGCGAGGCATCGAACTGGGTGGGACAATCTGGGTTCGGGGCATTCGTGAGAACAGCAGCCTTGTGCTCACGGTCAGAGATAATGGTTCAGGGCCTTCCGCCGAATCCATCGCTAATCTCGAGATGGGCATTGGGCTCGGCTCAACCTGCGAGCGATTGGATCGCATGTATCCGGGCCACCACTCACTCTCGCTGCAGCGCCTGCCCGAGGGCGGCACGGAGGTCCGGATCGTCCTTCCCCTCGAGTGGGACTCAGATTCAAAGGAGAAGCCTCCGCATGAACTCAGTCCGGTTACTCATCGTCGATGACGAGCCGCTAATCCGCGCGGACATCCGCGATGGTCTGCGATTCATGGACGGTATCGAAGCGGCCGGCGAGTGCGGCTCCGGCGCCGAAGCTATGCGGGCGCTCGTTTCTCAGCAAATCGATCTTGTGCTGCTCGACGTGCAGATGCAGGACTCGACCGGCCTCGACGTCGTCGAAAAAATTGGCCCGGCGCGAATGCCGCCCGTCATCTTCGTTACCGCATACGACGAATACGCCGTCAAGGCATTCGAGCTGAATGCGGTCGACTATCTGCTCAAGCCATTCGACAACAACCGCCTTCTCCAAAGCGTCGAGCGAGCCCGCGCGCGAATCGCTGAAAAGCGCCACACCTTGCTCGCGGATCAGTTACAGGCCCTGCTTGACTCCCGCGCCCGCAAGTGGCCCGACCGCATTGTCGTGAAACATGGAGAGCGGTTCGATTTCGTGACTGTCGATTCTATTGACTGGATCGAGTCGGCGGACAATTATGTGCAGCTTCACTGCGGCCCGCGGAAGCATCTACTCGCCGAAAGCCTCTCGAGTCTCGATAGACGGTTGAATCCAACCCTCTTTCTGCGCATCCATCGGGGCCGCATCGTTAACCTCTCGCGTATTCTTGCCGTTCATCCATTGCTAAGTGGCACTTATGAGCTCGAACTTCGCGGAGGCACGCGCCTCACCTCAGGCCGCCAATACAAAGTCGCAATCCAGACAGTTCTTCAGAACAAGTCGATGTAATGATACGTCTTCATTTAGCTGCGCATAGGCCTAAGCACTTGTAGAAAGAACGCGAGCCGGTGATGCGAGCGGGTGGGCAGGTTGATCGACTCGACCTGGTGCCTTTTTGAACCCGTGATTCTCAGCGACGACTGCGTCCAGGCTAGAGGGCGGTGGCACGGCAGCCCCTGCTCCATTCCGGTAGGACCAGCCCCATCCGTACATTGGCTCCACTCGGATTCTTAGAGGTTCGATGATAACGAGCTTGTGTGGATGTCGGGTTCTGGGCGATTATCGGCTTCTCGGAACTTTGACCAATCGCGGCCCCAAGAGCCCGGTAGTTTCTGTATACCCGGTGGGCGCATGCGGTGGGTATAGACCTAAACAAAGATGGTGAATAAGCGAAAGGATCATGCCTTCGACTGTTGTTTCCCGTTGCACCTGCTGCGAGCGCTCGCCACCCTCTTCAAAGAACGGCAAAGGTCTCCCGCTCCGAACCCTCGCGGATCCGTCCGCCATTGAATGACATTCTTTTTACAAAGTCATGACAACGCCGGCGAAGCGTTGGCTGTACACGTATACCGTCCTTGGAAGAGGCGTATATGAGCCTTCCATTTTTTAGAATCCCGAGAATTCGAAGAGAGAGTCGATCCTCTCAAAACTGAGACTTTTCAGGTGTCAGGGACGTCTATAGGCAAAGAAATCGTCGTCCGGAGTTTCCCACACAGTTGTCCCCGGCAGACGAAGCCATATTGACCGCAGCGATCGTTTTTCAACTGAAGGGTTGCACGGGCTAACAGTTAGCGGCAAGCATTTCGGAGGTCATATGAAACGTATTGGATTCCTTGCACAGGGAATTCTTACGGGAATTCTCTCGGCCACGGCATGGTCACAATCCACAGCAAGCCTTTCCGGAACTGTCACTGATCCAACCGGAGCGGTGGTTCCAGGTGCAAAGGTCACCGTACACAGTCTAGGCACGGGTGCAGACAGAGAATTCGTCACTGATGCAGCCGGAATATATGTGGTTCCATCGCTCCAACCCGGCGACTACAAAGTGCAGGCAACGGCGACTGGATTCGGCACATTCACTGTCGAAAAAGTAACCCTCAACGTTGACCAGAAGGCCACCGTAAACATGCAACTTGCCGTCTCCTCGGCGGGCGTAACTGTGCAGGTGAGCGCAGCCGCCATGCAGATTGAGTCCGAGACGGTCACGGTCGGCCAGGTCATCGACAAATCCACCGTTCAGAATCTGCCGCTCAATGGTCGGCATTTTCTCGACCTTACAACTCTCACTCCAGGCGGCGTAGTCGCTGACACGGCTGGCAACCTTACTTCCCCAAGCCGGGGTCTCGGCGCAAACTCCTTCATTACTGCCGGGAATCGCGAAGACTCGGTGAACTTTCAGATCAACGGTATCAATCTCAACGACATCGTCCAAAATCAGATCACCTTTCAGCCATCAATCAGCACAACGTCTGAGTTCAAGATCAACAACTCCACATTCAGCGCGGAGTACGGCCGGAGCAACGGCTCGATCGTTACCGTTGCTACACGCTCCGGCACGAACAAGTTTCATGGAGAGGCCTTTGACTACTTCCGCAACGAAGCTCTCGACGCGCGAAACTACTTCAACCGAAGCATCAACGTCACAACGGGAGCTCCCCTTGGTACAGGCGGTTTGAAAGCTCCTCTCAAGCGAAACAACTTTGGCGGATCCTTGGGTGGTCCCATCTGGAGAGACCGCACGTTCTTTTATGGCAGTTATGAGGGCCTGCGTCAGCATCAGGGAATTCTGCAGAATAGCACGGTGATCTCACCTGCTAATCGAGCGGCAATCGAGGCAAACAAGGCCAATGCTCCCGCGGCCGCCGCATTGACCGCGCTCATCCCTCTACCGAACAGCGGAAACAACTACGTTGCGTTCACGCCCGGTCCGGTCCAGATCGACCAGTTTACCGGCGACGGCCTGCACCAGTTCCATACCTCCGATTCACTGCACGGCTTTTACGCCTTCCAGAAAGATGTTCGTACGGAGCCGGCTCTCCAGGGCGACACCATTCCAGGCTGGGGTGACCATCGCCATGCGCATCGCCAGATCGGAACCCTGAGCGAGACGCACATCTTCAGTCCGAGGCTCGTGAATGAAGCGCGCATCGGCTTCAACCGTATTTCCATCTCGTTTAATCCGGCCAACCTCACCGACCCTACCAGCGTGGGCATCGGCAACGGCCTTAGCGGCAATGTCGGCCTGCCTCAGATCACGCTTTTGGACATCAACCTCGTCTTCGGTGGCCCCTCGGGATTCCCGCAGGGGCGTACAGATACAACCGGGGTCGCATCGGATACGCTCTCCTTGCTCTCAGGCAAGCACAGCTTGAAGGTTGGCGGCGAGTTCCGGCGTTATCTCGTCGCCAGCTTCGGTCAGAACATCGGCTCGCTCACCTACGTTACTTCAACCACGCCAACCAGCAACTTCCAGACGGATACGGCGACTGTATTCGCCGTCCAGCCCACTACGGTTTCGAGCCGAGTCTATGCCAGCGCGCTGGCTGGATTCGCCCAGGACAACTTCAAAGCGACGCGAAATCTCACACTGGAACTGGGCCTGCGGTTCGAGTGGAACGGGACGCCCGTCGAAGGCGCAAACCGCTTCACCATCTTCAACCCGGCCAATGTCGCTCTTACCCAGGTAGGCACCAACGGGCTCGCACGGAACGCCGCGTACAACCAGAACTACAACTGGGAGCCCCGCGCGGGGTTTTCCTGGGACGCATATGGCAACGGCAGGACCGTGGTGCGTGGAGCCTACGGCTACCTGGTCGACCAGCCGGTTTCCGGAATCGTGACGCCGCTGGCTTCCAATCCCCCCTTCGCCACCGCGGTTTCTTATAACGGCGCGCCGATTCCGGTTTCGAATCTGTACGGGAATGCGAAGGCTTCCGGCATCGCGCTCGCCATGGTCAACCCCGGTTACTCGAATGCGTATGTTGAGAGCTACAACCTGAATGTGCAGCAGGCGATGCCGTGGGGCATGGTCGGCTCGATCTACTATGTCGGATCCCAGGGCAAGCATCTGCTGATCCAGACCAATGCGAACCAGGTGGTCGGCGCAACCAGCACAACGCAGGTGCATCCTCTTACCAAACTTGCAGCCAATAGCCCGGTCGCGCCTGGAGGCGCCATTGCCTCCAATATCGGCGAAAGAAACAGTATCGGTTTCTCAAACTACAACGCGCTGTGGGGTGTGCTTGCCAAGACCATGTCGAACGGCCTTGAGTTCAGCATGAACTACATGTGGTCTAAATCACAGGACTTGAACTCGCTCGGCTCACAAGGCACCTATGTTCTGCCGGACAGCAACAATCCCAGGTCTAACTACGGACTTTCGGACTTTGACGTGCGCCATCACTATGCTGGGACGGCAATCTACAACCTTCCGTTCAAGGGGAACCGGTTTAAAGAGGGCTTTCAACTTGCAACGATTGTGCAGTACCAGACCGGCAACCCGATCAATATCCTTTCCGGGAGCAACAGCTTCAACGGCATCACCGGCATCGTGAGGCCAAACCTTGTCGGCCCAATTTCGGTGACGAAGCAGCAACTCGGCGGCGTGACAAACGTTACGTATATCCCCAACAACCCGGGTGTGACAACCTGCTACGAATCCACGTTGACACCAGCCTGCGTCTACGAAACCCTTCAGACGACCCCAACGTCAAAAATCTACACGGGCCTCGGCAACATCCGCCGCAACGCGGTCTCCGGGCCGGGATATGCGGACCTTGATATGTCCGCTCAGAAGAATACGAAGATTGCCGAAAGCCTTTTCTTCAATCTGCGCGTCGATGCGTTCGATATCCTTAACCACCCCAACTTTGGCCAGCCGTCGGGCAATGTGCAGTCCTCAACGTTTGGCCAGATATCGTCCACCCGTTTCGCTGTCAGCGACGGTGGATCGTCACGACAGCTTCAAATCAGCGCGAAGCTTGTCTTCTGACAACTGGTAATGTGCTACCGGGCGCTCACTCACTGAGCGCCCTTCGGCGCGTTCATGGATCCGGTTTGCCGGTCACTCCGTCGAAAATCGTCGTTGAAGTGCCCGATTTTCATCCATATGGGTGGGTCGCAGACCCATGCGTAACTCGCCCAAACCCGCGGCTCGATGAGTTGACTCCCCTTGGCCTATTCAGATCGCAATGCCTCTACCGGGTTTACCGCAGCTGTCCGCCTCGATGGAATATAGCTTGCGAGCAAGGCCGCTGCGCACAAAGCGACGCACGCCAGAGCATACGTGATCGGGTCTGCAGGACTGACCTGAAAGAGCAATGATTTCAACAGCCAGGTCGCAGCAAACGCCAGGAGCAACCCGCACGCAATGCCGCTCCCGGCGAGCACAAGGCCCTGCCGCACAAACATGGTGATGATGCTATTGCGCTGTGCTCCCAAAGCAATACGAATGCCGATCTCGCGCGTTCGCTGCGACGCTGAATACGCAATCACTCCGTAAAGCCCCACGATCCCCAGCAGCAGGGCGATTGTGGCCGCAATCCCCAGCATCACCAGGGTAAACGAGGTTCGCGAGATCGATTTCTGATAGTAGTAGTCCTGGACGTGGGCTGCGGTGAGCGGAAGATTGGCATCCACCGACCACACTGCCTGACGTACATCCTTCATCAGGCTATCGGATCCCGCTCGCGGAGTCCGAATCGCAAAGACCACGAAGCGCCGGACGCTGAATTGGTCGCTCTCAAAGTGATTCAGCAAAGTGGGCCAGTAGGCAATCGTCGGCGCATCCTTGCCCATGCCATCGTCGTGTACATCGCCGATGACCCCTACAATTTCCCGCCAGTCATCCTTCGTGCTGACGCGAATGCGCTTGCCCAGCGCGTTCCTTGGACTACCCCAGTACTCACGCGCAAAGTTCTCACTCACCATACCCACAGGCTGCTTTTGGAAGATCTCGTCCCATGTGAAGTCTCGTCCCGCAACCAAGGGAATGCCAAGCGTCTTCAGAAAGCCCGGAGCACCGAAAACGAATTCGCGCAGCGGCGGCATTGCGTTGCCAGCATAGCTTCGGTCCTGCGCATACACCGGGTCATGCCACCCGTTTCCATCCATGGGAACAGAACCACCGAAGCTTACGGATTCGACACCGGGAACTGCTGCAATCTTTTGTGCGATCGACTGCTGCATGCGGAGAACATCGTCGTCTTTGGGCACGTCGGCTTCGGGGATTCCCAGCCGCACGGTTTGGATTTTCGCACTTGTATCCCATCCGGCATCGACATGGATCAGAGCACGAAAGGTTCGAATCATCAGCCCGGAGCAGATCAGCAACACGAACGCGAGGCTTACCTGGACCACTACCAAAATGTTACGTGTGCGATGGCGTTCGCGACCCTGACTGGTTGTTCGGCTTTCACGCAAACCCGTACCCGCGCGCATGCTGGCATACCTTAGCGCGGGTACTGAACCAAAGAGCAGGCTGCAAAACAACGCCACCCCCAGCGTGAACGCCAGAACATTCAGGTCGATACCGATATCGTGCAATCGCGGCAGGCCGCTCGGTCCCAGCGCGACCAGTAGGCGCAGCGCACCCCAGGCGAGCACGAGCCCGAGCGCACTACCTAACGTTCCCAACACCGCGCTTTCCAGTAGGAACTGCTTCGCGATCCGCCACGGGCTCGCTCCAAGAGCTGCGCAGACCACCAGTTCCTGGTGGCGTCCTTCGGCACGCACTAGCAGCAGATTCGCAACGTTGGCGCAGGCAATCAGAAGCACCACCCCAATGCTTCCCATCAGCACCCAGAGCAGTTGGCCTACGTCGCCGATCACGTCCTGGCTGAGCGGCCGAACTTTCGGCCCCAGCCTCGCTTTCTTGAAGAGGTCGACGCTGAATCCCGGCGGTGCTGGAAAACTGTTCAGCACGATGGGCCACATCCGCGCCACATCGGCATTCGCCGCTTGCATTGTGACGCCGGGCCGCAATCGGGCAACTCCTTCATAGCTGAACTGGCCCAGCGTGGTCTTGTTTCGGTCGAGACGAAGAGGCAGGAACAGCGCGGGCTGTTCCCAATCGAGGAACCGGAATTCCTTTGGCATTACCCCGATGACCTGACGGGCCTTGCCGTCCACTCGTATGGCTTTTCCAACGATGGATCGGTCTGAGCCGAATCGACTCTGCCAATAGTCATAGCTGAGCATCACCGCGTCGGGCCCACCTGGACTGTCATCAACATGATTGAACCAGCGACCAACAACAGGCGTGAGGCCAAGAATCGGAAGCACGCTATCGGTCACATCGAGCGCATGCACCTGTTCAGGGTTTCCTTGCCCGGTAACACTGACCGAGTCTCCCTGATAAATCCCGATGGCTTCAAATGTCCGGTTCTGCTCACGATAGATAAAGTAGTTCGATGGCGCCATATTTACGTCATCGAGATTCAGCCCAGGTGCCGTGTGCCACACTCCCACAAGCGACTCAGGATGTGGGTAGGGCAACGGCTTCAGTAGGACGCCCTCCACAACGCTGAACACTGCGATGTTGGCGCCAACGCCCGCGCCAAGCGTAATCAGAGTGATCACCGTAAAGGCGGGTGTGCGCCAAAGCCTGCGCACAATGAGTCTGAGTTGGCTAGAGAAGGAATTCACGGTCGATCCTCTCGACAACTAAGGGATAGCAACAGCCAAAGCGTGCCCCATGGATGCTACGCATTGCGTATGCGAATAGGTTCCTCGATTGAAGGTGTTCTTTTCATTCATTTTGTGACGAATGGAGTAGTCTTCGCGTGCTGGCAGCACGAGTTGTCGGCTAACCGACGTTACGCGCAGCCCGTTCTGAAAGGTCCCTGACGCCGCTCGCTCGCTGCTTTGTGATCTTGAGGCATCTAAATTGCCCGCTTGTGCAACTAATCGATTTACTAGCTTTGTGCCACTCCCCCTAGAGGACTTACGACCATGCCGATTGTGTATCGCGCTCGCGCGCCGCAGAGGGATTTGGCTCACATGTTACTGGCAGCTGTGATCGGAATCGTTGTTTCCTTCGGGTTCGCGCTCTTCATCCTGTTTATGCGCCCTTGAAGGCGGGCGCTCCCAAAAGCAGCACATCAAGTGCCCGGACTGCACGGACCCGCTTCGAGGGGAGAGTCAAACGCCTGAATCACCTGCCAGTCGGAGACGGCACCGGGGCCGTCGCGTAACGTCCGGCTTACCGTTTAACCGGAACTGATCGGTGTGGGCGTTTATCGGGCTACGAGTATCGAGTTAGGAATCTACTGATTCTTAAGAACCGTTCCACCCTTCATCACAAACTTCACGTCTTCGAGCACCCGAACATCCCGAAGCGGGTCTCCGCTGACAGCAATGATGTCAGCGTAATGTCCCTTCTCAAGGACTCCAACTCTGTCTGCCCAGCCGAGGAGATCGGCTGCGTTGATCGTTGCAGCCTGAATGGAATCAATTGGCTTCATTCCAAACTCCACCATCTTCGCAAACTGCTTTGCGTTGTCTCCGTGCGGATAAACGCCGCTATCGGTTCCGAAAGCCATTTTGGCACCGGCCTGAAATGCTTTTTTGAAGTTCTCGCGCTGTAAGCGTCCGATCTGGCGTTCTTTCTCTAACGATTCGGGAAGCATACCGACTTTCGCACCTTCGGAAAGGATGAAGTCGTCGTTATAGATATCGAAGACAAGATAGGTGCCATGCTGTTTTGCAAGGCGAATTCCCTCCTCGTCGATCAAACTGGAGTGTTCAATGGAGTCTATGCCAGCGTTTATAGCGTCCTTGATCGACTGCGTACCGTGGGCGTGTGCTGCGATTTTTCGGCCCAGCTTATGTGCTTCGGCCGCGATAGCCTGGAGTTCCTCAATCGTGTACTGCGGTGCTCCGGGAGTATCGCCTTTGCTCAGCACTCCGCCAGAGGCACAGACCTTGATCAGGTCGGCTCCGAATTTCACATCTTCGTGGACTTTCTGGCGAACCTCCCAGGGACCGTCGGCGACGCCCTCCGCCTTGTAATGAAATTCGCTCGGAAGGAGATTTTCGTCGCAATGGCCGCCGGTGATCCCAAGCGGAGGACCAGAAACGAGCATTCGAGGCCCAATCAAGCTTCCGTCATTGATTCCGTCCCGCACTGCAACGTCCGTGAAGTGCGTCGCACCGACGTTGCGGATCGTTGTGAAACCTGCCAAAACCGTTCTGCGAGCGTTCTTAACACCTGTTACGGTCTCCTGCGGGACCGAAACTCCGAGGCTTCTATATCCAGACTCCTCGGGGTCGAAGGTGACGTGTGTGTGCACGTCGATGAGACCGGGAAGACATGTCAAGCTCGGGATGTCTATTGCGTTGAGCCCCTGCGGCAGGATGGCCGTGCTCGAGGGCCCAACTGCGGTGATCGTACCGTTCTCAAAAACAATCGTCTGGTCTGACAAGAGTTGGCCCGAACGAACGTCGAGCAATCTTGCGCACCGGACCGCACCGCTTGGCGCTCCTGGTGCAGCAAAGGCTACGGCTACGGAAGAGAGAAATGCAACCGCAATTAGCAGGGTGGTGCGACTGTTCAAGTGCACATCTCCCTCGGGTGATGAAGTATTGCCTCTAGGATACATCCCACTTAACAACCCGGTTGGTTGAGAAGAGCGCAGTTCTGCCCGGTTTGTGGGCTATTTTTTGTTGTGCTGAGCGTTGCCTCCCCATTCATACCATCCATCCGCGTCATGGTTCCCGGTCTTGAGACATATCAGCAAACCCTGGGTCGTGCCGGCGTAGACATTGCCGCGCGCCAGCGCCGGCTGAAAGTTCATCGGCGTGCCCAATGAGTAGGCAAATTCGACACCTCCGTCTTTCTGGCGTACCGCGAGGATGTGACCGAGAGAACTGGTGAGGTACATATATCTCCCCCCGATTGCCGGAGGAGAAAAGACCTGCATGTGACCGTTGATTTGAACGCTCTTGGCCTCCGCGCGCCAGGTCAGGGCACCATCGGCGGCGCGAACGGAATTGAGCATATGGCCCTGGGCATTGAGCATCTGCCCCTCGCTGTACGCTGCGCGTGAACCTTGGTAGGCCCAGGCGCCGACAACGTTGTTGACTCCTACATTGTTTTCGGCCGCCTTCAGTTTGGCAGTCGCGGGCGCGTTGGAGAATCCCACACTGCTGTCCAACTTCTTCTGTGCCGTCGCGTCCAAGGCCATTCCGCCGGAATTCCCAGGCGCCAGATACTCGGCTTTGTCTTTGGTGAGCAGCTCCTTGTCCCTTTGGTCTCCTTTGGCCACATCGAGCCGCGCCAGTCCCTCATTGACCGACGCCCCATTTTGTTCGCGGAGTGTAACCACCACGTCTTCACCGGCGACCAACGGAGCTGAGGTTGCCGCTTGTGCTTTCCGCCACAAGACTTTCCCATCGCTGGCACGGATCGCGAATGAGGTCCCGTCAAAACAAGTGATGTATACGACTCCATCCGACACCACAGGCGCCGAAATGACATCACCGGTGATGTCCTGCACCCAGAGATGCTTGCCGGTTTTGAGGTCCGCTGCCAGCAAGCGATGGCCGTCTTGACTACCCTTGCGTCCTCCAGCGGGATAAGCCATGAACAAGCGGCCATCGGCGATGGCGGGCTGGCTCATCAGCGGATCGCCCAGCCACTCTTGCCAGACAATCTTGCCGGTCTTCTCTTCGAGCACCACCACGGTGCAGCTCTCTGTATTGAATGCGACATAACCGCCCTCGACTACTGCCGCGGTTGGACCGTCGTCGCTGGTGCTGATTTTCCATACCAGTTTTCCAGAATCGGCTTGAAAGGCATAGAACTCGTGGGAGCCATATCCGCCGCCGACAAAGAGCAGGCCGTCTGCGTAGGCCGGAGTGGCGATCGGACGGCTGCCGGGAAGACGCACTACCCATCCGTCGCGGCCGTCCGAAGTTTTGAATGCCGCCGGTTGCAGATCGGCGTTCATGCGCGGAATTGCCACCTTCTCGGTACGGTCAAGGTCGATTTCGATGCTCTTCGGATGTGCTGGAAGTCTAGTCCCAGTTTCCATGGCGCTGCTTGGTTTCGCTTGGAACTGGTCAACGATGCTCGGATTGTCCTTTTTGGGCGTGCCGCTTTGTCCCAGCCCAGATTGAGCCGGGGCAGCAGACGCTGAGCGGATGAGATTGTTCTCGGTCAGGCGTCCCGGAACGCTGCGAGCAACGGCAGCGATGATCAGCGTCGTCCCAAGAAGAAGAGTAGCCACAGCGGTATGCCTCATCGTTCCTCCTGTTGGAAGAACGAGAGAAATGAAAATCTTGCAGTAGAAATTAGCGAGATCCTGAGCCTTGACGAATCTTCGCCGTAAGTCGAGTAGGGTTATGGCTAAGCGGGCTTCGAATGATGCCGCCGTTTCCATAACCCTCTCTAGAATTTTGTACGGCGGGTTTTCCCCAGTACCGCTTCAAGGCTGACATTTCAGATGTTGCCCTTCTGCCTGCCGATTTGCTTAAGCCTGCTCCCGGCGTGCCCAACGCAGCAAACAGTTTGCAGCAGCGCGTGTACATGTTGGTTGTGAATCACTAGAGCAATCGCGGATCATAGAGACAGGAGAGAGAGCAAATGTACATTCCTGTCGCAAACCGCGAAGACGATATTTCAGAGCTACGGCGGTTTGTGCGATCTAATCCACTCTGCACTGTTGTATCTACGACGAGTCGGGGTCTAGTCGCATCCCACATCCCTGTGGTGCTTCACGAAAGTACATCAGGCTTTGGGGTGCTGAGAGGTCATGTCGCGCGTGGCAATTCCCATTGGCGTGACTTCAATGGAGAAGTAGAAACCCTTGCGATCTTCACAGGGCCACAGCACTTCATCTCAGCATCTTGGTATCCGGGGAAGAAACTTCACGGTGAAGAAGTGCCGACGTGGAACTACGTCGCCGTACATGCCTACGGACATTTAAGGTTGGTCGAGGATCACGAGTGGCTGCTGGATCACCTGAAAACTTTGGTGGATGAGAACGAGAGAATCGTAGAGACTCCGTGGGCGGTTTCGGATGCTCCACCAGATTTCATAAGCAAGCAAATGCGTGGTATTGTTGGCATCGAACTTGAAGTGTCGCGAGTTGAGGGCAAATGGAAGGCAAGCCAAAACCGTAATGACGAGGACGCAGCGGCTGTCATGGCTGGACTTCGGACCCTCAGCACTCCTTCCAGTGAAGTGATGTGTGAGTTGGTCCGGGAACGACGGCCCCGGTAATTGCCTAATGGAATGCGCTCACTGACGGGGTTCTGGGAATCTTTCGATCCTGGTCATCTGAAAACCAGTTTTTAAGTTAACCGGAACCACGCTCCGTCCGTTTTCGTAATGAGGTCCCATGAAACACGACCTGCGTTGCGCAATTCGGGCGATCTGGTCACATCGGTGGTTTTCCGCCGCCGTCATCGTCACCCTCGCACTCGGGATCGGCCTGAACACGATGGTGTTCACGTTGATCAACGCCGTGCTCTTCAAGGCCGTGCCGGTGCCCGGCGGGGCGCGCCTGGTGGCCATCACCAACCAGAATCGTTCCCAGCCCGACAGGCAGATGCGCGTGTCCTATCCCGATTTCCTTGAGTTCCGCGCGCAAAACCGGTCGTTCGAATCGCTTCAAGCCGCAACCGATGAAGGGGGCGTTCTCAGCGAGCCCGGCAATCCTCCCCAGCCCTATCACCTTGAGCATGCGTCTGCGGGCATTTTCTCGATGCTCCACACTGAGCCCGTGCTTGGACGTGGCTTCATACCCTCCGATGAACTCTCAGGAGCCGATCCCGTGCTGGTCCTCGCGTACGGCGTATGGCAGGAGCGTTATGCCCATTCGCCCTCAGTCATCGGACGCAAGGTCCGCGTCAACGGCAAGCCCGCGACCATCATCGGCGTCATGCCCAACGGATTCCGCTTTCCCACCGGCGTCGATCTGTGGATGCCGCTCGCGCCGACGGCCGATCTTCTCAAAAGGCAAAATCGCTCCTTGGTCCCCTACGCCATCCTGAAGCAGGGCGTTTCGCTGGGTCAGGCCCAGGCCGAGCTCGACGGTATCGCCGGCCGCCTCGCTCGCCAATATCCTGATGACAAAGACACTGGCGCGCGCGTGCTCACGTTTCAACAGCGTTTCAACGGCGGGCAAATCCGGCTCATCTTCCTGCTGATGCTGGGCGCGGTCGGATTTGTACTCCTCATCGCCTGTGCCGACGTCTCCAACATGATGCTGAGCCGCGCGCTTGACCGCCAGCGCGAGATGGCCATTCGTACCGCCCTCGGTGCTTCCCGCTGGCGGATGATGCGGCAGCTGCTCCTCGAAAGCCTCTTTCTCAGTGCGGTCGGCGGCATCCTTGGCCTCGGCCTGGCCACCTTCGGAGTCCGCTGGTTCGATCAGTCCACGATCCAAGTTCGGCCTTACTGGATCCAGTTCACCCCCGACTACACCGTGCTCGGCTATTTTGCAGCTCTATGCATCTTGAGCGCGGTGCTCTTTGGCACGTTGCCCGCGCTGCGTTCGTCCCGGCCCAATCTCAGTAACTTCCTGAATGAAGGCGCGCGCAGCTTCGGCCGCCGCCGGGGCGGATGGCTCTCCTCCGTCCTTGTTGTCTTTCAGTTCGCGCTCACCCTCGTGCTGCTTACGGGGGCCGGCATCTTCGTACGCAGCCTGTTTAATGGGATCGCGGTCAACCCCTTCATCCCCGCGCGACAGCTCTGGACCGCGCACCTCGAGCTCCCGGACTCTACGTATAAAGACACCGATGCCCGCCAGCGTTTCTATGACCAGCTCCTGCCGCGGCTTCGTGCGCTTCCCGGCGTAACCAGCGTCTCTATCACCTCTGCCCCGCCAGGCCTCTATGCGTGGGATCATCAGATCGAAACCGAGCACAACCTCATCCAGCAAGCTTCTCAACGTCCCAGCGTCGGACTCGTCGCATGCTCTCCTGGCTATCTCGACGCCATCCATTTGCCGCTTCTGCGCGGACGCGATTTCATATCCGAGGACGGCTCCGCCAACCACGATGCCGCCATCCTCTCCCGCGAGGCCGCCGATCGTTTCTGGCCGCGCCAAGATCCCATCGGTAAGCGATTCCGCATCTACGACGAGAAAGGCAAAGCCGGCAACTGGATCACCGTCGTCGGCGTTTCGGCTGGCATCAATCAGGAGATCATCTCCAACGATTCCCAGCCCGCTGTCTTCGTTCCCTATCGCCAGGAGGGCTGGGACAACATGGCCCTCATGATCGCCTCGTCCAACGACCCCATCCCTGCGGTCCGCACCGCGGTCCAGGCGATCGATCAGGATCTGCCGCTAACCGACATTTACCGCCTCGACCGCGCCATCCAGCAAGAAATCTGGTTTCTGCGCCTTTTCAGCGAGATCTTTTTGTGCTTTGCGCTGGTCGGGCTCATCATGGCGTCCATCGGAGTCTATGCCGTGATCTCCCACGCTGCCGCGGGCCGCACGCGCGAGGTCGGCGTCCGCATGGCGCTCGGCGCGAGTGCTCGCAACATCATCGGCCTGATCATGGCCCGTGGCCTTTGGCAGATTGCCGCTGGAGTCGTCATTGGCCTTGCAGCCGGGGTCCCAGTTGCGCGCCTGATGTCGTCGCTACCACTCGGCGTATCCGCAACGAATCCGAGCGTCTTCCTCACCGTGGCCGCCGTGCTCGCTTCGATCGGAGTCTTCGCCTGCTGGATTCCGGCGCGTCGCGCTGCTGCCCTCGATCCGGTAAAGGCCATCCGGTACGAGTAAAACGAATTGTGGCGGTTATTCCTGGTTGTCGGGCCAGCAGAAATTACGGGGCAGCTGGATGTAAGTCGAGTAGGGTTATGGCGCTAAGCGGGCTTCGAATGATGCCGCCGTTTCCATAACCCTCTCTAAAAGTAGGGTCGAGGACAGGCGCGGTATCCGACCATAGACCCGTTTCCAGTCCCCGCCTCGTCAAACGCAGCGTGCGGTTTTCCCGCACTGCGCTTTCCTGTTTGCTTCGCATCG
>Ga0126381_100001558_pt1 | contig 24456 bp, 17 predicted proteins | sample PanSoiMetPlot_28_FD_96465 | JGI IMG/M metagenome (GOLD analysis project Ga0126381, IMG submission 96465) | Tropical forest soil microbial communities from Panama - MetaG Plot_28 | ecosystem: Environmental > Terrestrial > Soil > Tropical forest > Bulk soil | place: Panama | collected 2016-02-17 | reverse complement strand
TGGGCTTCTCGACGAAGCGGGCGATGCGAAACGCGGCCCCGCTGGCTGCGCCGCGCTGGATATAACCGTAACCGGTCTCGGGGCTGCTCGCGACAATGCCGAAGGTGGCGAGCTGACCGGCTTCCGCCGCCGCCAGCGCCACGCGCACCGCGCGGTGAAAAGCGGGCACGTCGCGTATCACGTGATCCGCCGGCAACAACAGCAGCACTGGATCGACGGCGTTGGCGTCCGCGCCGACGCCCTTGAGCGCCGCGTGGGCGGCGAGTGCGATCGCGGGCGCGGTGTTGCGCCCGAAGGGCTCCAGGATCGTGGCGCGCGCGGTCACCTTGAGCTGCCGCAACTGCTCCGCGACCAGGAAGCGGTGCGCCTCGTTGCAGACCACGACCGGGGCGGTTGCCGCCAGCCCCTCCAGCCGCAGCACCGTCTGCTGCAGCATGGTGCGGGTGCCAGTGAGCGGCAGCAGCTGCTTGGGGTACAACTCGCGCGACAATGGCCAGAGTCTCGTGCCAGCGCCACCGGAGAGAATGACGGGTGTGAGCATTTGGCTCCGATCCGCTCGCTGTCAGGCGGCCGACGGCAGCTTGCCGCGGCCGACCGCGTAGTACGTGAGGCCGAAGCGGCTCAGCGTAGCCGGGTCATAGAGGTTACGCCCGTCGAATATGACCGGCGCCTTGAGAAGCTCGCGCAGCCGCTCGAAATCCGGACTGCGGAACTCCTGCCACTCGGTGACGATGGCGAGCGCATCCGCGCTGCTGCAGGCATCGTAGGCGTTCTTTGCCAGCGCGAAGCCATTCACTCCGGCGTAGATGCGCTGCGCCTCGGCCGCCGCCACCGGATCGTAGGCGCGTACCCGGGCGCCCGACTTCAGCAGCAGATCGATCAGCGTACGCGCCGGCGCTTCGCGCATGTCGTCCGTCTGCGGCTTGAATGCGAGTCCCCACACAGCGATCGTGCGCCCGTCGAGGCCGTCGGCGAAATGTCGTTGCATTTTGCGGAACAGCACCTCTTTCTGGCGGGTGTTCACCGTTTCCACCGCATTCAGGATCTGTGGCTCATGGCCGGCCTCGTGCGCCGAGCGGATGAGAGCCTGCACGTCCTTCGGAAAGCAGGAACCGCCATAACCGGTGCCCGGATAGATGAAGCTATAGCCGATGCGCGGGTCGGAGCCGATGCCGATGCGCACCTTCTCGATGTCCGCGCCGACACGCTCGGCAATGTTGGCCAACTCGTTCATGAAGCTGATCTTGGTGGCGAGCATGGCGTTGGCGGCGTACTTGGTGAGCTCCGAGGAGCGGATGTCCATCACGATCAGCCGGTCGTGATTGCGGATAAAGGGCTCGTAGAGCGCGCGCATCAGCTCAGTGGTGCGCGGATTGTCGGTGCCGACGACCACCCGGTCGGGCTTCATGAAATCGCTGATCGCCGCCCCTTCCTTCAAGAACTCCGGGTTGGATACCACGTCGAACTCAACCCTTGCGCCGCGCTCACTCAGTGTCCGCTGCAGCTCCGCCCGCACTTTGTCGGCGGTGCCGACCGGCACGGTCGATTTGGTGATGACGATGCAATAGCGGTTCACATGCGTAGCGATCGTGCGCGCCACGGTCAGTACGTAGCGCAGGTCCGCCGAGCCATCGTCGCCCGGCGGGGTGCCGACCGCGATCACCTGGAACAAGCCGTGCTCGACGGCTTTCGGCGCGTCGGTGGTGAACTCGAGCCTCCCGGCTTCCACGTTGCGCTTGATGAGCGCATCGAGGCCGGGCTCGTGGATCGGCACCTCGCCACGGTTAAGCCGCTCGATCTTGCCGGCATCCACGTCCACGCAGATCACGTGGTTGCCAGCATCCGCAAGGCACGCGCCGGTCACGAGACCGACGTAACCCGAGCCGAAAATGGTGACGCGCATTACTTAAGTTCTTGAGTGGCAAAGAAGACAGGAGAGAAGGGAGACTAAAGGAAGGTCATGACCGGCTCAAGAACCGATCGCCGCGGCCTGGCGTATGGAGGTTTAGGCGACCACCCGGACCGCCCAGACGGCGCAACCAGGGCTATGACAGGCTTTGGTCGAGCGCATCGGCCGCGCGCCCGCGGTTACCCCTGATGGATTTCGGAACCAATGCCCAGAGAAGTCGCGCACGGTACATGAGGCCGATAGTCGCGCATCCGAGCACTGCCAGGAGCACGAGAGAGGTGCGATCGGAAAGCTCGTAGTGGCTGCAAAGCAGACCGACGGCGGCCAGCGCGCACGTCAGGGTCGCGAACACGGCAAAAGCGCCGCGCGGGCCGAACCCGGCTTTGAGCAGCATGTGATGAAAATGATCGGTATCGGCCTTGAAGGGTGATACCCCACGAAGCACGCGCCGGACCGTGCTCCACACCAGCTCATAGAGCGGCAGGGCGACGAACCACAGTGTGGTCACCGAGGTAACGGGCCTGGTGACCCCTTGTGAGATCTGGATACAGAGCCATGCGACTGCAAGACCGAGCAAGGTGCTGCCCGCATCACCCATGAAACATTCCGCTGAGGCATTTTCCCGCAGCGGCACGTTGAACAACAGGAATGCGCACACCGCGCCAATCATGACCAGACTGATCGCCAGCGGCAGCGCGAGTCCTGCAGTGTAAGAGACATAGGCGATGGCCAGGAACGAGGTCAGCGCGACGGTACCGGCCAGCCCGTCCGTGCCATCGAGCATGTTGAACGCGTTGATGGCGGAAATGACGATGAATATCGTGAAGGCGATCGCACCGTACTCTGAGAAATTGACGGTTCCGGTGCCGAACGGATTGCCCAGGGTCACCACCATGGCTCCCGAGCCGACGATCAACACAACGGCCGCAGCCATCTGACCGGGCAGTCGCATCCAGGGTGACAGGTCGAATCGATCGTCGATGAGCCCGACCGTCACCAGGATGGCGCAGGCCGCCAGGAATGAGACGGCGCTGGTACCGGGAAGCGGCACCAGGCCCACCCCCAGTACGATGCCCAGAAACATCGCCAGTCCACCCACCACGGGAATATCTCCGTGATGGGTCTTGCGACCGCCCGGACGGTCGACCAGATCAACCGCAATGGCAATCGGGCGCAGGGCAACGATCGCCAGCCAGCATGTAAAAAAGCTTGCTGCGGCGGCGGTAACTTGCGACAGCATCCCGTCTCCCCTACCTACACCGGCGTGAGTGTTTCTGATTCCAGCCGATGATCGGTCCCTTTCGATTATTGTCGAGGCTAGGCCCCCGTAGTATACAGAACCGCGCCGGGCGGAGAAATGTTGGGGTCAGGACGTGCCTGAGGTACGGACTAACAACGCCAACCTGCGCCTGACCCGGCATCGCTTGCGTGTCCGCACTCATGGGAGCATGTCAGAAGCTCAGGGCTCGCGGTCATGGGTGTGTACAACAAACACCCCCTCGACCTAGGACTCCGTTCCAGGGCTCAGCTAGCGAGTGTCGCCAACATGCGTCAACAGCCACGAGTCCTCCAGACTCACACAGCTATGCTGTGGTGTGGCTCTCCCCACCACAATAGAACAGGGAAACGCACACGGCAATTGTAAGTTGACACTCGCAGCATTTGGCGGAACGGCCACGCCACCGGAGGCGGCAACGAGGCCGGAGGGTATTCGCACTCGGGTCTCATGGGTCAGGTGTAGAACTCACCTGACCGGGCGGTTGTTCAGGTCGCGTTCACCCTCGAATCCCGACCTCTGGTTACGCTGCACTGCTCCGTGGCTGCGTTGCGAGCGTGTCCATTGGACCTTCGACGCCGACAGCGTTGGCCACGATGCGCGGCATTTCGCGCAGCGCAAAACTCACCTTGTGGGCGCGGAAGTCAGCGCCGCTATCGAGGAAATATCCTGTCCCGTTGTGTTGGCCATTCTTAAGAGCGACAAAGACCACGTCCTGATCCAGTCCGGAGAAGGTCTCGTCGCCCACGGTGAATTCAAATCCAGCCGAAATCTCCCGCGGGTACGTCAATGTGACAAACAGGTCCACGCCACGGTTGTCGACTTGGAAAAGCGGCAGACCGTCCTTATTCGCAACCGCACCGGCGAGCCTGCTCTGCACTTGCGCGGCCTCTTTGGCATCACGGCACACGACCAGGAAATCGCGCGACATTCGCGGCTCGACCCGAACGAACGGAATGCGGACTCGCTCGAGAAAGTGCGCGTGTTGGCGTAATCGCCAGTAGTAGGTGCCCTCGCCGTGCGGGTCCTGGTGCAGGCCGGTGGCTATCATCACCCTGGCCGCCGGAAACTTCGTGCGAATGGTGCCGAGTATGCGGTCGTAAGCCTGGTACACCTCGAGAACCGGATCAACGTCCGCTGCCACGTACCACTCAGGATTGCGGTTGGCTCCCAGATAACACTGCGCCGAGAAAAGATAGTGATGCTGGATGTGTGCGCCTGCATTCAGAAAGAGTGTCGCGAAATCCGGCGATGTGCCGCCTACCAGGGACACGAACACGTCGTTCAGCAGCAGATCGAGCAGGATCGCTCGACGCCACGGTCGCGAGCCACTCGTCGTGACCAATGAAGCATACGTAGCATAGTTACGCGGAGCCGCATACAGCGCGAGGCCCATCAACAGCGCAGCTGTTGAACCTGGTGTCAGCCGTACCGCAGCGTTATCGCTTACCAGCTGACTTACTGCCGCATGCAGCCGCGTCACTACGCGCGGGGCGCACATTCCGGTCTGAGTCCAGAAGTCGGGGACGAAGAAAGCCGGGTCGCGGAGGCGATTCGCGGCATTCATTGGACCCAGCGCGCCCACGCGCAGCCCGTGTGCCTCCAGGAACTCCCATATCTGGGGCAGCTCGTGCTGGACGATGTCACCGAGACGAAAGACCCGATGCTCCTCCAGGGTTTTGCCGCTATGAGCGGTGACCCATTGAATCCACGGCTCAACGTCCTCGTAGCGTTGTTCCGAGGTCGTGGTGGCCCAGCCGTTGTTCTCGATGAGTCCGTGCAGGCTTGGCAGTAGCCCACGATCCGCGTAATGCCTGACGCTCTCGAGATTGATCTCGTTGAACTCCAGGAAAAGCAGCTGCTGACTCATGGAGTGCGAAGGATACCGGTCAAGCTTAAAACCGACCAGCGGCACCGTGCCGCGATAGCGCCAGTCGCTCGCCGTAGCGGCCACGTCTACCAGGCCGCGCGCCAACGCCAAGGTCACGCGACAACCTGAAGCATTGTAGGCGCGCGGCGACACGTTGGCCGCATAGATAGCCGTGTCGCACGGTCTGTTACACTAATTCACGACGTTGCGGAACGTGTGTCTGTACATGGATGTTCAGACCACGTTGGTCGGCGTGGCGGACCGGGTCGACCCTGGAACCTGCAAGAACGCTCTATGGGCGGCGGGTGCCACGGCATGGAGGCAATGAAGGGATGAAGGGACTCACTCGCCGCGAGTTCGCGGGTACAGTCGCATTGCTCGGTGTCCTGCTACTCGTCGGATGCCACAAGGGCTCGAACGCGGATACTGATGCCTACGGGCCCAATCCCTTCCCGAATGGTGTTCAGGGGGTCAAACTGGCCTTTGTGCGCCATCCGTTGACTGGCCTGTCCGGTTCACCGGTGGTTGCTTTCACGACTCCACCCTACGTCATCGGAACGGCCAACAACGGTGGACAGTTGACCGTGCTCGATGCCGCCTACATCGGCCTCGAGCCGGCGTACGCGCCCTCACGGGTGGCTTACAGCTCCGCCACTGCTGACTTGCATGGTACTGGCATGCCGGACGTGATCTCGGCGGTCTACTCACCGACCAACGTCGCCGGTTCCTACGCATATCTGTTCAGCGGTACCAGCGGCGGCTTCTTCTCGCTGGACCCGACCTTCGGTACCGAGTACGCCAACCCAGCCGGGGGCGCCGGCTACCGCGGTCGCAGTGAAACCGTGGTCGTTGCCGACTTCAACAACGATGGCAGCGTCGATGTCTTTCTGCCGACCTATACGTATCTGGATAACGTCTACGATCTCTCGGGGGAGCCCGACGTTTTCTACAATAGCGGAACCACACCGAACGTCTACAACGCGCATCAGAGCTTCCTTCTGCTCAACGATGGCAAGGGAAATTTCAAGGAAGCGGCCGTCACCGCCGGCATCAGCATGCATTCCACCCTCTCCGGGATCGCGGCGCCGAGCACCGACCCGAACGGCAACCAGCCGGAGGGCGCACAGGCCGTAGACTTCAACATGGACGGTTTGATCGATCTATACGCCGGCGGGCATCTGTTCATCAATCAGGGAGTCGACGCCAACGGCGTGCCGCATTTCAAGGACATGGCGACGGCCTGGGGACTGACCTCGACGGTGCTGCGAGGCCCCGCTCCCTGGCTTCCGAATGACACCCTTCCGGACAACTGGCTGCTGACCGACGAAGGGGCGAAATTCATCGACTGGAATAACGACGGGCATCTGGCGCTGTTGCTGTACCGGTGGAATTGGGGACCGGCACACGGACCTCGTTTGTTCGCGTTCGACGGCTCGCGGTTTACCGAGCAGGTGTACGCGCTCTCTTCCAAGACTGCAACCTGCCAGAATCCCCCTGCCGCGAAGACAGCGTTCTTCTGGTCGGCCAGACCGTTGGTCACTGGGGCTGTCGACGCTGGGATCAACAGCTACGATCTCACTGCCGATGGCCGCGAAGACGTCTTGGTCGCCGGCAGCAAGGACGCCGGCAGCGCAATCTTCTACAACTACGGCTGCGGATTCGTCGAGGTCTCCGCGGGCGATCTGACGCAGGTGTTGGGCATGGATCGGATCGCCCTGGCCGACTTCGATGGGGACGGCAAAATCGACGTCGTCTACTCTGAAGCCGTGGAGCGCGCCTACTATCACAACGCGACGGAGACCCCCGGTGCGGGCGCTTTCAGCGTAGAGGTGCTTGGCCCTAATGGCGAGCACAACCAGTACGGTCGCGTGATCCAGGTTTTCCCCCCGGGAACCCCGCGCATCTTTACGCGGGTGGTCGACGGCGGCTCAGGTTACATGACTCAGAATCAATATCCGATTCTGGTCGGTACACCGTTTACGGGTGCGCATACCGTTAAGGTGTATTACGCGCCTCTCACGCTGTGTGTCTATGGTGGTGCTGCGTGTCAGCCGACGATTCTGACCTTCACCATACAGCCTGGTCAGAAGGCAACGACTTACGCTCCCTCCGCGGCAAATCCCGGTGGACGGTTCGTGATCAGCCCCGGGCCAGTGCTGCACTGAGCTCCTCTCACCTCGACTCCACGGCTTCGACCCCGCCGGCGAGCAGCTCACGGTAAATCTCCAGATGCCGCTGCACCACTCGCTCGATTCCGAATTCACTCTCGGCACGCATGCGTCCGGCCTGTCCCATGCGACGGCGGAGATCGGGATTTTCGATGAGCAGCCGCATCGCCGCCGCCAGAGCGGTCGCATCTCGCGGCGGCACGAGCAGTCCATTTTCCCCCGCTTGTACTATTTGCCGACAGCCCGGTGTGTCCGTGGTGACTACCGCACGTCCGGCCGCGCAAGCCTCCACCAACGCCTTTGGTGCTCCTTCCCGGTATGACGGCAGGCACACGATGTTGGCATCGCTCATCCGTCGCGCCATGTCCTTGCATTCACCGAGCCACTCGAGCCCACTGACGGCACACAGTTCCTGCACCTGCGAGGCCGTTAATGCGCCGCGATTGAGCGGATCGAGTTTACCGGCCAGCAGAAACCGCGCGGCAGACCCCGAGCGACGCAGCTCCGCAGCGGCGGCCGCGAACTCGTAGATCCCCTTCTCCCGCAGCAGTCTGCCCGGCAGCAGGACTGTGGGGATGCCGCCTGGCTCAGGCGTCACGTGAAACTCCGTGAGATCCACTCCCGATCCTACGATCAGCCGAGTCCGGCCCTCTGCTGCCGGGCACAGCCGCAGCACCGCTGCACGGTCCTCCGAGTTCTGGACAATGATCGTGACGTTGGCGGGACGGAAGGAGCGCTCGTAAGCGGCGTTCAGCAGCCCTCGCAGCAGCAGCCCCGAGCGGGAGGTATACGCGTAGCCGAAGCCCGAGACCGAATTGACCACTCCCCGCACTCCGCTGACGCGCGCGGCCTGGGTACCGTAAAAAATGGGCTTGGCCGTCACATTGTGCACGATGTCCGGTCGCAGCCCCTTCATGATGCGCTTCAACGTTTGAAGACTCTGCAGGTCGTGCAAGGGATTGGTTCCACCGCGGGTCATCGCGATGCGATGAAATTCGATCCCGGCCTGCCGCGCCTCGTTGATTTCAGCCTCATCCTCGATGTCACTCACCAGATGCACGCTGTAGCCCGCCGCCATCGCCGCCTTCGCCAACGCCAAACGGTGTGACAGGAAGAACCAGGCAACGTTGACGACGAACATCAATGTGCCTCGAGCGGCAGGCGGCGTCGCGGTGGAACTCCTCTCCAGTCGCACGTCTTGGTCCTTGAGGGCGCCTGAGTTGTTTACAGCGGCGCTTTGGTCGCGGTCATTCACGGATCACTCGGCCAGCACCGCAGATGGCACCCGTTCACGCGAGGCCTTGCCGAGTGCAATCAGTCGAGCACAGTAATTCGCCGGCATAACCACCGCAGGCATGTTCATCGGTAAGCGGGTAAGATTCTAGCGTTTTCCTGGAACATGTCGGGTACCGCTAGGGACAATGGGCATCTGCTTTCATGATTTACGCCTCATGTGGAACGCTCGTCAGGCGGGAGCTTGCTTCAACCGGATGCTGACGATCGGCCGCCAGAGCCTGTGCCTGCATCCAGACGAGCTCGACCTGCTGACTGCCGCCCGCAACCGAGCTACCGCGGGATCGGTCGCGCTGCCAGGCGAGTGCCTCGGGTTCGGCGCCGGTGCGGAGCCCTTTTTGCGGGCTTTCCTTGGTGCCACCAGCGTCGAAGCTCTCGATTACTCAGATTATGAAGGTGCGCAGCATGTTCACGACATGAATCAGCCCGTTCCGGAAGCCATGGTTGGACACTTCGATGTCGTCTATGACGGGGGCGCGCTGGAACACATTTTCAATTTTCCAACGGCTATTGCCAACCTGATGCGGATGACGAAGGTTGGCGGACGCGTGTTCATGTCGACCCCTGCGAATAACTTCTTCGGACACGGCTTCTATCAGTTCAGCCCCGAGTTGATGTTTCGCGTATTCGCGCCGGAGAACGGCTTCGAGATGGTAACCGTACAGGTCGTCGAGGCGCGCTATCCGAGTCCGGAGCTGACGCGCAACCGGACAGCCTACGCAGTCACGGACCCTGCGGTAGTGCATAGCCGGGTCGGGCTGCTCAGCAAGCGACCGGTTCTGATGCTGGTCGAAGCGCGGAAGATGGAACACAAACCGCTCTTCGCCCGAGCTCCACTGCAGAGCGATTACGTCATCACCTGGTCCGCCGCGCAGGCCGGCGCCGACTCCACGATGCAGGCACGTGCGTCGCGGTCCTGGCGCAGCCGTGTCAGTGGAGTGCTGCCACAGGCGCTGCGCGTCATGCTCATAGGACGGGCACAGAAACGCCATTACTCATTGGCGAACCGGCGGTTTTACCGCAGAGTTCCTTGATTCCGATGAAGCACACGCGCGATCGAACGCCTCGCGAACCTGCGGACGCACGTCAGACGGTGAATGAAGGAGTTGAGTCACTCACCGACGCGCATTACTGGGACAGGACCTGGGCTGGTCGGGCGATTCCGGAGCCGCTCGACTCGCGCAGCAGGGGCCTCAACGCTACCGTGCCACGGCGCTGGCACCGGTTCTTTTCGCAGCTATTCCGTTCCCTGGAGATTCGCGCCGGTGACCGGCTGCTCGAGGCCGGCTGCGGGGGCTCGGTCTTTTTACCGTACTTCGTCAGGGAACACGGACTGGCGGCTGAAGGGCTCGATAATTCGCCTGAGGGCTGCGAACTCTCCGGCGCCATCGCCAGGCGCTGCGGATTTCACACCCCGATTCATTTCAGTGATGTACTCCATCCCGACGCATCCCTGCTCGGACGATATCGAGCCGTATTCAGTCTCGGCCTTGCGGAGCACTTCACGCCGACAACATCCATCATCAGTGCGCTGAGCGCATTCCTGCAGCCATCCGGATGGCTGATAACGGTTGTTCCGAACATGCACGGCATCGTTGGGATGCTGCAGAAGCTGGTCGACCCGGCCATCTACGATGTCCACGTTCCGCTCTCGCCGGCAGAGCTGGCCGAAGCGCATCGGTCGTGCGGCCTGTCGGTGCTCAGTGCCCAACACCTCATGACTGCCAATTTCAGCGTCGTGAACTTCAGCGGACCGGGCGCCCGCCTGCGCCCCGGCATTGGACTGCGTCTGGCATCCTGGACGAGTAAGCTCGTCTGGACTCTCGAGCGCGCCGGAATTCCGGAATTACCGAACGGCTGGACGTCCCCGTACGTCGTGGTCGTCGCCCAGCGGACGATCACCGCAGGGCCACGCGGCGCTATGCAATAGTCTGGTTACGGGGTTCGCTCTCATCTCGGCCGGGACTGGAATCCGTTGTTGTCGAGATCGTTGGCTGACCGCGGTCGCTTGAACTGGAATTTCTCCAGGTTGATCTCCGACGGTGCAGTCGCGCCGTTCAAACTCACCGTGGTCAGTAGCGTATTGTTAGTCGATCCTCTGATGACGAAATCGTTGAAGAGCTGATGTGAGGATGAAGACTGAAGAGTCAAACCGCCAGGACCGGCATAGTAATTGAACTCGACACCGTTGCCGCCGGAGGTCATGTTCGATTCGTCATAGTCGAGCGTCACCGACTGCACGGTGGGCGGCGGGTCGATGACGGACGGATCGTGCTGGACCTGGAAATTGATCTTTGCGACCGCCCCGGACTGGCCCGGCTGGTTGATGGCCGAATACCTGATCGTGATGTTGCGTGTGCTTCTGCTGTAAGCCTTGACGACCGGCGCAAAGCCGAAAGCAGTCTGATCCCCGACGCAGGTGACGTTGACGTTCTGGACACCGTAGAAGAAGAACGGCCGGTTGACGCGATACGTGTAGAGATTCTCGACCAGCGAGTCGTCGCCGCTGTTGTGCAGCGCCACCCCATAGTCACCGTTGCGGGCGCGGGTGTGGCCGAGAAGACTCACATGGGTGATGCTATTGGCGGAATTGGGATCGCCGACGACGTAGAGTGCCGTGTACATCCCGGACACATCGAGGTCCGTAATCGCAATGTGGTGAGAGGGTTGTGAGAGGGCGGTGCACGTGATGGCATTCGGCGCGGCGACGGCGACCTTGGGACCCGCCCCCGAGACACCGGTCACCGGGACGCTAAAGCCGCTGCCCCGGCCTCCGATGCTGGCGCTGCGGCAGCTCAATGTGTTTCCCGCCACGTAAGAGCCGCCCGGGTAGAGCACCTCAACGGAAGTCACCGCACCGTCGCTTACGACGATGTCGGCGACGGCACCACCTCCCGAACCGCCTGTAAGGGGCACGTTGTGGTACCTGCCGTTGGCATACCCGGAACCGCCGGCAATCGCTCCAAGACCTACCACGCCCGATGACATCACCTGGGCACCGGTGATCTTGGGCCCCAGCATCCGGATGTTGGTGCAGCCATCCAGCAGGATGAAGGCACCGCCACCAGTCAGCGGAGTCGAGAATGTCGACCCCTGGAAATCGAATACGACATTCGAGCCATTCTGAAAGTAGAACTGCGACTGGTACGGCTGGTATCGAACCGAGCCGTCGGACTGCTGCTGCGGAATGCGGATTGGGGAGGCTGGATCGAGACTGTTGACCAGGTAAGTCTTGCCCCCCGGGAATGTGATCGTGCCGCCCCCCTGGTGTTTCGCTACCCGCCAGGCAGCGCGGATCGCATCTCCGTCATCGGTAGCGCCGTCCCCAGTCGCTCCGTAACGCAGGACGTTCAGAGGTGGATACGCGTAATTCTTCGGTGTCACGCCGGCGGCGCGCTCCGCCGAAGTGGGTGATGCATCCCCCTGTGCGAGTAGGGGCGCCGGCTCAACCGCCAGCCCTGGAACGCCTAGCCCAAGGAGTTTCAGCAATGCACGCCGCGTCGTCATCTGCCGCCGTCTCGGATCTCGAGTCGATAAGCGTAACTGCGCCATGCCGGCGCGCCACCCCAGGTTAGTACCCGAGGATGATCGTTTCCAGCGCGGCGCGGCTGCCGCCAGCTACAGCCCTCGATGAGCTGCGACCTTTGCCTTTGCAAGTCCAGTTTCCCTCGATCACCGCGCAATCACGGGTCGAGCACCACCAGGTCATATATCCGCAGTTCGGGTATTCGAAGCTGCGTGAACTGCCCGTCGCTATATACGGGCACGGAGCCGGCATCGACATCCGGGGAGAAAAGGCGAGCGCGGGAGAACTGTCCAGGCACCTTCAGGTCGACGTCGAGTACCCGTGTATCCGCATAGTTGAGCAGGTGGACTAACATGCGACCCGCCCGCGGGTCCCACTGGATGTTCATGACAACGGAGTCCGGGGCAGTCACGCTGACCGGAGAGGCAGCGACGAGCTCTGCTGGCGTTTCGTGCTCGTAGCGTCTCCACCCCGATCGTAGCGGCACCGACGGTGCCGCTAAGACGATGTGGTACTTCGCTAGAGTTGCTGGATTCGCGTCCTGCTCAAAAACCACGTCGTAGATCAGATTACGCGCCGCAAGCTCATCGAGAAACGCGATGTCAGTGACGGCAGAGTCGACGATCACGGCTATGCCAGCCAGCGATATCGGCTCCCGATAGAACTCGGCGTACCTCTGAAAAAAGGCGTTGTATTGAGCGACCGCATCCCAGTTCTCGATCGCCGGGCCCTCGCCAAAGAACAGCTCGCGCAACGTCGTGGATTCGTGATATTGCTCGTTCGCGGCGTGGAATGCCGCGCACTCAGCCAACGCCAGTTTCTGGTGTGCGGGCGGCAGCAAGTTGAGAAAGCGATCGCCGGAGTGGCGACTGCCATACTCGACCGCCACGGGCCTCACTCCCTGCGACACTGCCCACAATGTACGCAGCAGTCCTGCATTCAAAGCGAGCCAACCCCCGGACACCTTCACGAAGTCGGCGGACGAGTTCCAGCGGTCAGGCGGTTGGCCCTGCGAATCGAATATTCCGGGTTCCCATCCCTGCTCACTCGTGAGCGCATTCTCCACCCGCGCGGCAATGACCATGTCGCGGCCGTAGTTCGAGCTCAACAAAACTTGCGGATTCTTCTTGCGCGCTTCGGAGAGCGCACGCGCGGTGAACTGCTCGAGAAGCGCGCGACTGTAAACCGAAGCAGCGTTGTCGAACATTATGGCGTCGGCGCCCGCGTCCACAGCAGCGAGAACCCGCGCGAGCGTATATTCCTGCCAGGCCTCGAGGGAAAGATCGGCCAGGTAACGCGTCACTTGTCCGACCGCAGCATAATCCGCCGTACCGTATGGGACCGGCTGCCCGTTGATCCTCAAGAGCCAGTCTTGCGATTCCGGGACGTTCGCGAACATGTCCTGCCAGAAAATGTTGCTAATCGAGATGTAAGCGGTGACGTGAATGCCATGGCGGTGACACTCTTCGATGTACGTTCGCAGGATCGCTTGCTGAGCTGCTTCAGTCTCGTTGGAAAAGCCGACGCTCCAGGTAACCCAGATCCAATTCACATGGGCGCGTTCGAGCAGCTCGATGGTCGCCGGGTCGTAGAGATGGGTGGTGGCATAGATCACCTGTGGATCCGGAACCACGAAGCCGGGCCAACCGGAAAGGACGCCCTTGGAAACCTCCAGCGGTCCGCCATCCCAGCGGGCGAAAGTGAAATTGCCGGTGCGCGCCCATTCCGGAACCGCGCCGTCCACGTTTTGCGCACCTTGCTGGCAACCGACTGCAATCGGCAACGCCACGCAAAGCGCGAGAGCTCGAAGAGACTTCGGATTCGTATGCGTAGCCATGCTCGTTGCAGGGGTCAGGCCTCGTTCGTGGGAACCTCGGGCGATCCGGGCAATTGCGTCAAATCGACCGGTACAGGTCCCGATATCTCTCCCAAACACGCTCGATATCGAACTCGGACTCGACCCGGTGCCGCTGCCTGAGCCCAAGCGCGCGTCGTTCCAGCTCGCCCAATCCCAGGACATAGTCGATGCAGTTCGCGAGGCTTTCCGGGTCCCCAGCAGCCGCAACCATACGCACATCGCCGAGAATGCTTCGCACATCCCCGACGTCCGATGCGACGGTTGGCGTTGCGCACGCCATCGCCTCGCCCACTACGTTTGGGAAACCCTCGCTGCGGGAGGCCAGGCAAAACACGTCCAATGCGCTCATTATCTTCTGTACGTCGTCGCTGCGCTCCTCGAGTATGAAGCGGGCCGCCAGACGGTTTCCGGCGAGCAATGCCCGAATGTCGCCGTCCCGAGTGACCCCTTCGCCGATCAGAGCAAAACGCGCGCGCGGGGCGCGCATGACAACCGCGGCTGCTGCCCGAATGAAGGTTGCGTGATCCTTCAGCGGGTCGACCCGCGCCACCATTCCCACGACCACATCTCCCGGCTCGACACCCCAACGTGTCCGTTTCTCATTGCGCGAGCTCTCAGACCGGGAAAACAAGCGCAGATCAAACCCATTCGGGATGACGAGACATTTCTCGGCGCAATATCCGATCGCCACGTGCTCTCGCAGCGCCGCCATGGAATTGCAGACGATGGCTGCCGGCACGCGGCGCGACAGCCGTGCGCACAGTCGCGCGACCGTGCGCGATGCTCGCTTCGTCGCCGCATGACGCGGCATGGAGTTTCTGAGATTCCACACTAGCCGTCGATTACCTGCGGCGCGCGCGCACAGCCCGCCGATGAGATCAGAGTGCCAGAGCCAGGTCTGGACCACGGTTATCGACGCCTCTGATCGTAGCCGACGTGCCAACAAGGGGAGCCGGCCGAGCGGGCGCGGAGACAGCCCCAGCTCCAGCGACTCCACCGATACGCCGGCGTGCGCAAGGCGACTTCCTACGATGCCTGGTTCGCCGAGGTTGATTACCTGTTGCTCGATCTCCGGATTCATCCGCCTGCCCGTCAAGACGAGCTTCTCGAGCATCGCTTCAGCGCCACCCTGATTCAGCCCGGTGATCACGTGGACGACCTTCATAGGCGCACCGGCATTGCGTCAGTCACCTGCACCTCAATGTCAGCGACCCGCGGCCGATGATCGGGCACGCTGGTTATCTGGATGCTGGCGGGTCACCACTTCCTCTATCAGGGCGTCCCACTCGGCCATGACCGACGGTTGTGCAAACTGGCTACGGACGAAGGTCGCCGCGCGCGCCCCGAATGTGCTCCGCAGCTCCCGGTCGCGCGCAAATTTGCCGAGGGCGGCGCCGAGTGCTGCGACATCAGCACACGGAACCAGCATCGCGGCGCAGCCGTCGTCGGCCAGTTCGCGCGGTCCCGAGGGGCAATCGAATGCGATACATGGCAGGCCGAGGGCCATTGCCTCGAGCATTGCATTGGGAAAGCCTTCGTACTCTGACGACAGTACGAAAATCTGTGCCGCTGCGAGGGCAGGCCAGGGTTGATTGGTCAACCCGCAAAGCTGCACTCGATTCGTCAGTTGCAGGCGGTCCACCAGGCACTGCAAGTCCTCACGCAGTGGACCATCGCCCCAGATCTCGAGCCGCCATGCCGGATCAGCACCAAGAGCGTTGGCGAACGCCTGGATCAGCGCGGAGAAGCCTTTCTGGTGTACGAGCCTCCCCATGGCTATGACGCAGCCTCCATCGCCATCGTGGCGCGCGCGCGTCGGCGAAGCCGCCAACTCCGCGGGAAGCGGATTGTGGATAACGGCGATGCGTGACACCCCAGGCAGCCGCGCGCCATAGCCATGGGCTGCGGCGGTGGTTTGCACCACTAACGCATTGGCGAATGGATAGGACAGCGACCTCACTACTCGCAGCATACGCGGCAGCCTTTTGTCGTAGATCGGATCGATGCGCTCCGAGATGATCAGGGGAAGCCCCGAGGCTGCGCACGCAAAAATCGCCAGCACGTTGACATTGGTCAGAAACGAAATGACGACGTCCGGCTTTATGCGCAACAGAAGTGTGCGCAACACCCGCGGCTTTCTCAGCGCGCGCAGCCTCCAAGGTGCCTTGGAGCCGCCCATGACTTCGGAAAGAAAGACCACCGCAACGCCAGGGTGGAGCGGATAGGAGACCACGCGCGGGCCAAGGTAGGTCGAGACGAGCCACACCTGGTGGCCGCGCTCGCGCCATGCGTTCGCCATGGTAGCGGCGACCCGCTCCGCCCCCCCGGTGGCGATCGAGCCGACGACGATGACGATGCGGCGTGGTGCGTCCAGTGTCCGGCCGCAATCTCTGCTGCGCAGGGTCGTGCTCACGAGCGGCTGGAGCTGGCCATCAGACGTTGCGGCAGATCGTCCTGCGCACCTCTCGCCGCGAGCGGCCGTGCGTGCTCTTGGTACCAGGCCTGGAACATCAGCACGTCCCATAACCAGTACGCCCAGTTACGGCGGCCACTCAGGTGCTGTTGCCACATCTGGCGGATAGGACCGGGGGTGAGATAGCCCTCGTCGCGCAGACGCGATTCGTCCAGCAACGCTTCCGCCCAGTCCCGCAGTGGTCCCCGAAGCCAGCCGTCGATCGGAATGCCGAATCCCGTTTTCGGACGCTCGGTGAGGGTGCGCGGCACATAGCGGCGCAGCAGCTCCTTCAACAGCCACTTGCCCGTGCCGTTATGCACGCGCAGGTTGAGCGGCAGCGACCACGCGAATTCGATCACGCGGTGATCGAGCATCGGCACGCGCGTCTCGAGCGACACTGCCATGGCGGCACGATCGACCTTCACCAGGATGTCCCCGGGCAGGTACGTCAGGAAGTCCCAGAACATCATGTCTTCCTCGAAGCGCCGCGGGCTGCTTCGGGCCATCATCTGTGTCAACTGCGACTCGGGCTCGCTGCCGTCGATCACGAGCTCGGCAGGAGCTGTCCAGTGCGAAACGAGCGCCCGGTACATTCCCGCTGGAGAGGAGTCGAGCAAGTCCGCGATCCGGTAAAGCTTGTCGCCGGCGCGCGTCTCCCGCCAGCCCCGCGGCAGGAAGCGGCTGCCAACGCCGGCCATCCGGGTCCAGGTCTGCGGACCGAGCGCACGTATTGAGCGCGCCGCTACGCCGCGGAACGGGCCGAGCAAGCTCATACCATGCAGAACACGTTTCGCCCACGCATAGCGGTTGTAGCCACCGAACAGCTCATCCCCTGCGTCACCCGACAGCGAGACGGTGACGTGCTGTCGCGCAAGTTGCGCAACCAGATGGGTCGGAATCTGGGAGGAGTCGGCAAACGGCTCATCGTAAATCGTCGCCAGGCGCGGAATGACCTGCATCGCCTCCGCGGGAGTGACGATCAGCTCGGTGTGATCGGTACCCAGATGCCGCGCGACCTCGCGCGCGTAGCGCGACTCGTCATAGTCCGGCTCACTGAAGCCGATGGTAAACGTGCGTACGCGGCGAGCCGAGCGCCGCTGCATCAGCGCCACGATCAGCGACGAGTCGATGCCACCGGACAAGAAGGCACCCAGGGGGACGTCTGCAACCATCTGCAGCCCAACCGCCTCACCCAGGATGCGCTCGAGAATCTCGAGCGCCTCGCGCTCGCTGCCCGTAAAAGCGCGCGTCGCTGCTGCGTCAGCGGAGTCTGCGAGGCTCCAGTAAGGGAGCGGCTCGCCATACCGACCGGATTCGTCAACCTCGAGAATAGTGCCCGCCGGCACGCGCTGAATGCCGCGGTAGATCGAGCGTGGCTCCGGCACGTAGTTGTGGCGCAGAAACAGTGTCAGAGTGCCGCGATCGATCTCTGCGTGGAACCCGGGATAAGCGCGCAGCGCTTTCAGCTCTGATCCAAACAGAAATGCGGAGCCGACCCTGCCGTAGTAAAGCGGCTTCTCACCGGCCCGGTCCCGCACGAGACGGAGCCGTCGCTCTGCGCGGTCCCAGAGCGCAAGGGCGAACATGCCCACCGAACGCTCCAACGCCTGGCGCAGCCCCCATGCCTCGATAGCAGCCAGTAGAACTTCTGTGTCTGAGTGTCCACGCCATGCGGGTGCCGCGCCTTGGCTTTCGAGCTCGGCCCGTAGTGACGCGTAGTTGTAGATCTCCCCGTTGAGCGTGATCTGGTAACGACCGCTCGCAGAAGCCATGGGTTGATGCCCAGCCGGCGACAGATCGACGATCGACAGCCGCCGATGTCCCAGCGCCAGCCCGATGTCGCGCTGAAACCAGTAACCGAAGTCATCGGGACCACGATGAGTCAGGGCGCAAGTCATGGCAGCGCAGGAAGCGTCGAGGTCCGCAGCTGTCCGAGCTATGAATCCGGCAATCCCGCACACGACTTAACCCTGCCTCCTGGAGTAGACGTACTCGTCGCACCCCGAACCGAAGAGTCCGAGCTCCATGCTCCGGCGTGCGAAGGCGCGTACCTGGAGAAAGCCGAGGCCATTCATGAATCGCTCGGTTTGTCGCGGTGAGATGGATTCATACGGCCAACCACCGAGCCAGTCGTGAACGTCGTGATAAAAATCCATTCCCCGCCGCTGCCCATAGTCAGCCACATAGGTGCGCAAGCTGCGCCCGCGTGCAACTGCAATCGCGACGCGAAAGAGTGCTACGTACGCGGACCGGGCGCGCGCCTGCGCAGCCGGGCTTGCGCCGGCGTACCACTTTTTTTCGAGCTTCCAGAGCCAACACAGCCGGGTGCGCCGGTAGAGCGCGAATATGAACTGGCCCTGGGGCACCACCATTGCAGCGGCCGTGCGCAGGGCGCGGTACATATCGCCGGTGTGATGCAATGCTCCCCATGAGTAAACCACATCGAAAAGACCGGGAGGATCGCTCGGTAAATCGAATACGCTCGCCTGGCGGGTCGACCAGGCCTCTCCCGCGGCGTGTGTCTGCAATAGAGCCTGTGTGGTCGCAATGGAATCGCCGTCGATATCGACGGCTACGACTTCCCGCGCACCGAGCCGAAGTGCCGCCAACGCATGCACCCCCGACCCGCAACCGATGTCCAGCACCCGCTTTCCGTGGAGGTCGCCGCCAGCGAGTCGTCGCAGGGAGCTGACTGTCTCCTGCACGTGCGCTTCGGTGACCAAGCGCGCGTAGCTCGCCCAGTTCTTGCCAAATGCAAAGTGCGACTGCTGATTCAGCAGACTAGCCGTATCATTCATGATGCACTTCGCACGCTTTCGATCCGCAGCTCAACACAAATAATACATGGGGGCTGAAAAGTCGCTCATTGGCCAGAGGCTTCCAGAGTAACATCGCGCCCCTCGAGGAGCCGCTCCCATTCCACTACCACGCGATCCAGCCGGTAACGCTCGACCGCCGCTGTTCCGGCCAGCGCGTACCGCCTGCGCAGTTCGCTGTCCGCAATCATCCGATCAATTGCCGCGGTCAAGGCCGCGAGGTCCTCCGGGGGTACCAGGAGCCCGTAAGCTCCACCGGCCAGAATCTCGCGCGTTGCTCCCGGACAGTCCGCCGCGACACAGGGCGTCCCCGCCGCCATGGCCTCGAGCAACACGTTGGGGAAGCCCTCGTAGCGCGATGGCAGGATGAATGCCAGCGCGGTCTTCATCAGCGCCGTCAGGTCGCGCAATCGCCCCGGGAACACTACCTGCGAACCGAGTTGGAGCTCCGCCGCAAGATCACGCAGAGACTGCCCTTCGGGCCCCTCACCGGCGATCACGAGTTGCACCTGCTGCGCGCGTGCCGCGGCTATGGCAAACGCGCGAATCAGCAAGTCGAACCCTTTCTGGTGCGCGAGGCGTCCGGCGGCGAGGATGAACGGTGCGGACTTGCGGCAGGGTGACTCGACACTCGGCCCGAGCCCCGGGGGGTTCGGTATCACGGGGTTCGGTACAACGACGACACGTGTTCTCGTCCCCAAACGCGTGCGGAACCAGTGCGCGATGGTCTCCGTCTGGACCACGACGGCATGGGTACATCGATACAGCAGCGAGCGCAGGTTCGTCCAGATCCGGTTCTCCGTGTGAGCCGCCGGGTCGACCCGCTCGGAGACAATGACGCGGACAGGCAGCCGCATACAGGCCAGAATCACCAACACATTCATGCTGGTCAAAAATGACAGCACTGCGTTAGGCTCGACCGTCGACACTATGCGCCGCAGGGCGCGTAAGCGCCGCACGTTGGCCCATAGGCCGCGCATTACGTTCGGCGAGTCGCCCATCAGACCCAGACCCACGCGGCGAACGCGCGCATCGACGCAAAAAAAATCGTCCGCGCTGCGCGCCAGTGTGACCAGCCAGACCTCGTGACCCCGCTCAGCGAGCGCGCCCGCAAGAATCGTCAGGACCCGTTCCGCCCCCCCGGCCCCAAGGGATGAGATCGCCAGGATGATCCGCATGCTGCAACAGTTACCGGCTCACCGCAGGCGCGGTGCGCGCCATGGGACCGATGGCGGGAAGCCGGACGCCCTGGAACCTGAACGTCAGGGGAATACAGAGCGCGAGCGCATAGATGTCGTAGCTGAACGTAAAGTCATAGCTGCCCGTGTTGAGAGGAAGCGCCACCACGAAGGTAACCAGCGCAAGCAACGCCATAGCCTGCTTGGTGCGAATGGTGCGAGCGAACACATGCTGAACGATGCTCACCTGGACGCCCAGCCCAAGTCCCCACACGAGCGGACCGAAAATTCGAAAATCCATCCACATCTGCCCGAAGAGGCCAGGCGGAATATCCTGGTCATGCGGGGTGCCGAACGCCTCCGTGCTGAGTCTCACGATGCGGGGTGGCAGCTCGCCCAGCCAGCGGTGACCCGTTGGAATCGCACGCAGTACTGACAGCACATGATCGACGCCGAATCGTGGCGGAAGATCCAGCAGATTTATCGTTCCCAGAGACTCCACTATCGTGAATCCAATTTCCGAAGCGGCGCGCAGGAGCGATGCGGCAACGGTCTCGTAACGTTCGGCCACGTCAATGAAGGTGCGGTGGTAGGCGATGGATCCGATCAGCTCCTTGCCGAACGCGATCCAAACGACTATCGGAATCGCCCCCAGCAGCAGCCACTTGAGACGCCAGCGGTGATCGAACAGGACCAGTGTCAGATAGCTCAGCACGACGGGTATGAAAAGCGAGCGACGGGAGACGCCGAGGAGCACGAATATCACCAGGAAGACGAGGCACCCCCACCACAGCAGCCGTCGTCCGTACCGCTCGTGGATGACGAAGAGCGCTGGGATCGACAGCCAGGCCCAGGTTTGGGTGAGCGCAAAGCCAAATGCATTCAGCACGGTCTCCTCGCCCTCCTGATATCCGGCCCTGAACAGGATCAGATTGATATAGCGCTCGCTGAGCGAGCTCCCCAGTGTGTAGAAGGAGGCGAGGCTGAGAGCGAGCCCCAACGTCAGCACGATCAGCAGACGCAGCGGCGAGGCGGTGATCACCAGGCGTAAGGCGCGCGCACTGCGACTGCCAAAGCGCGCCAGCAGCCGGGCATTGAGCAACGCAAAGGCGTAGAAGAAGAAAATGAACCAGGCGGTCAATCCCAGTACGAGGAGCGCTGTAGAGACATCTGCCGCCGCGAAAATGCGATCGATCGCCCCAACCTCGGTTGGTGAACTCGGATCCACCAGGGGCAGACAGGCATAGATGACGATTCCCGGCAGGCAACATTGCAGCAGGAAAAGCACGATGAACACGCTGATGGCGTCGGGCCCCCTGCCGCGGATACGCCTCGCCTCGACGGCAGCGACTGCCAGGGTCAGCAGTACATACCCGAGGGAAACCAAGAAGTATTGCCGGGTTATCAGACGCCGCTCTCGTACCGCAACCGCAAGCTCACTGCGGCTCGCTGCCGCGGGCCGACCTCATTCAGCCGCAAGTCGCCTGCGCGCGCGGGATTCTCGTACGAACACCGCAACCAACCCTGCCAGACCGCCCACCAGGATTCCGACCGCGACGACGACCTTTCGCTTTGGCCAGGAGCGCCATTTGGGAACATCCGCGTGATCTACCACACGGAACGCGAATTGTTTGTCGCCACGCGCCACCATCAGTTTCTGTAACTCGGTTTCGAGGAGCCTGGAGAGGGCCAGCCTCATCTCGACGATATTGGTTTCGGCCAACTCCTTCTGCAGGTAAGCGACGTTCGCCTCGCCTTCGGCCAACGCGCGCGCACGCATCTCTTCGTTCAGGCGGGCAACGATGGTGTTGGTCCAGGATGCCGCCAACGACGCATCCCGCCAGCGAATGCCGACGCTGACCAATCCGGTTTTCTTGTCCTCATTCACCTGCAGAACCTGTTTGTCGAAGTAGTCGATCGCGTCGCGCATATCCGGCTGACGTCGCGGATTGGTTTCCTTCCAGCGCCCCCTGCGAGCATCCCACTTGTCTGCCAGGAGCACGTGCAGCAGCCCCTGCTCTTCGATGAACTGCCTGGCAAAGTCCCGCGATTTGAGCACACCGAGCGGCTCCGCCGTGTGTGGGCCGACCAGAGCGCCCGCAAGTCCGGCCAGCAGGCCCATGCTCTCGAGCTGAGCGGGCAACCCCTGCGTGCTCTTGGCTCCCGCGGGCATCAGCACGGCCTCAGCCGTGTACCACTCGCGTGCGAGCAATGCGTAGGCTGTAGCCAGCAAGGCGAAGCCAACCACGAATGCGAGGACCAGCCAGCGTTCCTTCCATACGCTCTCGATGAAGGCGGTGGAATCGATGTCCTGACGATCCAGAGACAGGATATCGCGCGCGACGACGCAGATGACGCGGTCGCGATCTATGTCGCTGTTTTGCAGGTCGGTTGTCGGTTCGCCCGTGGGTCTATCCATGCACTGGATCCTGACGCCGGATAGCGCCTGCCGAGTCTAGCAAGCCCCGCAGCACCTGGCAGACCTGCTTCAAGCGGCCTTCCATGAGCTCAGCGGCCCGGCGGCTGGGCGCAACGCGAGCCAGAAAATCACGATGGCCGTCAGCGCGGCCCCAACTGAGGTGCCAAACGCGAGGCCGGGTGCCCCCCAGCCTTGCGCAAACAACCACTGCAACAGCCCGGTGATGGGCACCATCACCAAAGCGCCGATGGCGACCGCGCGATAGCGTCCCTGGGCTGCCACGTAGCGGACCGCAACACTCCCGGCCATTGCCCCCGGCAGTTGCCAGAGATACGCCCGCTGTAACGTCGTCACGACCAGCGCGTTCTCCGGCGAGAATTGTCCCCGCTGGAACGCAAGCCGCACGAACCACCCGGAGCCAAGAACCGCCACAGCGGCGATCGCTGCGCCCGCCAATGCCACCAGGGCCGTATAGCGTACGAAGAATCGCCGACAATTGTGCTCGTCACCGCGGGCCAGCCGCTCGGCGAAGTAGGGCAGAATCGTGACGCCGATGGCGGCGGTGAGCAAAGTGTTGAGGGTCGCCGGGAGTTTGGCCGCGTAACCGAGCGCTGAGATCGTCCCGTGTCCCAGGCCTGAGGCGATGGTCTGCTCGATGACTGGCAACAGCCCGTTGACCAGCGAAGCCGGGATGAGCATGAGTGCGCCCCAGGCGAATTCGCGGAAATTGCCCGGCGTTTGTCCTGCCGGAACCACGGAGCGCGGTTGCGCTCTGGACAGCAGCACGAGTATCAGCATGGATTCCGCTACCGTTCCCAGGGTCAGGGAGCCGATGAGCACAGCGAGATCCGCGCCGCCCAGCGCTACCAGCGCCATGACGATGAGCGGCGTTGCTATCGGAATCAATGCCGAGCGCAGGAAGACCCGGCGGGACTGCAGGACGCCGTAGCCCAGCAGGTTGATCCCGTTGAGACAGTAGTAGGGAATCAGCCGCTCAGCGTTGGCCACCACCAGTGCTCGCTGAGCCGGCGCGAGTCCGTGTCCGACCACCGCGAGAATCGCGGGTAGCAGCGCCGTCCACACGACCAGCAGTGCCGTGAGCGCCAGTAACAGACCAACAGCCGCTTGCCGCAGGAAGCGCGCCGCGGCGGGTTCGCCCTGTACTGCGATGATGCGCACATACTCGCGGATGAACACGGTCTGTGCTGCGTTCGCGAGCGCCAGGGATGGAAAGCCGATGACGACGAGCGCCATCAGGTATGAGTCCATCGTGCTGCCGACACCGAACGCCGCCGCGACCACGGCTTCCTTCAGGAATGCCACGGCTTTCACCACGGAGGTGATGGCCGCGAAACCGGCGGCGGCGCGCATCACTGGATGCCGTGCTGCGCGTTCCACTACCGCAGCGGCCGAAGCGCGAAGCGCACGCCGGTCCATGGAAGTCGGCCGTGAGAGGGTCAGCTTGCGGGGCGCCGGCACTGCGGAATGCAGGCCTGCGAGGAGTGCCGACGGCCGCACCCGAGGTGGAATTTCATGAGCTGCGCCTGCTGGCTGGCTGAAGGAGCGCGATTGTACCGGAGTTGCGCGACCCTTCAGTGGAAGCCGGAATTCACGTCCTGAGCTGCGAACTGTTGTTCAGTAACCATTCATGGGTCGCGCGCATGCGGCAATCCTGGCAATCGCGATCC
>Ga0126381_100001557_pt1 | contig 24460 bp, 21 predicted proteins | sample PanSoiMetPlot_28_FD_96465 | JGI IMG/M metagenome (GOLD analysis project Ga0126381, IMG submission 96465) | Tropical forest soil microbial communities from Panama - MetaG Plot_28 | ecosystem: Environmental > Terrestrial > Soil > Tropical forest > Bulk soil | place: Panama | collected 2016-02-17 | reverse complement strand
GCTAACGGCCAGACGCAAGCCAACCGCTACTTCCAATGGCTGACCGAGCAATTGATCCAAAGGTACACCGCCCGGATCCTCCAGCACGAGCACCTCGCGGTCCCACTGGCTAGCAATTTCTATCGGTCGAGCCGCCCACGCAGGATCCAGCTCTCCTCTAAGAGAATATTCGTGCTCCAGTCGTTTCAGACTTTCCGGCGTGGGATATTCAACAACCGGCGAAAGCACAAGAACCTCAGATGCATCGTCTTTACTCTGCCCGCGATAAAGGACAAACTCTTCATCCTTCCGCACCGCCTCGAGGACATATCTTGATAGCTCAATCACAGGGGCTCCTGCGGCTGCAATTTTACACAATTCTCGCCGAGGCTCCTGAAAGATCTGGAATCGTTAGCCGAAGCGATCGGGTTTTCGCTGGACTTTAATTTGCCGAGCCGGACAACGGTCCGCGTTAGTTCGTCCCCAGCGCGGTGCTTCGATTAGGTCTCGGACGAGCGGGAGCGCGTCCCTACGCCGGCATCTGAAACAAAAATGACAAAAATGTGAGATTGACATGCAAATGAGAATCATTCTCATTTAATGCGTGCGCTACTTTTCATCTCTCCTGCCCTCCAGGGCCCTCTCTTGTTTCCTCGCTTTCTGGTTCCTTCCCCTCAGCTCCCTTTGGCCGACCAGCTCTCTCGCCCCAGTGCCGCCGGTTCCCAATTCTTGCCTCCGATTCCCAGCCGGCTCCGTCGTACGTAACCCTCCCGCTTTGTTCAGCCACGATGGCTATCTGAGCGTCAGATTCTCTTATCAAACCAGAACCGATGACCAGGGCCGGACCCTTTTCAGTTTCATGACTCCGGATGGCCTCGAAAATCCAACCCTCCACGTCCGTCCCGGGGATCATCTGATCGTCACGATTACCAACAACACCCCAACGACACCGATCGAAATGCCGGCTCCTCCGCCAACCTGCGGTGGCACCGTGATGACTCACTCCTCCGCCAACATTCATTTCCATGGCACCAATACCTCGCCCACGTGCGGCCAGGATGAGGTGGTGCACACGATCATCAACTCGGGGCAAACTTTTCAATACAACCTCTGGTTCCCTCTTGATGAACCGCCCGGTGTCTACTGGTATCATCCTCATGCCCACGGTCTGACCGAGGCCGCCCTGCTAGGCGGCGCTTCAGGCGCGATCGTCGTCGACGGAATTCAAAGGTTTCACCCTGAGGTGTCAGGCCTGCGGCATCGGCTGCTCATGATCCGGGACCAGAACGTCGCCGGCAATCCGACTCCTGGAGGCAAAATCCCATCTTGGGACCTCTCCCTAAACTTTGTTCCCATCGCTTATCCAGCGGAAATTCCAGCCATTCTTCGGATGCGTTCAGGCGACAAAGAGTTCTGGCGGGTGGTAAATGCTTCAGCCGATACCTTACTGGATCTGCAAGTTGTCTTCGACGGCGTTCCCCAGGTTCTAAAAATAGTGGGAATCGATGGCGTTCCGGTTAACTCCCAAGACGGCCAAGTCAGTAACGGAAGCAGCACCTCTGAGCTCATCGATTCTAACCATGTCCTGATTCCAACCGCAGGCCGAGCAGAATTCATCGTCTCGGCGCCCTCGGCTTCGGTCAAAGTCGCTCAGTTCCTCACCCGCAGAGTGAACACGGGACCCGACGGCGATAACGATCCGCGACGCATCTTAGCTTCCATCACAACCGCTAACGCCAACGGCGCGCTCGAAAACGATGATCTGGCGCCAAGTCAGAGCGTACCTGACTCGCAACCACGATTTCAGGGATTAGCTACGGCGGCAGTCACGAACCGGCGCCATCTTTTCTTTTCTGAGAACAATCCCAAATCACTTTTTTTTATCACCGTCGAAGGGCAGAAACGCGCTCTTTATGACCCTGCTAGTCCACCGGCAATCGTGACCACTCAGGGCTCGGTTGAGGATTGGACCATTGAGAACCGAACACTGGAGAACCACGAATTCCACCTTCATCAGACGCATTTTCTGGTCATATCCCAGGATAACTTCGCGTTAAACGGCACAGACCCCGATCGCTCGGCCGAAGGTCAATATCTGGACACCATTCAAGTTCCTTATTGGGATGGCAACCCCGATCACCCTTACCCGAAGGTTAAGGTACGGGTAGACTTCCGTGGACCCGACATTGGCGACTTTGTTTACCATTGCCATATCGCCGAACACGAAGATGGCGGCATGATGGCCATTATTCGGGTTCTACCGTTTCCGGGAAATGTAACTCCAAACAGCGCGGCCAGTGTTTCTGAATAGATAGCTCGTCTCTCTACTCTTCTGAGAAAGCCGGACTTGGCCGTTCAGCCCGCTGACCCTGAGATTTTTTCGGGGAGCCCCCTGATACACAACTTGGAATTGCTAGTCTACCATCGTCCTTCCCTTATCAGCCCGAATGGAAGATTTTGACCTGAGCAGATGCACGCTGGTGCTGAAGGTGATCGACGCCTTCCTCGATGGCCAGCGCGGTTTAAGAAAGACTTTAGGAGAGCTGAAAGGGCTTATCATCCTACTCAAGGAGGGACAACCGGCCTTAAGTCAGGTTCTTTCGCAAAATTGGAGTCTGCTTCACGAATTTGACGCCTATATGATCTATCGACGGTTACCCGGACCGTCTCTGTGGCAAAAAGCGCTCATCGACCTCCTATTGAAAGAGATGAAGTCGCACATTCTCGAAGCTATAGGTAACCGGGCCAATCTAACGAAGCCCGCCTCTGACAGCATCTTTGAGTGCTCAGCGTAGGGAAGCACCATCGGTAGGGCGAAAAACTCGACGCGGACCGGATGCGGTTCGCTCTGTCGCTTCGCCGCGTCGGTTTTGAGCCGTTCTGCGGGGTTGGTATCACCCATGCCATAGCAAGGGCCAGAAACGCCGTATTCGCCGCCATCCTTTCAATAATCACCAACCCACACGCCACGGCTCAAAACCGGCGCGATCTAGCCCTAATTGCTAGCAACACCCTGGCCGCGCCGAGTTCTTCGCCTTACCGATGGTCGGTCGCCGCCTCGCCATTCGCCGTTTCACGCATTCACCGTCTCGCCGTTTCGCCGTTCATTCCGACCAGCGTTTCCCGTACTCTGGCAAGCCTTCCAAAAAAGCGGGGCTGTCCATCTGAGGATAGAACTTGTCGATGATTTTTTTATTAAGTGGATTCTTCAACAGTTCGATTTGCAGCATTTCAGCAAAATTTCGAGACATGAATTTTCCGCGTTGCCAGCGCTGAATTTCGGCCAGAAAAACCGGGTGCGGTCCGATAATGTCAAGGTTACCAACCCACGTTTCCAGCTCTTTCCTGGTCAGAATGTCTTTGCTCCAGAAATCGTAAGCCGAATGGAGTTCGTTCAGGATTAAAGTCAGATGAGATTTTACCCGTCTAAGCTCTGCAATATCTTGGAATTGATCATCGGGAGGATTCAGTTCGATGATCTTCTTGTTCAGTTCATCAGCGTTCGGGATGGCTGCGATGGACTTGCTATGCTTGGCGATGGCGGCAAGCAATTGTTGGCTATAACCAGTTGGGTCATCGGTGTCCGGCCTACTATAGATGGTCCACACCCCCTTATCGGCCCCATCGTATTCTTCCTTTTCTAGTTGAGTGTCCGCGTAGAACAGTTGCGTGCTCGACGACGCCAGGACCCCTTCTGTGTTTCGTTCCAGGCTCCGCCAGGCGATATACGTAGCAGACAGTATCACCAACAATTCAACCGTTCTGAACCAGACATTTTTGTCCCGGTACCAAGGCGTATGAGGACTCGCCGACATCGTAGCAGCCATTCTTGAATCCCCCTGATTTGAAAATCAAGCCCCGCGAATAGTCTCCATCACCGTAGATCTGCGTTCATCCGCGCTTAGTCTGTCCTTCGTGTTCATTCGCGGATGTTTTGCGTTTGGTTGCGGCTCCGCAGCGCTGTACTCTTTTTCCGGAATGCCTGATCAACTCTCCCCGAGGAACAATTCAACCATTGCGGTCATTACCGGCGGTACCCAGGGTTTGGGCTTCGCCGTTGCCAGGAGACTAGCACTGGAAGGGGCGCCGGGGATCATTATCACCGGCCGAAACCGGGATAGAGGAGGGAGCGCCGCCAAAGAGCTGCAAGCGCTCGGGACGGAGTGTTTATTCGTGCCGGCAGACGTCTCTCTGGTGGAAGATTGTCACCGATTGATCGATGCCGCTCTCAAGACATTCGGTAGCGTCAACGGCCTGGTCAATTCCGCGGCTGCGACCGATCGCGGGTCTTTACTCGATACCACGCTTGAGATCTGGGACCGGCACTTCAACACCAACGTACGCGGCCCGTTTCTTTTGATGCAAGGCTTGGCGGCGCATTTAGTTGAGACGGGTAAACCGGGAAGTATCGTGAACATCCTTTCGATGGCAGCCCATTGCGGCCAATCCTATTTGACACCGTATTCGGCATCGAAGGGCGCACTCGCTACCTTAACCAAGAACGTCGCGAATGCGTTTGCGACCAAGCGCATCCGTTGTAACGGAATCAACGTTGGCTGGATGGATACTCCGGGCGAAACTGCGACCCAGCAAAAATTCCATGGCGCCGCCGAAGACTGGCTGTCGAAAGCTGAAGCAGTTCAGCGCATGGGCCAACTCGTCAAACCAGATCAGGTAGCAGGTCTCGTAACCTATATGCTCAGCCCTGAATCCGGGGTAATGACCGGCGCTTTAGTGGATTACGATCAGAACGTTGCCGGCGCCTATCCAGAATAGCGATTGACGGGTCGTTCGCGTACTCGTCCTCGAGAGCGGGAGTGGTATTCTCACGGGCCGATCAATCTAATTGTTGTCACATGCACAAAGCGGCTCTCTTAGATTACAATGCGGCCTCAACCAACTCCTCGAGAACGAGGACGACGACGAGTACGATTGCGAATGGCTTCCATGAACTCCTCCCCCATGCATTGGCTCAATGAACCTCCAAACTGGCAAACCAACCAAGACCGCTTGCGCGTTGTCACGGGAGCAAACACGGATTTTTGGCGTGTGACCCACTACGGATTCATTCGCGATAACGGTCACTTCTATTATGAAGACAGAACCGGCGATTTTACCATCCAGGTCAAAATCGAGGCGAAATACGAAGCGTTATACGATCAGGCTGGCGTCATGATCAGATTAGACGCGGCAAACTGGATCAAGACAGGTGTGGAATACACCGACGGCATACCTCATCTCTCGGCCGTGGTCACCCGTGAGTTTTCGGATTGGTCGGTGCTTCCGGCGCCTTCGCTCGGACCGGTCTGGTTTCGGCTCACCAAGATTGGCGCCGCGATCCGGATTCAATACTCCGAAGATGGAGTCTCCTTCCATATGCTCCGGCTCGCTTATTTCCCCGACACCGGGCCTACTCAAGTTGGCCTAATGTGTTGTTCACCTGAACGAGCCGGGTTCGAAGCGGAGTTTATTGGCTACTCCATCGGCGAGCCCATCATGACCGCGCTCCACGAGTAAACCACTCCATTTCCACAGAAGAATTCTTTTACAGAAGATATCCAAGGCAACGAAGAAAAGCAGAATGGATATTCTAGCCAGTTCGGCTACCGCCCGCTGTATCGTGGCACCCTTTCGTTACCTTCGTTATCTTCTGTAAAAGAATTCCTCTGTCGTGATTCAGGATCTTATTTTGAGCCTTTCGCTCCGCCGGCTTGCGCAACAATCGGTTCCTCGTCTTTGCCAACCGATGACTTTCCCATACGGATCGGTTATCAACCGGCAACAGTCTTCGACTGCCTTCCTCAGCTTAGCTCGAGCCCGAACCACTCGAGATTTGGCGGCCGAGACCGAAATCCCCAAATGGTTCGCCAGTTCTTCCCGGCTGAAACCGTCTAACTCAGTCAAAGTTAACGCCTCCCGGTCTTCAGCAGGCATCCCTTCTATCACCTTTGCCGCGTAGGCGAAAAGTCCCTGGCGAAATTCGCTATCTGTTGAGTCAGCCACTTCCAGATTCACGCTCTCGGCAATCTTTTCTTCCCCTTCCAACTCAACAAATCGCCGTCTTTGCTTAGTCCAATCGATAATCGCGTTCCGAGCAATCTGAAATATCCATCCGCGGAAATGCTCCGGCTCGACCCCTTTGGCGAGCGCCCTTTCCAACCTAAGGAAAGTGTCTTGGGTTAAATCGTCAGCCGACGCGGGGTCACCAACCTTCTTTCGGATATAACCGAAGAGCTCGCGACGGAGTTGCTCCGTCACCTTTTTAAGGCTGGTCGGTAATTCAATCGTGTCCACCTAATTATGAAGACTGCTTTGCCGACAAAAGGTTGCAAAAGAAATCGGCTCCGTAGGAGCAAGATCTTAATAGCGACCCACCGGCGCATTCGCCGCAAGCTCGTCGGAGCGACATCTAGTCAACGCTCGGAATTAAATGCCGCTCCTACGGAGCTCTAATCGGGCAAAGAGCAGCCTGGACTTTGGGACTCGACTAGCATCGCCCGGCGCTGGGTGTGTGGCGGGGTTTGCCGCGAAGCGGCTATACTCTATAACCGGTTCGCGTTATATCTATAGTCCTCAGATCCGCGGAATTATTCCCAACAAATATTTAAATGTTTTCGTCCACCGCACAGGAGGAATAAATCTTCTTTTCTTCCAGTAGGCATAGGTACGCCGGCATCGTTTTAGCCTGGATTAGCAGGCTAAACCAGGTCGGCCAGTAAGGACACAAACCCAACCTATGAAAGCAGAAGAATCTGGCGCGGATCGTACAGAGACACAGTCCGCTTTTACCGCCCTTCACACCAAAGAATCAAAAGTAGTGCCTCGGCGCTCTTTTCTTAAAGGCCTGGGCATCGTTGGCGCAACCCTGCTACCGGCCAGCACATTACTCAAAGCACAGGAAACGAACTCATCAACGAGACTTAGCAAAGGGGACGCCGATCTCCTTCGGTTCGCATTGTGGGCCGAAATCGTGGAGAGCGATCTTTGGACCCAATATAATGAACTCGGCGGGGCAACCGCACCAAACGACGGTCCTCCTAACGTAGGAAATCCTGCTTACAAATTGGCACTACAAAATCTTGACGGCGACATGCCGCAGTACATCACGGATAACAATGATGATGAATTGAGTCACGCCGCTTTCCTGGACGCTTATTTACGAGCGCATGGTGCAGAGTCGGTTGACCTTGATCCATTTCGAATTTTGCAGGGCAGTACCGCAGCAGGTGTCGACAAGACCAAAATCGGCAAAAGGCTAACAAACCTGCTCAGCCTGAACGTAGATCTCAGTTGGTACACCCGGTACCGGAGCGGACTGAACCCGGATTTAGGTGCCGTCTTCAAAGGGCCTTTTACCATTTCGAATGAGCCGGCCATCCCATTGAACGACAACGATACGCCTCCTACCGTCGTCGTGCCGGCGCCACCGATTCCGGCGGGTTCCCCGGCTCAACGCATCCAAGCCATTGCTAACACCGCAGGATTTCATTTCGCGTACATTGAGCAAGGAGGGTCGAGCCTCTACCCGACGCTAGTGTTAAAGGCTACCAGCGAGGAAGTCATACGTATCTTGCTGAGCATCGGCGGCGTTGAGATCAATCACTTCTCACTCTGGCACGACAAAGCCGGCAATGCGGTGGCGCAACCGTTGGCTGGAGTGATCGACCCCGAAACTAAGTTAACATTTCCTGATCTAAATGACCCGGCGACGCTAGCCCGCCTGCATTTGGAGCTTGAGCTAACGCAAACCAACAAGATTCTACCAGAGCCATGCGCCTTTCTTGAAACGACAGGCCTGCCTGCCTGCTCGATCGTACGCCCTACGTCGACTCAGCTCGGTGGTGCCGTGGCCACTGTCAACTCCTTCATTGCCGACGGTCTTTTCGATGGTCAGAACGACGCCTTCTTCGATTTAGCCATACGACTGGCGACGGCCGCAGATAACGTTAGGCGGCGGTAACAAGGTTCGAAGCTCAACGTTCTAAGTTCAATGTTCAATCACCGAAACCCCGGCACCAGAGAGGATGGTCCCCGGCCGGAGGGCCTAACCTAGAACCTAAAACTCAAAACTTCGAACTTTGAACCTAAGACTTGCTCCGATAGAATGGGACAACCGCGCTACGACTCGGCGCGGTTGCCCCTGGTGGATGTGAAGGGAGGAAGGAGGTAAGCTGCATCGTTCTATGGAAAAACCCTTCATCTTGGTCCTCTGTACTGGCAATTCATGTCGCAGCCAGATGGCGGAAGGCATTCTACGACGAGTCGCCGGCGATACGGTCGAAGTGCAAAGCGCTGGTTCAAATCCGGCTCAATTCGTCCACCCAAAAGCGATTCAGGTGATGGGTGAAATCGGAATCGATATATCTAATAATCGTTCAAAACATCTGAACGAATTTCTGGATCGAAAGGTGCATACGGTCATTACCGTCTGCGGAAATGCCGATGAAGCTTGCCCGATCTTTCCTGGAATGGTCGCTCGATACCATTGGGGCTTTGAAGACCCTGCCAAAGCAAAAGGGAGCGAGGGCGAAATCTTGCAGGTTTTTCGAAAGGTTCGCGACGAGATCTCGCGTGTATTCGAAGCGTATGGCGCCGGGATCCAGCTTACCGCGAACCGGTAAAAGATAATAGCCCAGGGGTAAAGCACTGGGTAGGAATCGAACAAGAGGCGCCCTGAAAGTGGCGGCGGAGAGGCGTATTTAGAGCTTGCGTGACGAATCCTACCAGCCGCGCCAACTCGGGTGTCGCTTTCTGGGGACCTTTCTCTATCCTACGGGCCCAGAGCTAAAGCCCTGGGCTATGATCTACTACCCGCCGCGTCGGGTAAATTCTCTGCGACCTCGGCAACCTTCTCCGGTCTTCCTGATTAAAAGGATCAAAATATGAGTGAACCAAACATCGACATCAGAGACACCGTTCGAGAGCACTACGCGGAAGTCGCAGAACAGGACGCCGGCTGTTGCGAAACCGACACCTCGTGTGGTTGCAGTGTTTCGGAGCAGATTGGTTACTCGAAAGAAGACCTCTCTTCATTACCTCAAGACGCTGAGATGGGCTTAGGGTGTGGGAACCCTATCCCCTTTGCCAAGCTTAAGAATGGCGAAGTGGTGCTCGATTTAGGGAGCGGCGGAGGAGTCGATTGCTTTCTGGCCTCAAAGATCGTTGGCCCTACCGGAAAAGTTATCGGCGTTGATATGACACCAGAAATGATCTCCAAAGCTAGAAAGAACGCGACCACGGGAAATTATCAGAACGTGGAATTCCGGCTGGGTGAGATCGAACACTTGCCCGCCGGTGATAGCACGGTGGATGCGGTGATCTCGAACTGCGTGATCAATCTTTCACCCAGCAAGCTGCAGGTCTACGAGGACGCATATCGAGTCTTGAAACCGGGCGGCCGCTTGGCGGTGGCGGACATGGTTGCTCTGCAACCTCTGCCTGACCATCTGAAGAATGACCTCGCGGCTTATACCGGTTGTCTAGCCGGCGCGGAGCTAATGAGTCAACTCGAAGCCTGGTTGGCCGAGGCTGGATTCGAAAACATTCAAATCCGAGCCCGCCAAAGCAGCCGCGAATTTATCCGAGCCGACTTCGGCGAAGGTAAACTCGACGACTATATCGCGTCGGCGGACGTGACAGCGTTCAAACCGGTTTCTTAGTTTGTTGATCGCTCCTATTGCCTTTTTTTACCCACTCCTCGACAATATTTCGTCCGATTGCTCTTTTTTCGCATGCGGGTGAACGGCCCGTACCTCATTTGAGATCCACTTTTGGTTGATCTCTGGGTAAAAGGCCGTTCCCAAGGTTTTATTCCCAACGCGCTCGGTTGCATTGCACGAATCTTGCTGACGGCGAGAACCGATGCGCTTCCTGCTGTTTGTGTTGATGGCTCCGTTCGTTCTATTTCATCCGACACGTTCGGCGGCATCAGCGGTGATCCCATTCGAGTACCGGGATGGCTTCATTTGGATCAAGGTGAATGCCCCCTCGAGGAAGGAGCCACTCAATTTCATTTTGGATTCAGGTGCGAGCTCGAGCGTTCTGGACCTGGCACAAGCACGCACTCTAGGAATCGCTATCGGCAAGCCAGAGAAAGTTCAAGGCGTGAACGGGCAAGCTCTGGCCTATGCCATAGATAATTTCTGCGGAACTTGTTGCGACGTCATGCTGTCAACATCGCTCTTAGCGGTTGACCTAAAAGCTCTGAGCGATTGTTGTCATCAGTCAATCGATGGGATATTAGGTGCGGACTTTTTCCGAGGACGCACTGTACAGATCGATTTCCGCGCTCATGAGGTTCGGCTACTGAAGAATTGCGACTTTGAGCTCGCAAATTGCGAGAAGCTGCCGATCAAAGTCTGTAACGGCGCTTTCTGCGTTCCAGTTCGAGTAGAAAACAGTCGCATACAATGGGTACGCCTCGATACCGGCTGCGACTCCGCTTTAGAGTGGGTAAAAACAAAAGCACAGAGATCGGTCTCAAAAGAACCGACCGAGCCATTACCCTCACCGGCGAAATCTGTTACGTCCGATCTACAGATTGGGAAACGGCACTATGCAGTTCGCACAGTTCTACACGCTAAACCGATCTTTGCCGGCGAAGCAGGCTTGCTTGGAAATGGTCTATTGGAAAAGTTCTGTTTAACGATTGATGAACCAAGAAGACAGGTGATTTTGAATTAAATTTCATCTGTGGCTCTACTCCGCATCTGATCGGTTCGTTTTCTTTCGAGCAGCCGCTTCTGGCCCGCACTTCAAGGTTGAGAAATCTCTGTTTTTAATCAGTTATTGGGATCCGGTGGTGTTCCAGGTCGCTTGATTTTTTTTGAGGGTTTCGTCCCCGACGGGGGTTTCACTCTTTGAAGCGCAGACGCGCTAACAGAAGACTAACATAACGAAATGAACTCGATCATTAAATTTGGGTTGGCGACAATCGCTGCGGGAACAATTTTAGGCAGCACGGTCACAGCTAAAGCGGACGAGTATGCGTCAGAGCACTCCAATCCCTTCACCAAACACGGCCTACCGGTGCCAGGAGCCTACTTTAAGAGCCAAGAGAATCAGCAATCGGCCACCATCGCTGTCAGCAAATCAGGAAAAGGCGTAGGTCAACAGACAAACTCGACCACCGGTAAAAAAGCAAAACCTGTTCACTCAACAAACAAAGCTGGTAATTAGTGCACCAAGCCAGTGACTGGGGTAGTGGCGTTGCGATCAAAATGGGCCGCTAGATGTGACTGCGCAGTAGCTTTTCTCGAAGCAATTTTCGAGTGCGATAAAGTTTCATTTCGACGGCTTTGGTACTGCACCCCAGCACGGACGCGATCTCTTCATATGAGAGACCTTGATACTCATAGAGCAAGATAACCGTCTTCAAATCATGCGGTAATTGGTTGACGACCTCTTTAACAAGCGAAATCGATTCTGACCTCATTACCGCTTGATCGGGAGAATCGTCCTCGCTTTGGACGGCTTCGGCAATCTCAGCCCCTTTTGGATCCCGGCCTTCGGACGCCGAGTCTCCCCGGCGGTGGCGCCAGCGCAGATAGTTTCGGCTGAGATTTGCGGCAATCGTAAATAGCCAAGTGGAAAATTTGCCTTGAACGGTATAGCGGTGGCGGGTTTCATACACGCGCACGAATGTTTCCTGAGCAAGATCCAGAGCCTCGGTTTCCTGGCCGATATACCGATAGATGAACGCAATCAGCGGCTGCTGCCAACGCCCCATCAGCTCGTTGAGAACCTGATCCTCACCGTTTTTCAGGCGAAGCATCAACCGCGCGTCTGGATCGGGTTCCATCCGCCAGTTACTCTTTCACGCTCACTGGGATTTCAACTTGTCCTTCACCGGCTGGACCTTTCCAGGAAAGTTTTACTACCCAGTCGCCGCCCATCTGCGGCTTGAGCTTCACCCGGTAAACTCCGGGATTGCTGGTCTTGGTCACATCTCCTCCGGAATTCATAACCATGCCCGGCATATTCATGTTGAGATCTGTTCTCACATCCCCAACATCTTTGGGCTGACCGTTGGCATCCGTGAACTTTACTGACACCTCGCTCTGCCCATTGTGTAGATCGCCATAAATGCCGATCGTTAGGCCGTCAGCGGTTCCGGTTGCGATTGGTTCGCCTTGGATCTGAGCAGAGCCGGGCGGACGAGAACTCCACCAGTTCCACCCAGCATATCCACCAGCAAAAAGAACAGCCGCGATTAGTGCGATGACGAGGAGACGGATAAATCCCTTTAATGTAGTTCCCCGTTTTTGGCCCGCGGTAGCAGGCACCTTGCTTTCGACCAGACCCTCAGCGGGCAGTTCGCGTCTCCGCCAGATGACATAGATGACCGGATAAATCACCAAGTTTAGAATTGCTGAAGTGATTACCCCGCCGATCATCGGTGTGGCGATCCTTTTCATCACATCCGCACCTGCCTGTAAAGCCGGTGACCACATAATTGGTAGTAACCCGAAAAGAATGGCACAGACCGTCATCATCTTAGGCCGGATACGCTGTACCGCGCCCTCTCTAACCGCTGCGTAGAGATCCGTGATATTGTTTAAACGACCGGCAAGTCGATATTTGTCGAATGCCTGGTCTAAGTAGAGCAACATCACCACACCGGTTTCAGCATCGAGACCAGCTAGAGCAATCAGCCCCACCCAAACCGCCACACTCATGTTGTAACCAAGCAAATAGAGTAACCAGAAAGCTCCGACTAACGAAAACGGCACCGATAACAGAACAATAAAGGTGCGGGTCACCGAGTTTGTGTTCATATAGATGAGCACAAAGATAATTAACAGAGTGAACGGGATCAGAACCGCCAGCTTTTTCTCTGCTTCCTGAAGGTACTGAAACTGACCGGCCCATTGGATATAGTATCCTGAAGGAAATTTAACATCCTGATCGATCTTTTTACTCGCCGCATTGACGTAGCCGTTGATGTCGCTGGTGGTCACATCGACGAAGACAAAACCCACCAACTGACCGTTCTCGGTTCGGACCTCGGGAGCACCGGTGCGATATTGGATGTCAGCCAGGAGCGAGAGCGGCACCTGATCTCCTGTTGGCGTCGCCACTAAGACCCGCTTCAACTGATTGATATCATCTCGGAAGTCACGGGAATATCGAACACTGATTGGGTACCGTTCCCGCCCCTCAACGGTCGTACCGATCGTGTTGCCTCCGATCGCCGTCTCAACGATCTGGTTAACATCGTCGATGCGCAGTCCGTAGCGAGCCGCCGCCTGACGGTTCGGTGTGAAATCCAGGAAATAACCTCCGGTCGTACGCTCCGCAAAGGCGCTGCGAGTGTTGGGAAAATCCGAGAGTGCTTTTTCAATCGAGATCGCGACATTTTGGATCCCTTTTAAGTCCGGGCCAAAGACTTTAACGCCAAGCACTGAACGAAACCCGGTGGTCAGCATTTCTGTTCGGGTTTGAATGGGCATCCAAAAGATCTGAGCCATGCCTGGCGTTTTGCTGACCTCATTCATTTGGGCGATCAATTTCTCCCAGGTCATCCCAGCTCGCCATTGGCTCGGTGGCTTAAGTTGTAGCACGGTCTCGAACATGGACAAAGGCGCGGGATCGGTCGGAGTATCGGCTTCGCCGGCTTTGCCAAAAACGCTTTCCACTTCAGGGAATTTCCGCAAAATGCGGTCCTGGATTTGCAAGATTTTTGTCGCCTCCGTCACTGACATTCCCGGAATAGCCGTTGGCATGTAAAGCAGGGTTCCTTCATTTAGCGGCGGCATGAACTCCTTTCCCAGCCGGCTAAATGGGATATAGGTCAGGGCCAGAATCACCAGCGCTAAGAAGAGAGTTAACCAACGAAACCGAAGAGCTAGGTTAACGAAAGGCTGATAAACCCAGATCAGGAAGCGATTAATGGGGTTTTTAATCTCGGGCGTAATCTTTCCCCGAATCAGCCAGGTCATCAGTACCGGTACGAGCACGATCCCCAGAATCGACGCAAAGAACATCGAGAAAGTCTTCGTGAACGCCAGTGGACGGAATAACCGACCTTCCTGTGCGCCCAAAGAGAAAACCGGCACAAAGCTAACTGTGATCACGAGAAGTGAATAGAAAAGGGGCCGGCCAACGCTTTTGGCCGCTGCTACGATAACCTCAAAACGTTCCCGTCCATGGGGATCGCGCCCGTGTTCGTCCCGAAAATGTTCCAACGCTTTGTGCGCGTTCTCGACCATGATGATCGCCGCATCGATCATAGCGCCGATGGCGATGGCAATTCCGCCCAACGACATGATGTTGGACGTTTGCCCTAACCAGAGCATCGGAATGAAAGATAAAATGATCGCGATCGGGAGCGTGATAATCGCCACCAGAGCGGAGCGCACGTGCCAAAGAAATATGATCGACACAAGAGCCACAACGATACTTTCCTCGAGTAACTTTTCTCTCAGGGTATCGATGGCATTGTGGATTAGGGTACTGCGATCATAGACTGGCACGATCTCGACCCCTTCTGGGAGCGCTTTCTTTATCTCCTCAAATTTCTTTTTTACCCCGTCGATAACCTTGAGGGCATTCTCGCCGTAGCGCATTACCACAACCCCTCCGACTGTCTCACCTTCTCCATTTAGTTCGGCAATCCCTCGTCGAAGGTCTGGTCCGAGATGGACGTTGCCTACCTGCCTTAGATAGACCGGGGTTCCGTTTTGAACCTTTAGGACGATGTTATTGAAATCGTCCAAACTCTTAATATAACCACGTCCCCGGACAAAAAATTCGGTGGTTGAAACTTCGAAGGTTTTGCCCCCTACGTCCTGATTACTCATCCGGATCGCGTTAACGACGTCTCCGATCGGGATGCTGTAAGCCAGCAGTTTATTGGGATCCAGATCGACTTGGTACTGTTTGACGAAACCACCCACCGGCGCGACCTCAGCCACCCCTTCCACAGATTCCAGTGCGTACCGGATATTCCAATCTTGGAGCGAACGCAGCGCGGCTAGATCATGCTTTCCGCTCTTGTCGACTAACGCATACTCGTAGACCCAGCCGACCCCGGTTGCATCCGGGCCGATAACCGGATTGACTCCCTCAGGCAACGACCCGCGAACCGAGTTCAAGTACTCGATGACTCGTGATCTTGCCCAGTAAATGTCCGTGCCATCCTGGAAAATGACGTATACAAACGACTTACCAAACATCGATTCGCCGCGTACAAATTTAACCTTCGGCGCCGCAATAAATTTGGTTGATATCGGGTAGGTGATCTGATCTTCAACTAAATCGGGAGAACGACCTTCCCAATCCGCGTAGACGATAACCTGGACATCACTCAGATCCGGGATCGCATCGAGCGGTGTTTGGTACAGTGCATAAATCCCGCCCGCTATCGCGATTATTACAAATACCACCACGAGGAACGGATTGCGCGCACTCGCACCAATGATCCGTTCGATGATGGTTTCGGGATGCTTTCCCGGCGTTAGCGGTTCGGCCATGGCAACTACCCTTTGGCGCGGAGCTCTTCTTGCACCGTGCCACAGGTCGGCATGTCAGGTCCTAGGAAAGGATTCTTTACCCGAGTCGAATCCTGCAACCATACCGCCGGCGATTTCTTCCACACCGGGCATTCGATAGTGTAAAGGGGATCGTCCAATTGCGGCATGAATTCTCTAAGAAAGGCTATTAAAGCCGCGCTAAATTGCCCAAAATCAATCCGAGCCTGTTCGATGTTGTCAGGAGTAAATCCGTCCGCGCTGCTATGAAGTTTATCGATCAAATCTTTATAGCGGTCCGGCTTAAACGGAGGCTCGATTTCCAGCAGTAGATGGACCTGTTTCTGGAGGTTCTGTGCTTCCGCCGACACCTTGGGAAATTCATTTTGGGCCAGGTTCCCTTGCATTCGCTTGTAGGAGTCAAGCAACACCTTAACCAAGGAGCCAAAGTCAGAGCCTTGCGGCGGTGAAATTTGATTCACCCCCGGAGTTGCGGAAGGCTGTTGCTCCCCTTCCCAGTCTTTCAAGGCGCCCTGTACTTGAGATTCTGCATCGATCAGGAAATTCGCGCTGTCGACGATCCGATCGCCTTCCTTTACCCCGTTGAGTACTTGATAATAACTTTCTTCTTGCTGCCCGTCGAAAGTAGTAAAAGAGCGGCCTACCTTAACATAACGCGGCAGCAATTTCCCCTGACCCCGATCGAGAAACACCAGCATTCTTTCGCCAGTGGGTAGCGCCGCTTGCACCGGGATGGTTAAGCCTTCACCGTCATCGATCTTTACCTCAACATTGGCGTACATTCCCGGGCGTAATTGTCCCTTGGCATTCGGTATATCGATGCGAACCCGAGCAGTCCGTTTGGCCGGATCAATCACTGGATTGATAACTGCAATCTGACCTTTAAAGGTTTGGTTAGGAAAGGCGGGCAAATTCACATCGATCGTTTGCCCTGGCTTTAGCAAGGTGACCTCGTTCTCGTAAAACTCAGCCCACACCCAGAGAGTTGAGAGATCCAGAACGTTGGCCAGTTTATCGCCCATTTTCACGCTCATCCCCGGTCTGGCCATCACTTCACCGACAACGCCATCGAAAGGCGATCTGAGCATCAGCTGATCGGACGGTTTTCGGCTCTTTTCCAACTCAGCAATTTCCTGATCGCTCACGTTCCAAAGCTTAAGACGCCTTTTGGAAGCTTCGATCAATTGATCATTAGATCCCCGCCCGTTTCGATCGCGATCGTTTAGCAGATTGACTAGCTCTTGTTCAGTACTGCGGAGGTCGGGACTGTAAATCGTGAGTAGAGGCTCGCCCTGCGAGACTTGTTGTCCGGGTGAGTTGACTTTTAATTCCTGTACGTAACCATCAACCCGGGCCACATAATCAAACATCTTTGAGCTATCCGATTCCAGGATCCCGACGGATCGGATCGACAACTCGATCGGTCTTTTCGCCACCGTGGCATAAGTGACTCCGATCTGTTGTTGGCGTTCAACCGGAACCGTGAACTCGGTTGACTTAGGAGCCTCCTGACTAGGGGAAGGCATTTGCATCCCACCCATCGAGTCGGAACCGCTTTTCATCGCTCCACCGGTGTTATCGTTTTTGGTCATCCCCCCGGCATTATCATTCGAGACTTTTTTCAACACTGGCACCAGATCCATGGAGCAAATCGGACATTTGCCGGGCGTTTTCGAATGGACCGATGGGTGCATCGTGCAGGTCCAATAATCGACATTGTCGTTCGCAGCTTGCTTGCTGTTTTCGGGCTTGCTACAAGCGCTGATTACGACCGCGATCAGTGCAGCGAATGTGATTTTCAGTAAAAAACCGGTCTTCACTTTGTTTTCCTTGAAAGGTTAGATTTGCCTTGTTCGGGAGCTTTCTGGTCGCTGCCGACTAACGCGTCTAATTCCGCCAGCGCACTTTGATAATCGGCTAGATCCTGAGAATACATTGTTTCCAGATCGAATAGGTTCCGCTGGGCGGACAGGAGCATCAGCAGAGTCGTCTTGTCTGTTTCATAATCCGCTTGATAGGAAGTTACGGTTTGACGCGCTGTTGGTAACAAGTTGCCGCGGTAAAGCTCGATATGATGATGGAGCGTCTCGATCTTCTGCAGCTGGTTCCGTAGCAACCCCAGCGCTTCCGTCTGCGCGCTGATCAATTCGTTTTCGGCGGCATCCACCCCACTTCGAGCTTCCTCCTCTTCGGCACGATACTTTTTCCCGTTAAGCCATGGCAAACTGATCGAGACGCCTCCGCCCACTTGGCTGACCGCTTGGGACGCGTCGTTGTAGCGTTGGCCTTCAAGGCTAACCGTTGGATCGGGAATCCACTCGCGTTTTGCTAGCTCCAGTTTGGCCTGCGCGCTGGTTAGCATTGCCTGAGCTCCTCTGATTTCCGGCCGATTCGTGAGCAGGATCTGCCGGAGTTTCTCCGGCGAAGGCATCGTCGAATTCTCCGGGATGGCGCCAGGACGACCTAACGGAGCGAACGGATCCCGGTTCATCAAGACGTTCAAACTGGACTGCTCATTGGAAATCTTCTGTTCGAGGTCTCTACGGGTTTCGATAACCTTTTGGCGCTCGTTATCCGCTAGAAGAAGATCCGCTTGCGTTTGTGTACCCACTTCGAACTTGGCCTGGGTCGCGTCCCGCGATTGCAGAAGCGATTGCTCATCCGCTTTGTTCAGATCAAGGAGCTGATAGAGACTGGCGAGCTGGTAGTAACTGGACTTCGCTTTGGCCACGACATCCAACTGCTGCCGGCGAGCTTCCTCGAAAGACTCCAGAGCTTCCGCTGCGGCAGCGCGTCCTTTGCTCCGGTTTTTACCTGACACCGGAATCATCTGTTCGATACCCACCGATTGGTCCATGAAAGAATTTGCCGGGATGCTAACGAACCGACCAAAAACGGTGCTAATCCCGAGTTTAGGGTCCTCCCACGCCGCGGCTTGCGGTACTCGCTGCACCGATGCTCTCCACTTCGCCTGACTTGATTGAATCATCGGATTATGTTCCAGAACTGAGGCCACTACTTCGCTCAGCGGTAGCGTCTGCGAGCGTTCATGAGGACCGGATGTCTTTCTCGCTTCATGTCCCTCAGTTTGGCCGACCAAAGCCGCGACTACCGCAGCAGCTAGCCAATTTTGCGACTTGGATAACATCCACCGGGGTACCAGTCGCTTTAAGCAGAAGCTGCCGCATCTGGGAGTTTGGCGGTATATTCCCGTCTGCATTGTCTCCGTTTACTCATTGACTAATTGCTGCTCCGCTGGCCTGTCCGGGCTGCATGACTTTATGCTTCATCATCTGCAGATAGCGGGCTCCTTCGTCCGGATCCATTTGCGCGCTGACTTCGTAAATATGTCCCAGCATCGCTTGCTGACATTCTTGCTGGACCCGAGCAACTTCCGTTAGTGCTTGTTGGAGCTCGGGCGTGAGTTGCTTATTCCTGGAAATCGTCGCATCCAACGCGGCATTCGCATCCATAATGCGCTGGCACATCAGATCACACCTCTCCGCATAAGCAGTATGAAGAGTCTTAATGCGCTGGAACTGGGTATCGCTGAGACGAAATTCTTTGCGGAGCCATACCAGTCCGGAGTCTGACCCAGCAGCAACTGAGCGCACCTCTGCTGTGCCCAAGAAAGTACATAACAGATAAGCTCCATAGCCCGCCGCTATCGATCCTAGCAAGATGCCGAGCGCCAACAGGATACGTCTATTAGAGCTTAGCAACCTGCCAATAGGGATTGATAGATTGGACATATTGATTTTCCAGATGTTTCCAGACAGCCGTATTCGATCGTCCCGTTTCGACGAGACCCGTTCCAGCCCCGACCAACAAACCGATAGTAACCGCCGCTAAAGCCAGGCGCGGCGTCGAAAACAGAGTCGTTGAGGATAACAGCCGCCTGACCCATGTTGGCCACGCCGGACCACCATCGACTGCCTCGCGAGCCGCGATCCGCGACCACACTTCCCTTTTGAAATCGGCCGGTACGTCTATGTCAACTCGCCAAGTCTGGAGCTTCTTTTGGAGCTCGGAGTCCGATAGATCCTCTTTCACACCAGGTTGTACACCTCACCTCGGCAGAACCCTCTGGAAATTTTCTTGTCAGCAGAAATGGACACGCGGCAGGCACGAGATATTGCGCCGTGTCAACGCTGCCCTGTGCCGGCTAACCGCGCGATACAGCCTCGCAGCTGTTGAAAAAGGAGCCAGATCTTTATAGCTCGAGGCACAAGAAACGGGACCAGCTCCGTAGGAGCGAAATCTTGTTGGAAACGACCTTCTATGCCGCTCCTGACGGAGCTGGTTGTCTTTAGACTGCCGTAACTATAAATATTGCGCTCCTACAGAGCTGTGATCCGCTCCTCTGAGTCCGGCAGCGGGAGTCATCTCGCGTCTTCCAACAGCCTACTAGGGCACATCCATGGCAAACTTGTCGCGGCAGAACTGCGACGTTTCTATCAGCGATCATCGATGTGTCTTGTGCAAGCGGCTCTTCCGGTGCTGGACACCCGGTGACTGTAACAGGTCGTTCACCGGAGTTGCCAAGGACTGCAGAATCCGACAATCTTTGCTCGCCTGTGCTTGCTGGCAAAGGCTGCGCAAACCTATCAAGTTCTTCTGTAACAATTTCAATTCTTTGATTCGCTTAGTCACGTGCTCGATGTGCTCATCAAGGAGAGCGTTCACTTCTCCGCAATTTTCGTCTGGAGAATCGCGGAATCTGAGCAGGTCACGGATCTCCTCTAACGTCATATCCAGCGAACGACAATGCCGAATAAATTGAAGGCGCTCGAGATCGGTGTCTGAATAGACCCGGTAGTTACCTTCTGAACGCGCGGGTTTTGGTAGCAAGCCCTCCCGCTCATAGTAGCGGATTGTTTCCACTAGAGCGCCGGTTCGCTTGGCTAGTTCGCCGATTTTCAAAGAGTCATTCATACGCAGTCTCTCGATCGAGCTTTAATCCCACAATCCGAAGTTAGGATCCGCAGATTTTCACAGATTACGCAGATTAACAGGGCGTCCGGTCACCAATTTTTAGACTTGGTGCACTGGTGTACGGCTTCACTTCTAAACTCTTGAATCTGTGTAATCCGCGTAATCTGTGGATTTTTACCTTCGGGATCCGGGGCAATACAATACTTGACCCTATAGTAGCTACAGGGTCTTTAGTGCGCAAACAAGGACGATAAAACCTCAACGATGGCTGTAGCCTCTGAGGGTCCACCCGGTGTTCACAAAGACTGTATGACTAATCACGATCGTCATCACGACCACGAACCCCATCGCCATGGTGAGCATGAGTGCTGTACCCACGACACATTGCCGCCTGAAACGGAGCTTAACCCGAGCGCCGCTGGAAGTCGGCGAACCACGCTGCAAGTAGCTGGGGTTGACTGTGCGGAGGAAGTGTCAGCCATCCGTCGATCGCTGAAGCCGCTTGCCGGTGTCCGCGACGTGAGAGTGAACATCATGTCAGGTAAGGCTAGCGTTTCCCACGATGAAAGTGTGACGCCGGAAGCGTTGATCAAAGCGATCGGCACGACGGGCCTCAAAGCAACCCGGGAAGGCGAGAAACCTGGTAACGACGCGCAGCAGGGGCAAAAGCAGCGACTTGTTTCTGTCGGCGTCTCCGGGGCATTCACTCTTTTCGGTCTTCTGATTGAATGGACACATTTAGCTCCGAAATCGGCCGCTATTGGTTGTTTCCTCATGGCCATCATTTCCGGCGGTTGGTTCATCGCGCCGAAGGCGATTGCGGCAGCGCGACGTTTTGCACCGGACATGAACCTGCTGATGACCATCGCCGTGCTCGGCGCAGCGGGCATCGGTGAGTGGTCAGAAGGTGCGGCGGTGGCGTTTCTGTTCGCGCTATCGGAGCTACTAGAATCGTTCAGCGTGGCACGCGCCCGGCAGGCGATTCAGTCACTGCTGAAACTGGCGCCGGAAACCGCGCTGCGAAAGAATGGTAACGCGTTTGACGAAGTGCCGGTCAAGGAAGTTACCGTTAATGACATCATCGCGGTGAAAACCGGGGCTCGCATACCGTTAGACGGCACCGTATTGACTGGGGCCTCATCTGTGGATCAGGCGCCGATTACCGGCGAATCGATACCGGTGGAGAAGGAGCAAGGCGATCAAGTCTTTGCCGGCACAATCAATGGTGAAGGCTCACTCGAAGTGCGCGTAACTAAAGGATACTCCGACACTACGCTCGCGAAAATTATTCACCTGGTCGAGGAGGCGCAATCGCAGAAAGCACTCTCACAACGGTTCGTCGATGTGTTTGCGAAATATTATACCCCTTCAGTGATGGCGCTGGCTTTTCTCGTTTTCCTGACTCCCCCAATCGTCGCTGGTGCAGCGTGGGATGTCTGGTTTTACCGGGCCCTGGTGCTGCTGGTTATCGCCTGCCCGTGTGCCTTGGTGATCTCGACTCCAGTATCGATCGTCTCGGGTCTGACGGCCATGGCCCGCCGCGGTGTACTCATCAAAGGTGGCGCGTTTCTTGAAGCAATCGGACAACTCAAAGCACTCGCTGTTGATAAGACCGGTACGATCACCGAAGGCCGCCCAAGCGTCACCCGGGTCGTCCCGCTGAATTCCACCGAAGAGGCTGAGATCGCGCGCATCGCAGCAGCGATCGACACCCATTCGGATCATCCGTTGGCCCAAGCCGTAGTGAATTATGCCAAGGAGCGCGGCATCGATTTTCCGCGAAGTGAAAACTATCACGCCCGTACCGGTCGTGGCGCGGAAGGCGAAGTTGCCGGACACCGTTACTTCGTCGGCAGTCACCGCTTCACGCACGAGCTGGCCATCTGCTCCGAAGAAGTTGAGAGAATTCTGGCGAGGGTTGAAGAACAGGGGCAATCAGTTGTGCTCGTCGGTCACAAACCTCATGCCGATTGTGCTGGCGAAGTGCTCGGTATCATCGCGATCGGCGACACAATGCGTACCAACGCTCCAGAGGCGATCCGCAGTCTGCACGCCACGGGAGTCCGAAAGATCGTGATGCTCAGCGGCGATAACCAGCGCACTGTTAATGCTATTGCGAATCAAGCTGGAATCGACGAAGCGTATGGCGATCTATTGCCTGATCAAAAGATCGAGCGGATCCGGGCCTTACTAGCCGAACACAAACGGGTCGCGATGATCGGAGACGGCGTAAACGATGCACCCGCGATGGCCGCCGCAACAATCGGCATCGCCATGGGTGCGGCCGGAACTGACACCGCAATTGAAACCGCCGATGTTGCACTGATGAAAGATGATCTGAGCAAGGTCGCCGAAGCTGTTCGCCTCGGCAGGCGTACCGTGCGAGTGATTCAATTCAACATCGCTCTCGCTATCGCTATAAAGTCGGTCTTTCTCGTGCTAGCTATTCTAGGCTACACTAGCCTATGGCTTGCCATTGCTGCCGACACAGGTGCGACGCTTATCGTCATCGCCAATGCGCTTCGACTACTCCGGATTTAACATTTCTTGGCCTCCGAAGCACGTGCAGTCCGGCCAAACACGCGCAAAAAACAAGTATCACGCGAAAGTAGATCATGAGCGTAAAGGTTTACGGCTGTAATCATGTCGCCATCGAAGTCGGCGACATCAAAAAGGCGGTGGCATTCTATCAGGATCTTTTCGGTCTGGAGAAACTGGATGAGGGCGAAGGCGACGCGTTTTTCAAACTCGGCGAGCATCAATTTCTCGCAATGTTTGAGCACAAGAACATGACTGCCGATGAGAGTAATCGGCACTTCGGCGTCATGGTCCGCGACGCAAATCAGGTCGCGGAACTACGGGATAAGTTAACAAAGAAGTACAACATTAAGCTGATCCCACCCTTCCGATGCGATTTTCGAGATCCATGGGGCAACAGAATTCAGGTGGTTGATCTGCACGACGAGTCTCTGATTTGGCTGCTGCCGTACCGAGAAGTGCAGAAAGCCGGAATCTCGTTTGAATCGCGCTAAGCCCTTGAAACGTGAACACGTTTCGCAGGAGAGAAGTCAAAGCGGGTTCTTCTCCGTACACCATTCGGTAGTGATGAGCTCCCGCTCATCCGGAGTTACTGAAAGCTGAGTACTCTCAGGTCAGTGCGCTGGCGTCACCATGCGCATCTGAATATCGATGTCGTCGCTGATGCCGCTGGTAGCTTCGATTAGGGAGTTCCATTTCAGACCGAATGCGCTTCGACGCAAATGGGTGCTAACCGTCCAAGTGAGACTGTCACCACCACTCTTGGCCGGAGACTGCAGTTCGACCCGGATCACCTCGGGCAACGTCTTGCCGTGGATGGTTAGCTCGCCATGGACATCAGCGGCTCGCTCCCCCTTTAACTGCACAGAAGTACTCTTGAAAGTCATGGTCGGATATTTTTCCGCGTCAAAAAAATCTGCCGCCAACAAGTGATGATCCCGCGCCGCAATGCCGGTGTCGATACTCTTAACCGAAATCGTCGCTTCAACGTGGGAAGCTTCCCAGTGCGCTGGATCAAAAGTGACCGTCCCAGAAAAGTCCGTGAACTTTCCCGTCACCACTGAAACGTACTGCCGGACTCGAAAGGTCATCTGAGAATGGGCAGGGTCTAGGGTGTATTCCTCCGCCGCGAGGCCGGTGGTATTAAACATTACTACTAGGACACAGAGCGTACCAAAGTACGAGAGTGATCCTCGTGCTCTCCGTTCGCGCAGGCTGTGGCTTCGTGCTGCCATCCGGCACCATTGCCATCAAATCGTTAAGCTGGCCAGCCAACGTTGCTGGCCTTGACGCGAACTAGTGCACCAGAGTTTTCGAACCCAGGTCGCGGTAGATTTTTTCGAGAGGTTTTGCAGACCAAATCGAGTAAAATCGCAGCGAGGAGCATCCTTGTCGACAACTCCAGCCAAACCCGCCTGTCCGGTCTGCGGAACGCTGCTTCCGGAGGAGGGTGCATTCTGCTCCGTCTGTGCGTTGCGCGGCGCTCTCGAAACCCAAAGCGATTTGGTCACGGATGC
>Ga0126381_100001556_pt1 | contig 24466 bp, 19 predicted proteins | sample PanSoiMetPlot_28_FD_96465 | JGI IMG/M metagenome (GOLD analysis project Ga0126381, IMG submission 96465) | Tropical forest soil microbial communities from Panama - MetaG Plot_28 | ecosystem: Environmental > Terrestrial > Soil > Tropical forest > Bulk soil | place: Panama | collected 2016-02-17 | reverse complement strand
GTTTTGCCCAAGTAAAAAACACGAAGGGCGCGGGGAGGTTCCCGCGCCCTCGAAACTCCGATATCTTTCGATAATTAAGCAGCGTCGGCCAGCAGCTCGTCCATCGAATCGCCGGATTCGCTTATGAATTCGTGGCGATCGGCGGCTTCCTGGCAGCGGATGCAGTACTTGGCCCACGGCACGGCGTCAAGGCGCTTCGGCTTGATCTCTTCTTCGCAGTGCATGCAAATGCCGTAGCTGCCGTCGGCGATGCGGGACAGCGCGCCGCGCACATTGCGCAGCATGTTCGAGTCCCGGTCCAAGTTGCGGATGGCTAGTTCACGCTCGCCGGCCAGCTGCACTTCGTCTAGCGCATCTGGTGTCTTCTCGATGGCGATTTCATCTCTGTTCCGTAAGCCCACAGACAGTTCCGCCTGCTTCGCTTCGAGAATCTTTTTGTATTTTTCGAGTTCGGTCTTGTTCATGTCCCATCTCCTTCTTCAGCGAATCTTTTTCTTTTTTTTGTTCTCTTTAGCGGGTTTTCTCAACCGCACCATATAAGACGGAATCAGACGCCAAAGGTTTCAAGCCCTGACAATCCTTTACGAATCCCTCAAAAGAACTACCGGCCCCGGGTTGCACCCGCTGACTGGCCGACAAACCTGTCATTGAGCAATCTCCGTGCCAAACCCGGACCATCGAAAGGTGCTGTAGCCCTCTTCTAGGCTTCCATTCTTAGGCCCAATACTGTATCGGCCAGATGCTACCATTTCTCTATTGCCCAGCCAAAATTTGCCGTGAACAGACGTACCCAGGGGCGGCCCCATATGTTCGGCCTGCTCGCCGCCGCATTTTTCTTTTTCTCGGGCGTGTTGTTCGTCGCCCACTTGGGCGTACAGAACGATGAGGCACTGTTCGCGTCGCCCCTGTTCACCCCCAAGGATTGGTTTTACAGGATTCGCCTCTTTCACTCCGATATTCCCCTTCTGCTGATGAGTTATCTGGGGACTTGCAAGAGTCTCATTTACAAGTTTTTATTCCAATGGTTCGGCGTGACGGCGGGAAGTATCCGCATCCCCATGGTTCTCACCGGCGCCCTCAGCATCTGGTTGTTTTGGTTATTCTTGCGCCGCGTAGCGGGGGAACGCGCTGCCCTGATTGGATGCGCTTTGCTGATTTCGGATTCAATTTATCTGTTAACCAATTGCTTTGACTGGGGCCCGGTTGCCCTGCAGCATTTACTAATCTTAGGCGCGATGCTGCTGATTGTGTGTTTTCATCAAGAGGGCAGGGACGCTTCGCTGTTCGGGGGCTTTCTGCTGGCCGGTCTGGCCGTTTGGGACAAGGCCCTTGCCCTATGGATGCTATCCGGGATTTTCATAGCATGCATTTTGGTGGCGTGGCGGCAGATCTCAGGTGCCATGAGCCGAAGGAGGGTCGGTCTTGCCGCCGCCGGCTTCTGCCTGGGCGCATCCCCCTTTCTGATCTATAACGTGACTCACGGATTCGCCTCGCTCCGCGAGAATGCTGGCCGGGATTTCAGCGACGTCCCGGAGCGCGCCCGGCAGCTTGAGAACACGCTGAACGGCGAGGGCATGTTCGGTTGGCTGATCGAGGAAGACCGGGACACGCCTGCGCCCCATCCGCCTTCTAACCTCGTGGAGACTGTGTCGGCCGAGATCTCGACAGATGCCGGGCATCCTCGACACAACCTGATGGTTTTTGGGCTCCTGCTGGCGTTGGTGCTGGCGCCGCTGGCGCGGGGAAATGCCCGGAAAGGAATTCTGTTTGGGGTTACGGCGATGGCGGTCGCGTGGGTCCAGATGGCGACGACGAAGAATGCCGGCGGCAGCTTACACCACATCATCTTGTTATGGCCGCTACCCGCGATGATCGTGGCAATCTCACTGGCGGCAGCATCGCGGAGGCTGGGCCGCGCGGGATTGCCGGCGGCGGTAGCGGTAACGGTTCTGCTCGCCGGTTCCGGCCTGCTGGTGACCAACGAATACTACGCGCAGACGGTGCGGAACGGCGGTACGGTGCCATGGAGCGACGCAGTTTTCACGCTCTCGGATTTCCTGAAGACGACGCCTGCGAAGACAGTCTCGTGCGTGGATTGGGGGATTCTGGACACGCTTCGTCTGCTTAACCGGGGCCGGCTGCCCCTGCGCTGGGGCGGCGACGAAAGCGAAGCTTCGCTGCCGGAACTGGTGGCCGCTGCTCCCGCCGTTTTCATAGGTCACCCCGTGGGACGCGAAGTCTTCCAGGGAAAGACGAACAGGCTGCTGAACGTGGCGGGCAAGCTAAAATACCGGCGGAGGATGCTGGCGGTGATCGGGGATAGCTTTGGGCGGCCGGTGTTTGAGGTATGGGAATTTGAGCCGTGAGCTACGAGCCGTGAGCTATGAGACTTAGCTGGCGGCCCCGGGGCTCATCGCTCACCCCTCACCGCTATTTCACCCCTAGGTCCCCGAAGGCGATGCCTAACTCGCGGCCGTCGGCGGGGGGGCGGATGGTGCGGTTCACGTCGAGGGTTACGTGAATTTCCGGTTTGCCTGCGGCGGAGTCGGGGAGGGGGAGCAGCAGCTCGAACTCGGGGGTGGTGACGGGGGCGGTTGGCAGGGGTGAACCATCGACTGTGGCGGTCACTTCGACGGGGCCGGCGTTGAGTTGGTCGTCGCTGACGTAACCGTGCAGGTACAGGTGTTCGCCCGCGTGCTGCGGTCCGCCGATCTTGAAGGTGGCGCGGCGCGGCATCCAGCGATGGTCGACCTCGATGGAATACCACTCGGGGCCGAACATTTCGGCGACGGCCGGGTCGCCGGCGGTCAGATGGCGTGGCAGCGAAAGGTCGATGGGCATGCTGGCGAATACGGTGGTGATGTTGCGCAGGCGCGGGCCGCGGACGTCGTACACCTCCAGATCTTCATGCTGGAGGGCGTGCCGCAGAGTTACACCGGCGATGGTGAAGTCCTCGGCGCCGCTCCAGGATGGGTCGGTGGCTTCGAGCTTTTCGCTGCCGGGCGGCAGATAGAGATGGTCGATGCCGACCAGCTTGTAAGAGCCATCGCGGATGGCATTCCAGAACAGAGACCCGTCTACGCCGATCAGAAGGATGCCTTTACCGGGATGGCGCTGGTGGATACCCGCCAAGCTTTCCACCAGGTGGCGCGAATGCTGTGTCAACACGTAATTCCACTTGCCGGCTGCGAGCGTTTGCGGCAGCACGAGGACAACGTAAAGGGCGGCGAGTGCAGTGGCAAGGATGCGCCAGCCGGTGGCCGAGCGCCAGGCTTCGGCGAAGGCCCATCCGCCCAGCCAGCAGAGGCCGATGGCCGGAATATATGGATAATACTCCGTGAGGTGGCGGCTCAAGGGCAGCACAGGGGCGATGACGATGAGATACCAGACAATCGTGAACAGCGCGGCGTAGCGGCGCTCGCGCACCTTCCGCCAAAGGAATGCGCCCAGCACAACCGTGATGAGCGAGACACCGAGCTGGAGCGTGCCCTTCGACCAGCCGAGGGGCGTCGCCATGTAGGTGGGCCCCACGGACCATGCCCAGAACACCTGCAAGCTGTGAATCATGGGGCCGCCGTAGTGCAGGGAATAGTCGCCGGTGTGCGGGGGCGGCGCCAGGGCGTTGTGTAGAAAGAAGTAGGCGACGGAGACGGGAGCAAGCGCCAGCGTGCGGGCCAGAACCTTGCGTGCACACAAGGTGGCGTAGGCGGCGGCCAGCGCCGGATAGACCACGTTGAGTTCGAGTGCGCCGAAGCCGAGCAGAAAGACGATCCACTGCCAGACGTACCAGCGGGTATGGCCGGTTTCGATGTAGCGCAGGAGGCAGTAGAACGCCAGCAGCAGGAACAGGGCGCACATCACTTCGTTGTAGACGCAGGTCCAGCCCAGCGGCTCGGTTGAGGTGCTATTGATGGACCAGAAGATGGCGGCGAAAAAACCGGCGGCGGGCAGACTGGAGAGGCGACGGCCGATGGCCGCGACCAGCGCGAGGTCGGCGAAGGCGGTGGCGAAGATAACGATGCGGTAGGGCCACACATTGAGGCCGAACAGCAGCCGGCCCACCATGAAAAAGCCGCGCTCGCTCCATGGCCGGATGGTGCCCTGGGCCTGCGGAGAGAAGAGCGCCCCGACGAGGTCATGAAACGAGTGGACGCCGTTGAGCAGGCCGAGCCAAGCGAAATCGTCGGCGCGGAACCAGGATCGGAAGCACCACCCGTGGACGAGGAGGAGGAGGAGCGGGGGAATGCTCCAATAGACGAGCTGTTGATTCAGCGCGGAGACGCGGAGGAGCGGAGATTTTAGAGGCTTTTCTCCGCTCCTCCGCGCCTCCGCGCTGCACTCCAGTCTCCGCTCTTCGCCGCCGGCTTTCACTTCGCTTCCACGCCGACGGAGCGGACGATAAGACCGAGCTCGCGCATGTCACCGTTTGCGGGCGGCATGGCTTTGTCGAGATGAAATTCCAACCGGACGGAGCTGTTGGTGAGGGCGGCCGGGCCGATGTCGCGCTTGTACTCGAACTGGCCGCTCTGGGTGTAGGTTTCAGGCGGCAGCGGATGGCCGTCGGCCGTCGCGGAAAGTGTGACGCTCTGCAGCTTGTCGATGCTGATTTGCGGGACGGTTAGGGCGAGGTCGAGTGCGGCGCCGCGCTGGGCCGCGCCCATGGGGACGCGCAGCACTACCACGAATTGCTTGCCGGTCCAGCGCCAAGCATTGCCTTCGATGGAGTAAAAGCCGCTGACCAGCTGAGGCTCGACTTTGGGGTCGTTGACGTGGACCACGGAAGCCAGTTTGGGGGCTTCTTCTTCGGTCTGCTCCACGTGGACGGTGCGGGTCTTTTTGCAGCTAAGGGGCGCGAGGGCCAGGGCGCACGTTAGAAAAACTGTCAGATTGGAGTGTTGCATCAGACTTTGCCGGACAGGCAACATCCGGAACGGATCCGCAAACCGGATTGCCTATCCTACCTTTAATCTCCGATTCTTTCTACTTCCACCAGACAACTATAAAAGGTTGGGCCGCCACCTGCATCCGTCAGGCGCTGGCTGGTGACGGCGTTGACGTTGCGGTGCCCGGGCGCGCGCTTGCCCCATCGAACGGAGGGTGCCGAGGCGACGCCCGGCTGGACGGTGTCGTCGACGACCGCGACCAGGACCACGTCGCCGCGGTCGTTGAACACGCGCACCTGGTCGGAGGTGTGGATGCCGCGGCGGGCGGCGTCGGCGACGTTCAAGTGCAGGGTGGCGGTCTGGAGGTCGACTCCGTCGCGATGGCCGAAGGTCGAGTTCATACTGTCGTCGTTCTTGGGCGAGATCAGCTCGAGCGGGTATTTCGTTTTGAGGGCCGCATCGCCGTGGCGCGATTCCACCGGCGGAGTGTAGTCGAGGGTCTCGGCGTGGAAATGGCAGCGTCCGTCTTCGAATCCGTAGCCGCCCGCTGCGAACGGCTGGAACGGCTCGGGCAACCGCAGCCGCACGGATCCTTTGCGATCCAGCTCCTCGATGGTGATGCCTTTGAGGAACGGGTGCGGCGAGTCGAGCAGCGTGCAGACCATGTCGTCTACGGTATCGGTGAAGCACGGGTCGGCGAATCCCATTCGGTCGGCGAGCAGGCGGAAGACCTCAACGTTCGGCTTCGCCTCGCCGGGTGCGGGCAGCGCCGGACGCGCCAGTTGCAGATGGTAGTGGCCGTAGGCGTAGTAGAGATCGGTGTGCTCGAGGAACGTGGTGGCGGGCAGCAGGATGTCGGCGTAGTCGGCGGTATCGTTCTGGAACTGCTCCATCACGACGGTGAACAGGTCGTCGCGGCGGAGGCCCCGGAGGACGCGGTTCTGGTCGGGCGCGATGGCGGCGGGGTTGGAGTTGTAGACCATTAGTGCCTTCACCGGCGGACGGTCGAGCTCGGTGAGGGCGTTGCCCAATTCGGCCATATTCACGATCCGCGCCTCGCGGCCCAAAGGGATCTGTTGCAGGTCGGGACGCTCCAGGCCGTTGCGATTCACGTGGAACGCCTGCGATGTCGACATCTGAAAGCCGCCCCCCACCTCCTTCCAGGATCCAGTGATGACCGGCAGGTAAGCGACGGCGCGCATCGCCATTGCGCCGCGTTCGCTGCGCTGTATGCCGTAGTTGGCGCGGATCACGGCCGGGCGCGTGGTGGCGTACTCGCGCGCCAAACTCACGATCCCTTCGGCCTCGATTCCGGTCAGCTCGGCCGCCCGCTGCGGCGTCCATGGCTTGACGCGCTGGCGCAGGGCGTCGAAACCTTCGGTGTAGTGCGCGACGTAGTCGGCGTCGTGGAGATTCTCGCCGATGATGACGTGCATCATGGCGAGGGCGAGGGCGGTATCGCTGCCGGGATGGATGAAGAAATGCTTGTCGGAAGCGGCACCCGTGCGGTTGCGCCGGGGATCGATGGTGTAGAGTTTGGCGCCGTTGCGCCGCGCCTCCGTGACAAAGGGCCACAGATGCACGTTGGTGCCGAGGATGTTGGCGCCCCAGGCAAGAATCAGCTTGGCGTGGCGAAACTGCTCAGGCTCGGTGGCATAGCGGATGCCGAGCGCCGCCGTGGCGCCGGCCATACCGGCGGTGGAGCAGATGGTACGATCGAGCCGCGACGCGCCCAGGCGATGGAAGAAGCGGTGCGGGCCGCTGAAGTTGAGATAGCCCATGGTGCCGGCGTAGCTGTAAGGCAGGACGGCTTCGGGGCCGAATTCGGCGGCTATGGCTCGCAGGCGTGCGGCGATGGTATCGAGGGCTTCCTCCCAGCAGATGCGCTCGAAGCGTCCCTCGCCTTTGGCGCCGATGCGGCGCTGCGGATAGAGCAGGCGCGCGGGCGAATATTCGCGCTCGAGATACTGCGCCACCTTGCCGCACAGGAAACCGCGGGTCACGGGATGCTCGGGGTTGCCGCGCAGCTTGACGCCTCGCTCGTTTTCGACCGTCACCAGGAGCGAACAGCAGTCCGGGCAATCCAACGCACAGACAGATCGGCGGATTTCAGGCATCGATACACAAATTATAGCGATTAGTGGAGGGGCGTACCCAATTGGTTGAACGCAGACGACGAAAGGCGATCGTCCGCGCCGCGGGCAGTTTCGACGCTAACGGATTGCCGCTTTGATCATGCTGACCCGCTCCGCCAGGCTCCCTCGCTCGATCGAAATCAGCTCGAAGCCTAAGTCCCGGTAGGTGTCCTCGTGAACTTTTTCAAAGCGTACGGTGTCTTCGAAACTGATTCGCCGCGCCTCTGTGGGTGTGATGAAGCCAAGATGGCGAATGAACAAGACGCGGGTTTGGTAGACTGCTTCTGTTCTGACGCGCTCCAGCTCGCCGGCAAGAAAGGGAGAAAAGGGGTACCCAAGCCAGACTGCCAGCGCCGCGGTACAGACAACGCAACGATCGTGAAACTGCACTTCGTCCGGCTGATAGGCCGCTCGAATCTGACGGTCCTTTTGCAGATGGGCGATGGCATCGATGAACGAGGGATGCTTCCACGGTTCGACCTCTCCCTGCGCATGCGCGGCAGCGATGAAGTCGGTAGCTGCTTCTTCGACTACGCCGAAACCGTCGAGTTCCAACTGACGGATGATTGCCGTCTTTCCTGCACCCGGCGCGCCCGTGATGATGAACCTCCTCATGTCGATCTATCCGAGGCCTGCACCCTCGAAATCCCTTCGGGATTTGGAAGCCGGAAGCCAGGAGTTGGAAGCCAGAATGGGCCGGGAGGTGCGGCCGGTCGGTGCTGGAACCTTCTTAGCTGACATAGGCAATCTAATAATCTAATGTGCCTGCGCGGCTTTGTCCTGACGGTCTTTGAGCCACATGATGTAGTCGACGATGGGCGGCGAGCCGCCCAACTGGCGCAGCCGCATGGAACATTGAGCGCGGTGGTGCTGGCTGTGCATGACGACCTGGAGGAGTCCCTGGCCGACGGTCAACCGCAGCCCCGAGATCCACGGCATGTCCATGGGTCGCGACAGGTCGGCGTCGTCCAGGCCCTGGATGAACTGGAGGCCGCGCGTGTGCGCTTCGGCAAAGCGGCACTCGATTTCGTCAAGCGTTTCCGGCACGCGCATTTCCGAGGCGACGTCGAACGGCCTGGCGAGGAACAACGACAGGAAGCCGCGCTGCACGCCGCCTATGTGGTTCAGCCTCGTGCGCATGTCTTGGTCCTGAGCGGCGGGCGGATGCGCGCGGATGGCTTCGAGAATGCGAGTGTCGGCCCATTGCTGGTGGAGGTACAAGTCCCGGAGCGTTTGCAGATCCATGGGGCCATGATACGCCCCAAGCGGGCCATCACGGCGATCGGAGCTAGCTAGATTATGAAGATGGCACCGGGGCACAAGTACGCAAGGATCGGGCGTGAGCGGCGCTTTCTTCTGCGCTGTTTCCCGGAGGGCAGCGGATCGTTGGCGTGCGGCGCGTCTCGGACCGATAGATCGAGGGACCGAACCTGCGGCTGCGCGAGCAGAACGAGGAGCGCGGGCCGGCCGTTTTCAAGCTGGCTCAAAAGACTCCAGCGCCGGACGACAGAGCGCAGCAGGGATACATCACTTCGATGTATCCCGATCGGGAATTGCGCGAGCGCTTGATGCAGCGTTCCGCGAAGATGCTCACCAAGACTGGTTACAGCGTTCCTCCATTCGGCATCGATGCGTTTGAGTGCGTGCTCAATGGTCTGGTGCTGGCGGAGGCGGAGTTCGATTCGGCGGCACACGCGGACGCTCTGACGGGTTCCGGACTTCGCGGCGCACGAAGTGACGAGCGACGCTCGCTTCACGGGAGGATCGCTGGTGGCGCGTCGCGGCAGGAGTTGGAAAGATGGCTGGCGGGGTGCGGGAATCGAGCTTGGGGATCGCGTGGAGTTGCAGTACCGGCTATGCGGTCATATGCTCTTCGCCGCTCGTTACCGCACCGCTGCAGTGGTGTGAGGCGACATGTTCCGTGAAGGCCCTGAATGCGGCTGTCGAGTGTTCCTGCGCCTCTATGGTCTTATCGCGCAGGAGAATATAATCGGCACCGGACTTGCCCATCGTCGCGAGACTCACGGCTGTCTCGGCGTACAACCGTGCCGCAGTCGCGAATTGCTCGGCTAATGTCTGCCGGATGGGACAGCCTAATTTCATACGCAGTTCGAGGGTGGGCGACAAATTATGAGCGAGACTCCTGCAGGAAGGTTAACAGTCGACTGAGAAAATCGATATCGGACAAATGTCATAGTTAAAATAACTTTGCGCGCAGCCGCACAGGTAATCCAATTACAGTGAAGTTACTCTTTCATGCGCGATGCCGTGTTGGCTGATGACTCAATCGACGTCCACCCGTCTTTCGGATTCGCTTGAGCCATGGTGGCAGCGACTTGCGCCGTCTTCGTACCCAGGTCTTTTTGATAGAGCGTGCCATCATCGCCGATGAGGAACGACATGATGCCGGAATCCCGGTACTCGGACGGATAGGCGAGAATGGCAAAGCCGCCTGTCATTTTCCCGTTCACGACGTAGTCCTTCAACCCGCCTGGCGTTTCGCCCCTGGTAAGGATGCGGTAGCGATAGCCGCTGAACTGCGGAGAGTTGGTCTCGTTGCTACCGGAACTCAGCAGCTTGGTGAAGTTCCCCATTTGTCCCAAAGGGCTCGGCGCCTGGCCGTCGGCAACGGGCCAGTAAAGGCCATCGTGCTGGCCGGAATCGCTGACGAACTTCCGGGCGTACTCCTTTACGTTGCCGGCTGCGTGGGGCTCCTGGCAATACTCGTGTTCGGCGCCGGCGATGGCTTTGGTGGCATCCATGGCGTTCAGTTCGTTTCGGCCGATGCGGCGTGCCAGTAGCTCATCCTTACCCGCGGTGGAGTCGAAGTACCAGCGGCCGGAGGAATTCCGACCCAGCGGAATGGGGAACGGGTAGTTGTTAGCGCCCACCTGCAGTACCTGCCCGCCGGCCTTGATGGGCCTCCAGCGATGCATCTGTCCGTAGGCCGTCACAAAGGCCTGTAACCTGGCGTCGTCCGCGTGGGGATCGGCCGTCACCAGGATCTGCTTGCTATTCGGGCCGAAAATCGCGATCAGCGAGTTTCGATCGCCCGAACCAGCTGCTGTCAGGAGGGCGGCTCCGGCGTCTTCCGGCGTTGCGAAGGTCCTTTGTGTGTTTGCCGACCGGCTGCAAGACGACGTTACGAAGAGCAACGCCAGGAGTAGCGTCGTAAGCAACGCCGGCAGCACAACACTCGATGCCGAGATCCGGCGATTCCAAAAGCTATCTGACATGGGTATCACTCCTTAGTTGCAACTCCCTTCGCCACTCCGAACCTCCGCTCTCCGTTCCGAGATAAACATTAGCGGCGGAAGCCTCCGTGGAAGCCGCCGAAACGGCCTCCCCCGAAGCCGCCGCCACCGAAACGGCCGCCGAAGAAGCCGCCTGCGCGCATGCTTCCCCATCCGCGGAAACTGTCTGCTCTCGATTGCCAGCCGCCGCCAAATCGATCGCCAAAGCCGTCAAATACATTCGATCTTCTAAATGCGTTGTCCGCGCGAGCCCATGGGTCCGTATCGTGATTAGACTCTAAGCCGCGGTTCCTGACGCCATCGAGGTCTGCCTCGCGGCTTGCATAGCCGCGGTTGTCCGCGACGGCCCTGTTATAGGCGTTGTGGTATCCGTAGCCATTCCGGTATCCGCCGTTGTAGTAGCCGCCATGCCATGCGGCGTTGCCGTAAAAATCATTGTGGTTGTAGACTACAGTCCCGCCGGACCAATTGTCGTTCCACGACCCCCATCCCCATCCGCAGCAACCTGCTCCCAGCGCGCCGACCGCGACCCCGGCGTCGAAGCCGAGCAGAGCACCCGCCGGGCCCGTCGACGTATAGCCGGGGGTCACATAGGGAATGCCGTAGATCAGACCGGGGTTGTATTGAGGCACATAGACGACCTGCGGGTTGGTAGGCTCAATCACGATGGCTTCGGGTGACGGCTGACTCACGGTGATCTGCGGCCCGGAGTGCAGATTTCCCTGTGCCTTGGCTTGCGCCCGCAACATTTGTATGGCGGTCATTACCTCCGCAGGCTGGTTATGATAGGCCTCGCCCAAACTGGACGCCCAGTTCAGGTTCTTCGCCATGTTGTCCAATACGGACGGGAATTGCGTCAACGCCTTCACGCTGGCGTCCCACGATTGCCCGTTGACCGCCTCCATCAACGTTGAACCGGTCAATCCGTGGTGCTGCTGGAGCCAGTATTCCGCCACCGCTACCTGATCCGGAAATGTGGCGGCCGCCAGGATCTGGGCAACCAGGGGGTCCGGATACAGCGCGATCGGGGCGACCAGGGACCTCAGTTGGCTGGTGGTCATGGGCGCCACGTCCGCCGCTCCTCCGGGACTGTCCGAGGGTTGTCCGTACGACGGCAGAGCGATCAAAATTGCGCTGAGCGCCATTGCCAGCATCCTGTCGAAACGTCTTGCGCGCATACTCGCACTCCGACCCGGTATTTCGACGCGCCTTTTTAGAAGATGCGGGTGACGGGACTTGGATTTGTTTTCTGTATTAGGGGGAACCCTGCGAGGAATGAGCGAGATGAGGCTACGCCGCGTCCGCGTTCTTATCGATGGCCCGCCTATATCACTGCGATGTCGTAGGCTCAACGCGGAGAAGTTATGCTTGAGCAGGCATCGCGGAGCCGAACATATGCAGGCGCCCGAACGAGCGAGCGCCACCATGCGGCTTGTCAAATCAGCTGCGCGCTCCCGCCGGGTTCATCAGCGTCAGGATGCGCTCTCTCTCGTCAGCCGGCGGATCGCATGGGAGAGCGGACTGCAATTCACCCATCCCGCTTTCGGTGTCCCCTTTCTGGAGCAAGGCCATCCCGAGGTGATAGTGATAGGTCGATACGTCGGGAGCCTGGTTCACGAGCCCACGCAATAACGGGATCGCCATTTGCGTCTGCTGGGGCTTCCCGTAGAGCCGACCCAGGGTGTCGGATGCCTGCGCGCTGTCCGGTAGCAAGTTCTTCGCCAGTTCGGCACAGACCAAGGCGACATCGAGGTCCCGGTTTCTGCCGGACAGTTCCGAAGCGCGGCGCAGCAGAGCGGGGCCGTCGAGCGGGTCAACGCCGGGCACTTCGCGGCAAATCGCCATGGCTTCCGCCTCCTGCCTGGAGAGGTTGAGCACGCGGGCCAAAAAGAGCGTGACGCTCGTATTGGGGGTCAGATTTGTGTTGTGCTGTGGAGCGCTGCGATTGCGGGATCATAGGTGTGAAGCTCTACGGCCCCATCGACGAAGGCGAAAAGGACATCTTGCCTAGCCGGATGCCGCGCTACCTCCGAGTGCAGGAAGCCAAGAGCCTCCTCGTTTCTGTGCTCCCCGATATAGGCTCGCGCGAGATCTTCGATAGCTCTGGTGGTTGCCGGATATCGCGCCAACAGACTCCGGAGAGTATCCTCCCGAAGAACGTCCAAGGGATGTATTGTCATATACTACTGACATTGGTTTTTGACCATGCGCCCAGCCATTTGCCTAATGTTGACGTTTCTCACGGGTGCATCTTGGTCTCAGGTTTCCCCTAAAAAGAGAGTGGCGGTTCTCGATTTTGAAAATGGAGCCGTCCAGACTGTGATCAACAGCTCATATCTGGGAACTCACGCTCCGGATGTGGGAAAAGGCGTTTCTGAACTTCTGATTTCCAAGCTCGTGCAGGACGGAACCGTGACGGTCGTTGAGCGCGCTGCTATCGACAAGATCCTGGCCGAGCAAAATCTCACAAACAGTGACCGCGCTGATCCGGCAACCGCCGCCAAGGTTGGAAAGGTTCTCGGGGTGGAGGCGATCATTCTGGGAACGATCACACACTACGACTACAGCGAAAAAATCAAAAAAGCCAGCAGCTTTTGGGGCTACAGCAGTTCTCCCAAGGCCAAGTACGACATAAGCGCCAAGGCCCAGATCACCACCCGTCTGGTCAGCCCGGATACGGCCGAGGTGCTGGCTGTGTCGGAGGGGATTGGGGAAACAGAGCGCAAGGGTGTGCAAATAGACCTTCGGGATACGGGCGCCCGGCTTCTTATGGCGAGTGGTGTCAACAGCCCGGTGATGAACGAATCCATCGATAAGGCCGTTGCGCAGCTCGCTGCGCAGCTCAAGGCAGACCTCGTTAGGCTTCCACTCCGCACCCCAACGATCAATGGATTGGTGGCGGACACCAGCCAGGCTGGACAACTGGTAGTGAACATTGGTTCACGGGATGGTGTAAAAATAGGCCAACGTTTTCAAGTGCTGCGACCTGGAAAGGAAGTGCGAGATCCGGTCAGCGGCAGGGTGCTCATGCGTAACGACACTCTACTGGGGGAAGCGGTCGTGACTGCTGTAAGTGATACTTCCTCTCTCGCACAGTACCAGGGGACCGGGCAACCTGAGGTTCGCGACATTGTTGTGGGCATCCCGAGAGAAAAGTGACGTACACCTGATTTTTTACAGCCGCGAAGGGACTTCGCTGGCGAAGAGGTCTCAGGCATCATGACAGTTCCCAGCTTCCACACTGGCATAAAACACGGCAGGCTTATAAGCCGTCGTATTTCCTTTACTGTGATCCTGGTGTACGCGTCGACGGCAGGGTGGGCACAGACTGCTAGGAAAAAGACAGTAGCCGTCCTGGATTTCAACAATGCCGCCGTTCAAGCTGGTATTAACAATCCTTATTTGCGGACAGACGCTCCAGCATTCGGAAGAGCAGTCTCTGAGCTATTAATCAGCAAGCTCGTGCAGGATGGAAGCGTAACGGTCGTTGAGCGCGCCGCTATCGACAAGATCATAGCCGAGCAGAATCTCACAAACAGTGACCGCGCTGATCCGTCGACCGCCGCCAAGGTTGGAAAACTCCTTGGAGTGGATGCCATTATTTTAGGCACGATCACGCGCTACGATTACGACGAAAAAATGAAAGGGTATGTCGGGCACCGCAGAGGGTCCAAGGGATCCGCGTCACCCCAGGCCAAATATGACGTTATGGCCAAGGTTCAGATCAGCACACGTCTGGTGAGTCCGGATACGGCCGAGGTCCTGGCCGCCTTAGATGGTGTGGGAGAAACCAATCGCAAAGGCGTGGTGATGGACGTGCGGGATACCAGCGGGCGCGTCATGCAGGCGGTTAGCCTGAATAATCCCGTTGTGAATGGGTCATTGGACAAAGCTGTCGCAGAACTCGCAGCCCAACTCGAACCCGCATTGGTGAGGCTGCCATCTCGCGTACCAGTGATCGCCGGATTAGTGGCTGACGTCAGTGAATCGGGACAACTGGTGCTGAACATTGGCGCGCAGCAGGGAATGAAAGTCGGCGATCGGCTTGAAGTCTTGCGCCATGGGAATGAAAGTCGAGATCCGGCCACGGGCAGGGTACTAGTAAGCAACGATACTCCGCTGGGAGAGGCAGTCGTAACTAAGGTAAACGATATCTCCTGCGTCGCACAGTACTACGGCACAGAGACGGTTAAAGTTCGTGATCCCGTTAAAGTCATTCAAAGGCAGCCCTGAATTATTTATCGCCGAGTCTTTGCAGGGCGCTTCCAAAGTCGGAGATCGCCCGGTTTGGTTCCGACGGTTAGCTGCGGAGCGGGCGGTTTGTGACTGTCGCTGCAAATTCCGGCCAACGGCCCTGAGGCGATTAACGGTGCAAATAGCCGCCTAGGCTCGTCGGTCCGCTCCTACATCCGCGGTGCTTATTCGCAACGGTGGCATCCGCATTCTCCCTGGGCCGCACCGAATGTTCGCCACAGCAAATTGAACGGTTGTGTCGCAAACCACCGAATGACCACACTTTGCTCTATTCGGAAGGCCCAATTGACGGGCAGTTCAGAGCGGCAGACAGGCCTTCGAAATCCGGAAACAGCCTTAATTGCGACACATCTGTCCACGGAACAGGGCCGATTGGGCCTTCCCGATGGTTCCTCACTACGCCCAAAACCCCTGAGCAGGGTCGGCACGGCGTAGTTTTTAGAAATGCCGTTTTGCTGCTCTCTTAAAACAGGTCCGCGCCGAGGGAGCCGCCAGAGCGGGCTCCACGGGAGCTGTTCGAAATATATTGGAAGCGACCGCACCTTGAAATGGAACTCTGAAACCAACTGCAGAGAGGAGAATCGTTGTGAGCGACAGTCCAGAAATCATAGGCAGACCCGGCCTGGAAATCCCGCCCGATGATCTGCGAAGAGGGCTGACACTGGTCCGCCCCGACACCGATAAAAACCTGCCCCATATCGGCCTTGTTGGAGATACCTACACGGTCCTGCTCGCTGGAGATGATACCGAGGGCCGCTTTTGCCTAATTGATATGTTTGTTCCGCCCGGCGGAGGTCCTCCTCCGCATCGCCACGATTTCGAGGAAACCTTCATCATCCTCGAAGGGGAACTCAATGCGACATTTCGCGGCAAGAAGGTAGTAGTCAGAGCGGGCGAAACGATTCACATCCCTTCTAACGCTCCGCACCAGTTCCATAACAGCTCGAACGACCCTGCACGAATGCTTTGCATCTGTTCACCCGCGGGTCAAGAAAACTTCTTCAGGCAGATCGGCACTCTTGTCGAAAGTCGAACGTCGCCTCCGCCCAGGCCGGACGAGGCGTTACTGCGGAACATGGAAGCGAAGGTGACAGAACTCGCACCCAAATACCGCACAGAGCTTCTTCAAAACGCATAGGCGGTAGATTGGTGAAGCCTGTCGTTGACCACCCGAGCCGGCCGCCCACTTAATCTCTGGCAACGGCGTTTGAACGGAGTCGCTAGCGCGATGAAACCTCACCTTCATAAATGCCGCAAAAGTGAACCGCCGTTTTTATAAATGCTGTTATTCCGAGTCTCGATTCGCGCCCTCCAACTCGGTATCCCCATGTTCATCGCCGGGGTAAATAATAGCGGGGGCTAAAGTTGCCCCACCCCTTAGTGAGGGAGGCGGGCGAAGGCGGAAAGCCATCGGCGGCATCGCAGAAGCGGGCTGGGTAGATTGCTTTCGGATAGCGCGTAATCCAGGAGCGATCCGGACCGAGGACATCTCCGAGATGACAAACCGGCAACTTGCAGTTGTAGACGTTACTCTTGAAAGATCCCGCGTAAGATCGCGCCCGTACGTTAATGGAGCAGTCCCATCCCCCGCAGGATCTTCTGAAATCGGGGATGGGGTCGGATCCCGTCAAGTTGCGGATCTGGAAGGATCCAGATGTTCATGGACCGTTCCGCGTACGCCTTCTCGAACCAGCGCAATGCCTGTTCCCGCTCACCGAGACCCTCGTAGACGACGGCGAAGTATTCGGGTGGAACGTATCTCTGTTGCGCCAAGGATTGCATCTGAGCCAGTACCCGTTGCCCCTCATCTCCAGCACCTGTTACACCCAGGCCGTGCCCCAGATACATCAACTCCAGCATGCGGGGAGGCTGTTGTGCCGCATCCTTCCGAAGAATAGCCATCGCTTCCTGCTGTCGTCCGGTCTTCAGGTACAAGTTCGCCACAATGTATCCATCCCGTTGACTCATGTTACGGGCCTCAGCTTCCGCTTCCCGATATTGGCGCGCAAGGTAGAGCTTCCAGACCACATTTGCCGGGAACCCTCCGGCAAGCGGCTCGACCTCATGAGCCCGCCGCGCCTCAGCCACTGCTTCCGATGTCCGGCCGATCGCCGCCAGATAAGTGGCATACTCATGATGGGCATCTCCCAGCCTGGGATTGAGCTCTAGTGCGCGCTTTAAGAGCTGCTCGACACCAGCCCAGTCCCATTCGTAATTCGCTTTTACCGCTGCGAGACTGACGAGGGGTTCGGCAAGACCGCTGTCGAGTTCCCGCGCCCTTTCAGCGGCGGCCCGCGCGCGAGGGAACGCTTCGCGCACTGGAAGCACTCCCCAGCCCGCCAATCGTACGTACGCGGCCGCTAGTCCTGACCACGCCTGCGCGTAGCCGGGATCTTTGGCGATTGCTTGCTCGAAATACTCCCGGCTCTTCTGGAGGTTCTCTTCGCCGGGTCGCTCCCACAAATAGCGGCCCTTCAGATAGGATTCGTAAGCCACAGGATCAACAGCCCGGCGTGTGTCAAGCACGGTCTTTTCCTGCGGAGTCAGTTTGACCTGAATCTCGCGCGCAACGGAATTGGCGACCTCATCTTGCATGGCCAGGACGTCACTCAGATTTCCTTCGTACTTTTCGGCCCAGAGATGCTTTTCCGGTTCCGCCCTGATCAACTGCGCCGTGATCCGAACCCGATCCCGATCGCGGGTTACGGCGCCTTCCATCACGGCGTCAACATTTAGCTCGCGTGCGATTTGGGGAACTGTTTTCTTCGTCCCTTTGTAATGTGTAACAGATGTCCGCGAAATCACCCGGAGCGCGCTGATTTTGGCCAAGTCCGTGATCAGTTCGTCGGTCATGCCGTCGGCAAAATAATCCTGCTCAGGATCGTGAGAAAGATTCTCCAGCGGCAGCACGGCTAGCGACTCGATCGGTTTGGCCCCCCTGATACGGGACACCCAGATCGCCGCAAAGATGACGATTGCCGCCACAGTTCCGGCGCTCAATAGCAGCCACCAGCGCCTGCGCACAATGGGTCTGGAGACCGGCAGCTCGACCGGAGCGAATCGATTAGTCGGTTGGATGATCGGCGCGATAAAGCGATACCCCTTGCGAGGCAGTGTTTCGATGTAACGCGGCGTCTGGGGATCGTCGCCCAAGGCACTCCGAATCTGATTCACGCCAACATTGATGCTTTGGTCGAAATCCACGAAGGTCTCTTGATCCCAAAGCGCAGCCCGTATCTCCTCCCGGCTGACTACTTGACCGGCCCGGCCGGCAAGCAGCGCTAGTAGCTGGATCTGTTGAGATTTGAGCCGGATCGGCGCGCCGCCCTTGCACAATTCGGCGCGCTCAAGGTCCAGTTCGAAGGCACCGAAGCACAGTAGAGCCGGATTCTGACTGTTCGGGCGCATGACGGGCTGTGGTGAGGTCAATTATACAGCAGCTAAGGTGGTTAAGCTGCGGCGGCAACTCATAGAAGTGCCAGAAGTTAACGCAAATGGATAATTTAGGAAAGATTCACGGGCAGTTTATTGAGCCAGTAAGCGACTTCCTGCAAAGTGGATTCGCCCGGAAGCAAAACTCAGCTTCCCGTTCAGGCAGAGGAGTTTTCAAATCATGACGAAACTTTTGGGATCATTGGCGCTGACGGCGATGACTCTCGCCTTGACGCCCCGCGCGGCTCTGGCCGACGACGTTGACACGATCAGGGGATCTTTTGCTGTAGCCTTCTCCTCAACCCCCAATGCAGGCAATGTGGCTTACTGCGGCGGAACGGCTCTGCCCACTGCCGTGGAAGCCCACGGCGACGGCTACTCCACGCTGGGGCCTCTATCGTTTTCGCTCCAGAAGACCAGCGGTGGAGGGCTGTTTCACGGCTGCCTCACGCTCACAGCTCCGAATGGAGACGTCTTGACCGCGACCTATGATGCGCAGGGGAACTCTCCCAACGCGAATCACTTTTCGTCCGCCAATGGGAAGCTTACGTTCACTGGGGGAACTGGCCAATTCAGTGGCGCGCGTGGGAATGCGGAATTCACGGCTGTTTTCGTGCAATTCTATCCGCTCAGCTCGTTCGTCGGCGGAACCTCGGCTCCTCTCCAGGGGATGGCATTTTACTTGGTCGAGGGAACTGTTTCCACCCATGAATAGAGCAGATTCACGGGATTGGCGATTTGAATCGTTGTGAACGGAACCGGGCTGTACTCCGGCAGAGTGATCATACGCGCTCCGGGCAAGCAGCCCAATTCCTCAGCAGAATGAAATCCGTCTGCAGGGAATCATAGGGAGCCCAGCAATAGCAAGCGGTGGCTCGGGCCGATTCTTGCGGGCTGTCGAACATTGTTGCTGGGGAATTAGCCATCAACGTCAAGTTGCCGGATAACGCCCTCATCCGGCCAATCTCTGCCCGTTATCCGGCGGGTTTGAGTTTGCGGGTTTCGGAGAGGATCTTGGTCAGCCGGTTGGATAGGCGATCGAGATGATGTCTGGGGGGGCGTCCGGCAGCGACCGACGGAGCATTTCAATGGCGTGTTGGGCGAAGAGGAGAGAATCGACAATGCCTTCCAAACCGGCACGAGGCGAAATGGTTGGCGCCTTTGGCGGCGGGGCCAGACGCCGGGGTTGAGAGCGGGCCAGGTGGAATTCCCCAATTCGCGGAGCTGCCAGACTGCACATTCTGCCGAATTGGTCGGCTGGCCGGTTATTTTCGGCAGACGGAACGTCTATGGTGCGCGCACTTCGATAAAAGCTGTTTATCAAGGGGCAGTTTTGGCGCCCTCTAGCTCCTATCCCCCATCTTCATCGCGCGTTCATCTTCGGGGGTGTATACTGTTCGCCGATATGCGACAAATTCGCCTTCTCCCTGTCCTGGCCCTCGCGATGTCCGCGTGCATCGGATGGGCACAATCCGCTCCGGCCGCGGGGCCGTATAAAGTCCTCAAGACCGCCAAGGTTGGCGGCGATGGCGGCTTCGACTACGTTTACGCCGATGAGGCCGGCAGACGGCTGTACATCGCGCGCACCGGGCAGACGCCGCGGATCACTGTGTTCAACCTGGACACGCTCGATTCCGCCGGCGAAATTGCCAAGACCGCGGCCCACGGAGTGGCGGTTTCCACGAAAACGCATCACGGTTTCGCCAGCAGCAAGCCGGTGGCGATGTTCGACAGCAAGACGCTGGAACCGATCAAGACCATCGACGTCCAGGGCAACCCGGACGGCATCATGCACGACGATTTCAACGACAAGGTCTACATTTTCAGCCATAGCAAGCCCAACGTGACGGTGATCAATCCGGAGGACGGATCGATTGCCGGCACCATCGACCTGGGCGGCGCACCCGAGCAGGCCGCCAGCGACGGCAAGGGCAAGGTCTACGTGGACCTGGAAGACACCGATAAGGTCGCCGTGGTCGACGCCAAGACGATGGCGATGACCGGCGGCTACGATCTGAGCGGCAAGGGTGGCGGATGCGCGGGCCTGGCGATGGACCTGAAGAACAAGATCCTCTTCGCGTCGTGCCGCAACCCGCAGAACATGGTGGTGCTGACCGCCGAAGGAAAAGTCCTGACTACGCTGCCGATCGGTGCCGGCACCGATGGCGCAGCATTCAATCAAAAGACTATGGAGGCCTTCAGCTCGAATCGCGACGGCACGCTGACGGTGGTGAAAGTGAAGAGCCCGACCGATTTTGAGGTGGAGCAGAATCTGCAGACCATGCCGAGCGCCAAGACGTTGACGCTGGACGGCAAGACTGGCCACATCTTCTTGATCGGCGCGGAATATGGCGCGCCGGCGACGCCTCCGGCGGGTGGGCGCGCGGGGCGCGGTCCGATGGTGGCAGGGTCGTTCACGATTCTGGAAGTGGGAAAGTAGAATCAGCCACGAGCCGCGAGCTCCGAGCCCAACCTGGTGCACGCCGCAGGCCGGGTTTGTCTCAGCTCGCGGCTCGAAGCTCGCAGCTACTTCAAGTTCTTCTCGAACAGCCCCAGAATCCGCTTGTACTCGTCGGCCCAACTGGCGGGTTGGATAAACCCATGGTTCTCCACCGGGTAGACCGCCAGGTCCCAGTTCGGCTTGCGGAGCTCAATGAGTCGCTCCACCAGCCGCACGGTATCGGCGAATTCCACGTTCGTATCCACCATGCCGTGGCAGATGAGCAGCGCTCCCTTCAGGCCTTGCGCGAAATAGATGGGTGAGGAGCGGCGGTAGGCATCGGGGTCGGTCTGCGGCACGTTGAGGATGTCGGACGTGTAGCCGTGGTTGTACAGCGCCCAATCGGAGACCGGGCGCAGCGCGGCGCCGGCGGCGAACACGTCGGGCTGCGTGAACATCGCCATCAGAGTGATGAATCCGCCGTAGCTGCCGCCGAAGAGGCCGATCTTCTTCGGGTCCACGCCCTGTTGGGCAGAGAGGTACTTGGCCGCATCCACAATGTCGTCGAGGTCCTTGCCGCCCATATGCTCGTAGATGGCCGTGCGCCAGTCGCGGCCGTAGCCTGCCGAGCCGCGGTAGTCCACGTCGATCACGGTGAAGCCGCGCTCCATAAGGATGTGGTCGAACATGTACTCGCGGTAGTAGTTGCTCGACCACCAGCGGTCCACATTCTGCAAGTACCCAGAGCCATGCACGAAGACGATGCCCGGGCCGCCCTTCTTGAAGTTGGCGGGTTTGAAGAGGCGCGCGGGCACCTTCACGCCGTCGCGCGCGCTGAATTCCACGATGGGCACGTCGAGCCAGGCGAACTGCGAGAACTCGGGTGTGGGTGAAGTGGTGAGGCGCTTGGTTTCGGCTTCGGGGTGATTCTCCTGCACGAACAGGTCGGGCGGCTTGTTGGTGAAGGAATAGATGTCGGCGATCCAGTGCTCGTCGGGCGAAACGGTGGTGAGGTGCTTGCCGGGCTGCTTGGTGAGGCGCGTCAACGGGCCGCCCTCCGCGCTCATGCGGTAGAGGTGATTCTCGTACGGTGTGTCTTTGTTGGCCGTGAGGTAGAACTGCGATTTATCCTGAGACTGCCGTACGCCCAGCACTTCCCACTTGCCCTGCGTGAGCGCGCGCGGTTCGCCGCCGTCCCATGAGGCCGCATAGAGCTGCGCATAGCCGGTGCGCTCGGAAACCAAGTAGACTTCGCGGCCGTTCTTCATCCAGCCGGGTGCGGTGGAGAGCCCCGGATTGCCGCCGCCCGCTCCCTTGACCCAGGCATCGTCGTGATCGTGGGCCAGCACGCGCGTTTTCGCCGTGAAGGGGTCGAGAGCCAGCAGCCACTCGTCCTTATTATCGGCGGCGCGTGCCAGCAGGAACGCCTTGGTGCCGTCTTCGGACCACACGGGCTGGAATATCTGCACGTCGCGCTGGCCCTGGCCGTGGTCCACCCACTTCACTTCGCCGGTGGCGGCGTCGAGAACAGCGAGGCGGCTGTGCGACTGGGCGTCGCCTACGTTAGATCGTCCGCTGATGTCTTCTACGTAGGCCGTGTCGGTGATCCAACTCGGAATGATGGTGCTCTTGGTGGTTGCCGAATCGAGGACGCCGGCGATCACATATTTTTCGTCGGGCGAGAGTTGAAGCGTGGTGACCGACTGGCGCGCCTGCAGGTTGAACGGCTTGCGCTGCGGCTCCTGCTTGCGCTTGGCCTCTTCTTCATCGCGCAGATTAGCGCGGTCGCGGACGACGTCGAACAGTTCTTTCTGCTGGCGCTTTAAATAGTCCTGGCTGGCGCTGGCTGGGGAAGGTTCGGAGGAGCCGCTGGCCGAAGCAGTGGGAGGCGCGCCGCCGCGGCCGCCACGGCCTCCGCGCCCACCGCCGCCGAAGCCGGTGGCCGCCGGGGTGGTTGCGGCTCCAGGGGCTGCCGCGGAACGGATATCGGTGAACTGCTCTACGAAGCCGTTGTCGAGCGACATTACGTAAAGGTTGTTGGCGCGCGTGAAGTAGATGCGCTTGCCGTCGGGCAGGAAGTGCGGGTTGCTTTCGGCTTCGGTGGTCTTGGTGAGCTGGCGCGTCTTGCCGGTGGTGTTGTCGTAAATGAAGAGATCGCCATCGCGCGTGTAGACGGTCTGGCGATGGTCGGCGGACGTGTCGCCGCCGAACGCCGGCGGGGCTTCGCGTACTTCGCGGTCGGAGAGTTTTTGCGGCTGGGAGCCATCACGGTCTACGACGTAGGTATCGAGCGGCGCTTCCAGCTTATCGGTGGCCTGCTTCCATTGGAAATAGAGCCGCTTGCTGTCATAGGACCATCGCACCTGGGCGGGCTCGTAACCGACCAGGCCAGGGCCGCGCATGATGTTGTCCACCGTAAGCGCGAATTTTTCGGCCGTGCGCGCCTGGAAAACGAACAGGACGACGGCTAGAGGAATGAGAGATTTGCGGTTCAAGAAGCAATGATATCAGCTAGGAGCTACGAGCTGTGAGCTATGAGGCGGGCTGCGACGGAGAACCGATTTGGGCCACGAATGACCACGAATGCACGCGAGGAAAACCGAAGTCATCGTTGTCTTATTCGTGCTCAGTCGCGGCCGATTAGGACTTGACCATTTCCAGGATTTCGATTGCTTCCAGGCAGCCTTGCGATGTGCTGTTGGTGGACATGCCGGTGACTTCGTCGATGGGGTTGAGGACTTCGGGGCCGGCGAGGTGGGATGGCGTGGCATAGCGGCCGAGACGGATGCCGGCCATGGCTTTCTGGGCGAACGCCTGGTTTTTCGTTTTGGCGTAGACGTACGCGGCGAGGCGGCCGGGCGGCGAATAGGAGGCATCGGCGCCCTCGGCGCCGGTGGTCATGTCTTGTTTTACGACGTCTTTGCGGGCGTTGTGGAGGCGGCAGTACTGCAGCCAGGTCCTGTGCCACGCGGGGTTGTCGATCAGCTCGTTCAGCTCGAACACGACTTCGGGACCGCCCATGTTGACGGTCAGGTTGTAGGTTCCAAAGCCGTCTTCTTCGAGCGGATACAGCTTTCCGGTGGCGGGATCGTAGCCGTAGAGGTTCTGCGGGCCGGTCATGAAGCCGTAAGGCATGTGGGCGATCGATTCCATTCCGGCGACGATCTTGTCGCGCCATTTGGTGTCGCGGGTCCGTTCCCACTCGGTCATCCAGTTGCCGATGAAGGCCAGCCAGTCCGGGCCGCCGCGGACGCGGCCGGGGTAGGGAAGCGGCTTGGTGAGCGGAGCGGCTTCGCGCATAGGGTCTATACGGATAGTGGTGATGTCGACGTCGATGACGGCGTGCATCAGGTCGCCCATGCGCTCGTCGGCGGTCATGTAATAGAAGACGCGATGGTAGGGCGCCTGGCTGATGCGGGGCTCCTTGGCGCCGCAGCCCCAGTGACGGACGTTGTGGCGCGAGCCGAGCGGCGCGAAGCGGCCCAGGTGGTAGACGTCGACTTCGCTCGTGTGGCGCGACATGGCCGCGGCCATGCGGAATGCGTCGGGGCGGCCGCTGCGCAGGAACGTGTACCAGAGCCAGAGTGGCGTGCCGAGTTCGGTGTTGTCCCAGGCGAAGCCGCCTATGTCGTAGCGCCACGTGTGGCGGGGACCGTCGTGCTGATGCATCACGTCGCCGTAGTTCCAGAAGCCGTACCAGTGCCGCTGGTCCACTTCCTTGTGATAAAGGGCGAAGGCCGCGTCGAGCTGATCTTCGATGCCGGCGCGCTGCGGCGTAGAGCGGTCGGGCAGGCTCCAGATGCCGAAAACACCGGCTGCATGGATGTGCTGCGGCGTCGTCACCAGCAGCGGCGGTGCGGCGCCCATCGCGGCCTGGCGCGCGGTCTCGACCTTGGTGGGAACCCCGACTGTGGCGAACAGCGTGAGCTCGCTGGTGCGCCCCACGCCATGTGGTGTGCTGAAGCCTGGCTGGACGTCTTCGTAACTGGAATCGAGGTCGTGCGCGCGCGTGTCGTAGTGGCGCAGGTCCATGGCGGGCGCGTCCGGCGACCAGAGCCAGGCGTAGAC
>Ga0126381_100001555_pt1 | contig 24470 bp, 12 predicted proteins | sample PanSoiMetPlot_28_FD_96465 | JGI IMG/M metagenome (GOLD analysis project Ga0126381, IMG submission 96465) | Tropical forest soil microbial communities from Panama - MetaG Plot_28 | ecosystem: Environmental > Terrestrial > Soil > Tropical forest > Bulk soil | place: Panama | collected 2016-02-17 | reverse complement strand
GATTCGTCGGTGCTGACGTTTCCGGTGATCAACGACCTGCTTCTGATTGAGCTTTCCATCCAGCATCCGGCGCGGATGCCGTTATATGCGTTCCTCGCAATGCTTGGATCGGTGTTGGGCTGCGTGTTGCTGTTTTACATTGCAGCAAAGGGCGGGGAGGCGCTGTTTCAAAAACATGCGGGAAAGCGCGCTCAGGCTATTCACCATTGGGTGGTGCGGAATGGCTTTGGCGGAATGTTGATTGCTGCGCTGCTGCCTCCACCGACCCCGTTCAAGGTATTCGTAGTGGCGGCGGGCGTGTTCGAGGTGCCGATGGTCAGCTTTGCCTCGGCGATTGCGCTGGCACGTGCGGCTCGATACTTCGGGTTGGGGTACCTGGCAATTCGATATGGCCACGAAGCGCTGCCGTACGTGTTACACCACAAGTTGCCGGTGGCAGTATTCGCGATGGGCTTGGTGATTGTGAGCTATGTTCTCTCGCGAGTAATACTTAGACACCGGCCACCGGTGGAAGGGGCGAAGCCGTAGCGGCGATTTCAGTAACGCCGCGATCAAGCCTTGATTCATCGCGCAAAAGACGCGCGATGCCGAAGAGGTCCTCGCCGCTCCGCCTGCCGCAGGCAGGCTTCGCTCTTCGGAATGACCATCTGAATTTCTTTAGGGAGCTTTGGCGTCGAGGAAATTTCGGATCAGGGCGACGGTTTCTGTGGGGCGCTCCTCCATGAGCCAATGGCCGGAGCCTGCAACAACAGCTTCCTGAACGTTGGTCGCCAGGTGGCGCATGATCACGGCTTGTAGCGCGCCAAAGGACTTCTCACCTCCTACAGCCAGTACAGGCATGGGCAACTTCGTTTGCTCGAAAACCTTGTTGTCTTTGGCGTCTTGGGTGAAAGCTGTGAACTGAGCAAAACCGGCGCGCATTCCGCCGGGCTCGGCGTAGGTCGCTGCAAAGAAGTTTCTGGTGGCTTCATCAGGCTTGCTGCGGTCGCCCGTGAAGTCATTCCAGATACGGTCGAAATAGATGCGCTCGCGGCCAGCGACAAGCCTCTCTGCGTCGGGGCCGTGAAAATTGAAATGCCAGACGCCGGGATTGAGCAGGATTTCATTCCACGGCTCAATTCCGGGGATAGGAGCGTCCATTACGACGAGGCGTTCGACTTTATCGGGATAAAGGGCAGCGTAGGCGTAACCCACCATGTTTCCAATGTCATGAGCAACGACGGCGGTGCGGTCATAGCCCAATGCGGTGACGACTGCGCGCATGTCCTTGGCCTGCGTTTTCTTGTCATAACCGCCTTCCGGCTTCGAGGAGTGGCCGATGCCGCGGAGGTCGGGTACAACCACGGTGTGGTCCTTCATTAGGTCGGCGGCCAGCGGCGCCCAAGAATCGCTGTTCTCCGCGTAGCCATGGATTAAAACAACCACAGGTCCGCGTCCTCCCGAACGCACGAAGATGTCTGCACCTTCAGGGCTGTGAACGGTAGTGGAGTGAAAGCTGGAAGGCAAAGATGGATGATTTTGTGCAGAGGCGACTGCTGAAGCGAAAAGTGCGGCGGCGAGAACAAGAGTATGTCGAAACAAGGGGCCTCTCCCGTGAACAGAGAATTGTTTTGAAGAATGACCTGCACAATCTGAGCGAATGATACAACAACGTGGGCTAGCGGCAAGTTAGCGGCTAAGTGCAACGGCGAGAAGGCAGGAACTGCCGGGAAATAATTAATGCCACCAGAAGGTGCGGGCGGAGGGGACCCAAGCGACCTCTTCGGAAAGGATTTTGCCGGAGGGATCGGCGTCAATGAGGGCTTGGACGCGCCCTTCGTCGGTCAGGGTAACCCGGTCGGAGCCGGCTTCGGGTGAGTAGGGGAAGGCGCGCAGGATGACATGGAAGCCGGAAGGAGTTTGCTCGACGGAGGCTTTGGGGAAGCGAGCGACTTGGAGAAAACGGCGGGCGACGGCGGAATTGCGGGCTGCGTCGAGGGCGGGGGAGGATTCAGGCTTGTAGTAAGTGACGGGAGAGTTGGCTTGGAAATCAGCACCCGGGCCGACAGGGACTTCGATCTCGTGCAGGGCGCGCTCGGTTTCGACGATGCCGTGCCAGAGGAAGGGAGAGTTGGACTCGGAGAAGGCGGCGACTCTGCGTGGAAGTTCGCCGCGGTAGATGCGGGATTCGAGCGCGGCGACGGCGTCGCCGTGGAGCATGAAGCGAGCGCCGAGATAGAAGATGAGCGCGAGGAGGGTGAGGGTGGCGCCGATGCGGCCTCGGGGGCCCTTGCGGCGGGCGCCGATTTCGTCGGTGACGAGCCCGGCGAGCAGGGGAAGAAGGATTCCGGTGAGAAGAATTCCGAGGATCCAGAGGTCGAGAGAGGGGAGCCAGTCCAAGGCGAAGCGGCGAGGGGAGGAGGGCCAGAGGAGTTGGACGCCGGAGGATTGGCAAACGTCGAGGGCGAGATGAAGGAGGGCTGCGGCGAACGCTGCTGCGAAGATGGTGGCGCGGGGGATTTGGGTTTCGGGGGACTTGGGCTTGAGGAAGAAGAAGGGAATCGGGGCGAGTAAGGCGAAAACGAGAGCGGCGGGGAGCGAGTGACAGTAGGTGCGATCGAAAGCGAGATAGGCAGAAGGGCCGAAGTACGTGCTTAGGAGGTCAGCGTCGGCAATGATTCCGCAGATAACGACGGAGATTGTGGCGGTGCGGGAGAGGCTCGGGAAAGCGGCACGTTGCAAAGTCAATGAGGCCAGGGCGTGGGTGAGGGGATCCATAAGGAAGAAGTTATCTCACAAAAGCGGACGGCAATGACGTGAAAACGGAAGCGGGCAGAGAGCGTCCAACCGGGATAAGTAGTAGTAGGTCGCAGGAGGTTCTATGAGCATTCGCAAAGCCGTGGCAATCGTCTCGCTTTTACTCGTGAGTTCCGGCGCAAAGGGCGCCGGGAAGGACTTGTCTGCGGACGATGTGGCGAAAATTAGGCAAGTACACAGCAAATACGAAGAAGCGTGGCTGAGAGGAGATGCCGACGGCGTGCGCGCGCTATTTACAGAGGATTGCGTATTGTTGGTGCCGCACGCGGACAAGCCACGAATTGGACAACAGGGCCTGAACGAGTTCTGGTTTCCGCCAAACGCGCCGCCGACGAAAATCACGAAGCTGGTTATGACGCTGCAGAGCATCCGCGGGGACGGGCAAGTCGCGTATGTGTGGGGGACGCATGAGGTGGCATGGACGACGGAGCAGAACGGCCAGACGACGAACGCGTCACACAAAGGAGTGTTTCTGAACGTGCTGGAGAAGCAGGCGGACGGAAATTGGAAGATGTCGCACCACATGTGGGATGACGCGATTGAAAAGCATTGAGCCCGCGAAGGTTTGCTTGGTTGCCAAGCAGGGGCCCAGCATGCTGCGCCGCCAGAAAGAGACCGAAGATGCGCCATTCGTTCTCCGGTGCGCCACTAAAGAAAGGTGCCGCTCCAAGACCTGCCTGCGTCCTTCGAAGAAATATTTAAGAAAGCTTATGTGGGACCAGGAGCTTGAGGGCGCGGGGGATGATGCGGAATTCGACGGGGAGGCGCGCGAGAGGCTCGCCGTCGATTTGTGCGTAGACGGGATTCGCATCGAGCGGTTCGCAGAGGAGGGAGTCGGATTTGAAGAATTCGACGCCTTCTGTGCCGCGGAGTTTGTTGAGCCAGAGCGAGGGCAGGTAGCTGAGATAGCGGAAACCGCTGCGGGTGGAGAGTGTGAGGATTTCGAACTGGTCCTTGAAGAGGTCGGCTTCGGTGGTGATTTTGAAGGGGCCGCCGTAATTTTGCGTGCGACCGACGATGACAAGTGAGGCATCAATTTTGTGATCGCCGTTCGTGACGCGGAAGTGCGGGAATTTGTAGCCGAAGACCTGGCGGACGCCGGCCCACCAGTACGCAAGGATGCCGACGCGCGATTTTAGGCCGAGATCGATGGAGTAAACGATGGCGCCGTCGGGGCCGGCGCCCGCGACACTAAGAAAATATCTTTTCTTTTCAGGCTGCTCGAGAGGCGTGGCGAGACCGAGGGCAATTTCCTTGACGGTGCCGTGAACAAGTTTTTCCGCGGCCTTGGGAATGTCCCAGGGAAGATCGAGTTCTTTGGCGAGGATGTTGGCGGTGCCGCCGGGAAGAAGCGCGAGCGGGACGCGGTGGCCGTTATGATGAGTGGCGAGGCCGTTGACAATTTCGTTCAGCGTGCCGTCGCCACCGACGGCGATGACGAGGCCGCGGTTTTCTTCGGCGGCGCGCGCGGCGATCTCAGTGGCGTGGCCGGGGCCGGTGGTTTCGGCGAGGTCGGCGTCAATGCCGCGGGAAGCGAAAATGTGGCGCGCCTTGTCGAGCAAGCCGCGGCGCGCGTGACCACCGCCATTGCCGGCGTTAGGGTTGTGGATCATCAGCGCGTTTTGTAAGTCGGCGGTCATTCTGGTTCCAGTCAATTTCGCGACAACGGGCAAAACATTCATTCTATATAATACCAGGCGATTTCGCGCGCGAATCGCTGCCCGTTGTGCAAGGGAAGAGAATTAGCCACAGAGGCACGGAGTCGCAGAGGCAGAGGGCACAACCCTCGGGCCTGAGGGTTTGAGCCGCAAACAAAGAAAAGAAGAGTTGTCCCCGAGGGGATTCATGGCGAAAGCGGCACCGGTGAATGTGAAGAAGGAAATCGAAGATCTGCGCGAGAAATTGCGCTACCACGAATACCGGTATTACGTGCTGGACGAGCCAGAGATTTCGGACGCGGCGTACGACCGGTTGGTGGAGCGGCTGAAAGAATTGGAGGCGGCGCATCCGGAACTCGTGACGCCCGATTCGCCGTCGGTGCGCGTGGGCGGCGCGCCGCGCGAAGGCTTTACTACGGTGAGGCATGCGCGGCCGATGCTTAGCCTGGACAATGCATTTTCTTATGATGCGTTGCGCGAGTGGGACCGGCGTGTGCGAGAGGGAAGCGGCAAGGACAAGATCGAATACATCGCGGAGCACAAGTTCGATGGGTTGAGCATTTCGCTGCAGTACGAAGACGGCGTGCTGATGCGCGGCGTTACACGCGGAGACGGGACAACCGGCGAAGACGTTACGCCGAATGTGAAGACGATCCGGTCGGTGCCGCTGCGGGTGGATGCGGCGGCGTTGAAGAAAGCGAAGCTGCGGGCGGATTTCGAGGTGCGCGGGGAAGTGATGATGACGCGCAAGGCTTTCGAAGCGCTGAACCGGCAGCAGGAGCGGATTGGCGGGAAGATTTTCGTGAATCCACGGAATTCGGCGGCGGGAGCGGTGCGCGTGCTCGATCCGGCGATTACCGCGTCGCGGAAGCTGGATTTTTTTGCGTATTACCTGCTTTTGGATGGAAGAGTGCCGTTTGCGAAGCATTCCGAGTCCCTGGAAGCTCTCAAGCAATTGAGGTTCCGCGCTTCGGATGATTGGAAGCTGTGCAATGGGATTCAGGAAGTGATCAAGTATTGCGAGGATTGGGATACGAAGCGCGAGAAATTGCCGTACGAGATTGATGGCGTGGTGATCAAGGTGAACGCCACCGGCATTCAAAATGAACTGGGTTACACGGCGAAGGCGCCGCGGTGGGCGATTGCGTTCAAGTATCCGGCGCGGCAGGAAACCACGGTGGTGAATGAAATCCTGGTGAACGTGGGGCGCACGGGAGCGCTGACGCCGGTGGCGATCCTGGAGCCGGTGCAAGTGGGAGGCGTCACTGTCAGCCGATCCACGCTCCACAATATGGATGAGATCGAGCGGCTGGGGCTGCAGATTGGCGACACGGTGCTGATCGAACGCGCCGGCGAAGTAATTCCACACGTGCTGAAAGTGGTGAAGCCGGGGAAGGACCGGAAGCCGTTTCGCATGCCGAAGAATTGTCCGGAGTGCGGGAGCGCGATTCACCACGTGGAAGGAGAAGTGGCGTACCGGTGCGTGAACGCGGCGTGCCCGGCGAAGAGGAAAGAGTCGATTTTGCATTTTGCGGGGCGGCACGCGATGGACATTGACGGGCTGGGGGAAAAGATTGTGGACCAGCTGGTAGACACGGGAATGGTGAAAGACGTCGCGGATTTGTACGCGCTGAAAGAAGAGGAAGTGGCTGAACTGGAGCGCATGGCGGAAAAGTCTGCGCAGAATTTGCTGGAGGAGGTTGCAGCGAGCAAGAAAAATTCCTTGGCGCGGCTGATTTACGCGCTGGGGATTCAGTTTGTAGGCGAGCGAACGGGGCAGTTGGTGGCCGAGCATTTTTCGTCGCTGGGCGAATTGGCCGCCGCGAGGGAAGAAGAGTTGGAGCAAGTGCCGGAAGTCGGGCCAAAAGTGGCAGCGAGCATCGTGGAGTTCTTCTCGGAGCCGGCGAACCGGCAGTTGGTGAAGAAACTGTGGAAGGCGGGAGTTCGGCCGACGGCGGAGAAGCGCGAGATCAAGAGCGATAAGTTTGCGGGAAAGTCGTTTGTGTTTACGGGGACGTTGGCTAACCGCACACGAGAAGAAGCGGAGGCTATCGTCGTGGCGCATGGCGGGAAAGTGAGCGGGTCGGTTAGCAAGAAGACGGATTACGTGGTTGTGGGGACGGATCCGGGATCGAAGTATGACAAGGCGAAAGAATTGGGAGTGACGATTTTGAGTGAGATCGAATTCGAGAAGTTGGTGGGACTGAAGTAGGCACGAGGAGCCCATCAAGTTCTCGTTTCCAAACCATTAGCTAGCAAGAGCCTAGTGAGGCATAATCCCGCGCACTGCGAGGTTATGCGGTGAAACGTTTCCTCGAACTCATCCGGTCGGTTATCCCTGTAGATCCGTGGCAGCTTCTTTATCTGGTTGGCGCTCTCCTACTCTTTCTTTCACCACGGCTAAGCTGGCCTTTTGAGAGCGGAATTGCATCTGGCTTCGTTGCTTTGGCGTTGGTACCTATTGTTTTCGCGGGGATGTTTGCTTATTACGGTTGTTTCCGGCCAGGGGAACGTCCGCTGCTGCGAATTGCTTTAGCAGTCTTTCTTCCATCGCTTCTGGGTTTGTGCATGCTGATCGGTGAACTGACTTTCTTCAATGAAAAGAACCAATCTGTTCTTGCCCGCGCGCCTGGCCTAGGTGCGTTTCTTCGCGAAGGTGCAATGGCTTTCAAAGGGCACCCGACGGGTTTCACGTTGGATTGGGTTGCCCTTGCGATGTTAGGAGCCTTTGCCATACGGCTACATCTTGGCATTTCGTCGTTGCCGTTGAGCCTCGGCGCAGCCCCTGTTTCCGAAGATCAGGGCGCAGAACCCTGGCTTAAAATGCAGATGCTGGTCTTTGTTTTGGTGTGCCCGCTATTTCTGCTACGGCAATTCACAGGGATTCTATTTTCTCCTTCTACTTGGCATTGGTATCGTATAAGCGGACCGGGCTTCAGCATTTATATCGTTTTCACGGAAGTGCTCAACGCGTCGTTGCTGGTTCTTCTGGCAATCCTGATCCTCGGCAAACCTGGAATTAGGAGTTTACGTTCCGCGCTGCAATTGCCTGAACCGCGATTTGCCCTCTTTGGATTAATGCTGCCGATTCTCGTTAGTTTCATGATTTCGTCATTTGGGTACGGGTTGGACCGTACCCTGTGGGTACACGGCTTTGGGAGGGATTTGCCGCCTCAATTTGGAGAGTACTTCTCATTCGGTGACTCGTGGCGGTGGACGCTCGTCTTATTGATTTTTGCAGCCTTCGCGGAGGAAATTGTTTTTCGAGGAATGTTACTGCGGCCATTGTTGCGAAGGTACGGCTTACATCGGGGCATCTTTCTTATAGGGCTGATTTGGGCGGCCTTTCATTTTCATAGCGACATGCACTACCGGTACTCGATCGGCCAGGCGGTGCTGGAGCTGGCCTCTAGAGTTGCGATTTGCGTAGCGATGAACTACGTGCTTTCGTGGATGACGCTGCGGTGGAACTCTGTCATTCCTGCTGGCATCGCGCACACCGTTTCCAATGTCCTAATCGTCGGCCGGATTAATGGAGACACCCCGTACATGTATGAGATGCAGATTGCCTCATGGACGGTCTGCGCGTTGGTGCTGTTCCGCTACTGGCCCATTCGAACGGGCGACGGCGCAGAGACGGCACCCCCGATTGCGAATCCTGAACCCGTGGTCTGAGGCGAGGAGTTATCGGCTATAATTAAAGTGGCGGGTGAGCCGGGTGATCGCTGGCTGAGGCTGAGGAGTGGCGAGGTAAACTCGCCGCTACAAGGCCGAAGCGGGAGGAAAGTCCGGACACCGTTGTGATGCACGTTGGCCATTTGTGGACGCTGAAAGGCGGGCGCGGAATGGTCAATGGAACTCGCGACATGGGCAACGCGCCTGGTAACGCCAGGGGGCGCGACGGAAGAGCACAGGCTAAGCTTGTGCCACCCAAAGCGTCACGGAAAGTGCCACAGAGAATAGACCGCCGGCGGAACGCAGCACGGTGGCAGTCGCGCAGGGAAACCTGAGCGACGCCAGAATGCATGCAACGTTAGGCAAGGGTGAAAAGGTGGGGTAAGAGCCCACCGCTCCGGTAGCAATACTGGAGGCACGGGAAACCCCGCGTGGTGCAAGGCCAAATAGGAGGGGAGAGCCGGCCCGGCTCGCTGAGCGCGCTTTCGAAAGAGAACGCGCTTCGTTTGCGAAGGCGAAAGCCAACGCGAATGAAAACCCTCGGGTAGGCTGCTGGAGTCACGGTGCGAGCCGTGACCTAGAGGAATGATCGCCGCGGTCAACCATTCGCGAAAGCGAATGGTTCACTCGACAGAATCCGGCTTATATGGCTCGCCCGCTTTTTTCAACAGTTTACAAACCTAGAGCATTCGCTACGGCGCTCACGGTTGCCTCGAATCCGCACCTATAAATTATTTAGTCAAGTTGCGTGGAAACGTTGGGCATTCTGAGAATCTAGGCCCTGTTAGATTGCCGCATGCTCCACGTGAGATTCCATGTTCCTACTGCACAATAAGCGTCAGATGCATGGTTTGAATGAGGCCGCCACTTGTTGCACTCACAGCAATCGTGTAGGTGCCCGCTGGCGTAGCAGGTGGCACACCTGTGCCCGACAAGTTCACGGACTGAGGGCTGCCGGTTGCATTGTCGCCAATGCTCACCATGGCTGAACGAGAGCCCGTGGCCCCGGGCGTGAATGTGACGCCAATCGAGCAGTTCCCTCCTGGCGCTACACTCGATCCGCAACTGTTGGTTTGTTGGAAATCACCCGAGTTGGTGCCCCCGACCGAGATCCCAGTGATGCTGAGGGCTGCGTTGCCGGAGTTGGTCAGCATCACACTCTGGACGGGGGTGGTGTCGCCCTGATTTTCCGAGTTGAAGTTCAGGCTGGTCGGCGAGATCGTCACAGCCGGCGCCGGAGGGGGACCTGTACTTCCGCCGCCACCGCAACCTGCCCATATCAAGACGAGTATCGTTGTTGTCACCAGAGCCGGCCACGCCTGCTGCTTGGCCCGACCAGCAATAATCGCAATCAGCGCAAGCGCGAGAAAAGTTGCCAGAAGTAAACCGACCCAGCGCAACTTGAAGCGCAATCGGAGAGAAACGGGTGGCGCGGGCTTTGATTCTGGGACAAAAGGCACGAAAGCAACGGCGTTTGTGGTGACATTGATCGCCGCCGTCACCCCCGCCGCGCCAGTCAACGGAAGGGACGCTGGCGTCGGCGTGCAGTTCGCCTCCGTTGGTGCGCCAGAGCATGCTAACGTAATCGTACTGTTGAAGCCGCCTACGGGCGTGAAGACGAGCGAGTAACTTGCCGTTTGACCCGCAGGGACGGTCTGCGAAGCCGATGAGCCGGGAGCAACTGAGATCACGAAGCCGGCGCCGGTGCCTGTACCGGAAAGGGCGAGCGTCTGTGGAACGATAGACGCGTTGCTAGTGAAGGACAGAATTCCACTGCGAGCGCCGTCCGCTGTAGGAGCAAAGGTGACGTTAACCGTGCAGGCTTTTCCGATGCTCACACTCGAACCGCAATCATTGGTCTCCGCAAAATCGCCACCCGCCGCGATGCTCGTGATGGCAAGCGGCGCGGCGCCACCATTGCTTAGGGTCACGCTTTGTGCAGGACTAGTCGTGTCGATTCCCTGATTCGCAAATTTCAGTGCACGTGGAGCGAAAGCCGCGACGGGTTGGTTGACGAAAACGGAGACTTCGCCAGCCCCGCCATTTCCGAAATCAGCCAAAGCCATATCGAGCGCGCCATCGCCGTTGAAGTCCGCCGCCACCATAAAGTTCACATTGTTGCTCACGTTAGGAACCGAATACTCGATGTGCCCTTTGAAGGTGCCGTCACCGTTGCCAAACAGAATGGTCACGACATCGGTGCTTTGGCTGGCGAATGCCAAGTCCAGCTTTCCATCGCCATTAAAGTCGCCCACCACTCCCGATACAGGGGTGAGGATCGCGGGAAGCTGAAATCCTGACGCCTGCTGAAAGGTGCCGTCGCCGTTTCCAAGGGCGACGTTAATGGTGCTGGCGCCGGTCTGCGTAGCCTTAATGATGTCCAGCTTGCCGTCGCCATTGAAGTCCGCGAGGGCTAGCAATTCGTCCCCTGGACTCACGGGCGACAACGACGGCACCAGGCTGAACGGCTGGAACGTACCGTTGCCGTTACCGAGAAGAACAGCAACTCCATTGTCGGTTGCGACCGCCAGGTCGGGCTTGCCGTCGCCATTGAAATCGCCGACCAGCACGTTGTGGTACGGCGGGGAAAGCATCATTGGACCGGTGGGATACTGGACCGGAGCAGCGAAGCTTCCGTCCCCATGTCCAAGGAAGATGGATACTACACTGGTATTCAAGCTGACTGCGGCAACATCGAGCTTTCCGTCACCATTGAAGTCGCCGACGGCAAGCGATCCCAGGCCACTTGATAAGGTCTGAGAGATGCTGTTCTGAAACGTTCCATCGCCGTTGCCGATCAGGGTGGAAAGCAAGGGGCTCGAAGGCGGGTTGCTCGTCGGCGGAGTTGAGTCCGCAACAACCAGATCCAGCTTGCCGTCTCCATTGAAATCACCGGCTACGATAGCAGTGGGAGACTGGCCAGTTAGAGAGTCTAGATGGGCCTGAAACGTGCCATCTCCTTTTCCCAGTAGCACGGAAACCCCACCTGTCTGGGTGAAACTCGTGGTGGCGACGTCCACATGTCCGTCGCCGTTAAAGTCACCGACAGCAGCCGAATACGGAAACTGTAAGACGGGAAAAGAGGCTGGGTTCGCGAAAGTTCCGTCACCTCGATTGATAAGTGTGGTCAATGAGAAATACGACAAAACACCATAACCACCCGCAACCGCCAAGTCCGGCTTGCCGTCCCCGTTCACATCCAGAGTGACCACGCTGGCAGGTAGCAGCCCGGCGCTGTAGAGAAGGGGAGGGTTTTGGAACGTCCCGTCGCCATTGCCTAATGCAATCGCGACTGCGTTTGTCGAACCCTCCGAGTTGGTCAATGCAACGTCAAGTTTGCCGTCACCGTTGAAGTCGGCCACGGCGATCGAAGTCGAGTAAATGCTGAGAAGACTACTTGTATAGACGACAGGGCTGCCAAAAGTTCCGTCTCCATTTCCGGGCAGCACGGAGATACTCGCGGAGGTTCCTCCTGTGGGAACCACCATGTCAAGTTTGCCGTCACCGTTGAAGTCTCCAACTGCTAGCGCCTGAACGTTGCCGGAGACGCTGTAATTTACAGGGCTTTTGAATGTTCCGTTTCCATTGTTTATCAGGATCGAGACCTGGCCGCTTCCCGAGCTGCCTCCGGAGGCCGCTATGTCTGGCTTGCCGTCGCCGTTGAAGTCCCCGAGGACGAGGTAGGAGGCGACCGGAACGGAATAAGTGACGGGAGCCTGGAAAGTCCCGTCTCCGTTGCCGAGAAGGACGGCAATCGTGCCAGGGGTTCCTGGAGCCACAAGTAGCAGGTCCGGCTTGCCGTCCCCATTGAAGTCCGCTGAAGCTGCCCCTGCGTAGATGCCGTTGGGGGTAATGTTCTGGTTAAGGGTGACAGGAGGTTGGAGCGTCCCATCCCCGTTTCCCAAAAGAATGCTCGCGCCAGCCGAATTGATAGAGATGACATCAATCTTGCCGTCTCCGTTGAAATCGCCAACCGTGAAGCTCGCCTGACCTGTGATTGCTTGAACTGAATAGTCCAGTCTCGGAGCGAAAGACCCGTCGGGCCGGCCCAAAAAGATTGAAAGAACCCATCCACTTGAGGCTGATCCAAGCATGACAACATCGGGGATGCCGTCACCGTTGAGATCTGTTGTGACGATCGGCGCAATCGGTGAATTAGAGACAATACCCGGCGCGGAATAGCTGGCGTTTCCAAATGTGTAAGTTTGAGCCCGCGCCTCCAAGCCCGTCAGGCTTAGAAGTGCGCAAAGGAATGCTATCTGAGCGATCCAGCGATGAGTTGGATTCATCAAAATCTCCTTCGAACACGAGGGGGCGGCGTGCGTAGGCCCAGCCTGTCGCTTTTCCCCGTAAGAAGGGCGGTGAGAAAATGCCTCGCTTTTACCGAAGAACTTCGAGCCTTCCTTAAAATCCGCGTGCGTGAGTTTCGAGAACCAGCGCAGTTTATCATTTTAGAGTAAATGAGGGATAGGATCAGAAGAGCAAATTGGGGCGTAGTTTGAGCGCGGCCGAAAAGGTCGAATAGCTCCAAATGTGGGTAAGAGGCACCAGACCTGCCCTTAGCACTTTTGCCGCACTTCAAAAAGAGGCGTAACTTTCCATTAAGGGCAAGGCGGAAATAATCTACTGGGCTGGAAAGCGCGCCCTCCGACGAGAGTGCGCCGGAGAGGACACGAAAAACTGTGCCATAACTGTGACGCAAAACCTGTCTTGGTTGCCAAAACTGACTTCATTGACGAAGCGCTCGAGCTGATTCTGCGCAACTTATTGAAAACGAAGGTGTGCCTGGAGGTTCCGGCTTACATGGCTCGCCCGCCTATTTTCAATGACTTACGGAGTGTTGAGACAGCTCAAGCGCTTCCCACGCCTGGATGATTGTGCCTGAAGCGAGTTATAGGTTCGTTTTATAGCGCTTGGGTGAACCCCTCGTTGTTCTCGTTCGACGCCGCCGCATCGCCACACCACAACTCTGCGAGTGAGAAGCAATTTGCCTCAAATACTTTAGCGGACACAATTGCGATTGGAATCAGAACTAACGACTTGAAATGGCCGGTCGAGGGCTGTAGGCGGTCGCGGAGTGTTTAACTTGCGGTAACGTTCCGACCCCATGCTGCACTCGAAACACGTAGAAACGTATGTAATAGAGGTACGATTTCAAACGCGAAGAATCAGCGGCGCTCCGCCATCTCACAAGCGCGAGTAACAGTATGCTCGAATGGATAAAAGACAAGTTCAAACAAGGAGCTGATGCCGGCCAACGGATCGTGCTTGCGAAAGCCGTGCGCGAGCACTTCGTGTCTCTAGAGAAAATGAAGGGCACGACGCCAGGGATCGCGGACCGATTGGCGCGATTCGTGATTTATGGCGAGGATCAGAACGCCTTAGGCCAAATCTTTGCGCCGCCGAGTAGCACGCAGCCGGGCATCGGGCAGATTATTTATTACGGCGGTCAAAGGGGACAGTTTTCAAAAGGCCTCGGCATGCTCGTGAAACTCTTTCCCCAGGACCCCGAACTGTACCTGCGGCTGGCGCTGGCCTACGAAGCAATTTCACAGGCGGGCCGCCCGGCGAGTGTGGTCGTAAGGTTTTCTCATATTCCCGGATTCCGTGGTGCGAACAACTGGTTAGCGCTCTTTCTGGAGGAGCTGGCTCAAGCAGGCCCCAAAAACGAAACCTATTTTCCAGTGAGTTTGCTACAAGGCATGATTGCGGCGAAGAACGAGGATCCGTCCGTCCTCGTACGCGGGGCGCTTATCGTACAAGATCAGCAGGGCAAGAATCAGTTCAGCCGCTGGGTGCAGCCGCCTTATTCGTACTTTCGCTGTCTAAGCGGGTTTGCAGGGGTCGTGTCGGGTTCGCCGGATATCATCCACGACGCGTTGCATCAGCTTGATGCCACTGCAAGGGCCTACACGCTCCAAGCGCTCGTGGCGCTGAAGATACCGGTAGAGCCTTTCGTCACCGAGATTTCCAGAATGGCGGTTACCGGTTCGAAAGAAGTACGGGAGAAGGCCGAGCCGATTGTCGCCGCACAGTTTACGCTCTTTCAGCCGCTTCTCGAGAAGCTCGCGGAAACAGGGACTAGCGATGAGCGATACAACGCGGTCCGCGTTTTGTCCCGCGTTGGTGGAGACGCGGTGCGCCGGTTCCTCGCGCAGCGTCTCGAAGTCGAGAAATCCGCGAAAGTTAAGGAAGCGATCCAGGAATCGTCCGGGGAACGTCGTATTGCTTCCGAATCCGAAGACGTCACGGAGGGTGAGGAATTTCCTTTACAGCCTGTGGCTGAAGTATCAGTGCGCGCTCCCTTGGAGAGGGAAGTTCTGACTGATCTCCGGAAGTGTCTGGAAGAGTTTGACAAGAAGGCCGAGGAAGAATTTGCACGCAACAAGTGGGCTCAGGCTCAAAAGAAAAAGAGAACGCCGGTTGGTTCTGACACGGCGGACAAACTGTTCGACGCCTTACAGGACTTCGTGGTGAAAGAGGGTCGGACTTGGCAGTATCTAGAAGCCAACTACTGGGGTGGTGCGTCTCAGATCATCCATCGGTTTTCGGGCCATCCGAAGTTTGAACTCATTCACCTGGTCCGCTGGTGTTTGCTGATTTCGGGCCGCCCAAAAACGGCAAACCAAGCAGACTGGAGTCGCTGGCTCCTGAGCTACTTTTGGCGCGAATGTTTCATGGGCTATCAAAAGGCGCGCAAAAGACCAATCGACTTGAGAGAACTCGCCGCCGTATTCCGGACCGTTGGCCTGGATGAGCGCATTATCGGTGAGCAGCTTCTCCGCGAGAACAGATATGTTTCCTCGCCCTTCTTGCGGTCGGATCCCGAGAAAATATGGCCATATTTTGCGGAGCGCTTTGACCTGCTGGAAGGAGCGCTGGGATTGAAGCAGGTGGTTGAGGACCGCGCGGCGATCTTCTATCGGGAGAAAGAACATCGCGAGAACGCTTTTGGCCTGTTGAAGCTTTTTCCCCGTGTTCCAAGCAGATTTATCCCATTGTTGTGGGACCTCGCACTCGGCTCCGGCAAGACCGAGCGCTATCTGGCCCAGGAGTGTCTAGACAGTTTTCCCAACAAAGAAGAGAAGATTGTGGCGGCTTTGGGCAGCCGGCAGCAAGATGCGCGGCTTGCCGCAGCACAGTGGCTGGCGGAATTGAAGTATGAAGAGTCCGTTCCTGCCCTCCGCAAGGCCCTCGCGAAGGAAAAGAGCGAGGTTGTAAAGGATGAGCTGATGAAGGCCCTGGAAGGGCTGGGCGTGAACATCGAGGAACTACTTGATATCGGCGGACTCGACAAAGAGGCTGAGAAGGGTTTGAAGAAAGGCATGCCGAGCGATCTCGATTGGTTCCCATTCGAACAAGCGCCCAAAGTGCGATGGGCGGATTCAGGAAAGCTAGTTACGGCGGAAGTTGTGAAATGGTTTCTGGTTCAGGGGTATCGTCTAGGCAGTGCGGAAGCCAATCCAACACTCCGGCGATATTGCTCTTTGTTCCAGAAGGACGACAAGGAGAAGTTGGGACGGTTTGTGCTGGAGGCCTGGATCGCGAAAGATACAAAACCCAAGTACAACGCAGAGCAGGCTGCGGCGCTGGCACAGCAGCAGACGCAGCAGACCGTCAGCTTTGCGAAACAACATCCGAAATACTACCCCGATTTTGATGAAGCAAAATTTTATCAGGCCACCTTTAATCGGTTGCTAATTCAACCGGAGAGTTCGGAGACCAGCACAAAGGGTATCCTCGCCGTCGCGGGGGCTTGTTGCGGTGGAGACGCCGCACCTATCGTGCATCGTTATATCAAGCAGTGGTATGGATACCGTCCCGCGCAGGGGAAAGCGCTTCTGCAAGTGCTCGCTTGGACGGACCATCCCGGGGCGACACAGGTCGTTCTCGCCGTCGCGAATCGGTTTCGCACCAAGGGCATTCAAGAAGAAGCGATGAGGCTGTGTGAGTTACTCGCGGAACGCAAAGGTTGGACAATGGACGAGCTTGCCGATCGGACCATTCCCACGGCCGCGCTCGACGAAGAAGGAATCTTTGAGCTGGACTATGGAACAAGAACGTTCACTGCGCGTCTTTCCGAAGACCTGACCCTTGTCCTGACGAACCCCACAGGAAAGACGATCTCGTCGCTTCCTGATCCGAACCAGTCAGACGACGCAGATAAAGCAAAGCAGGCCAAGTCTGCTTTGTCAGCGTCACGCAAGGAATTGAAGTCAGTCTTGTCCATGCAAGAGGATCGACTGTACGAAGCTTTATGCACGCAACGCACTTGGCGCTTCGAGGAGTGGGATACCTACCTTCGCAAGCATCCGATAGTTGGGCGATACTGCCAGCGCCTGGTCTGGGGAATTCGCAAGGATGGGAAAATTAGCGCGTCCTTTCGACCGCTCGCGGATGGCAGCCTGAGCGATCATCACGACGAAGAACTGACCATGAGTCCGGAAGAGACGGTCTGCCTAGCGCACGAAGAAACCCTGCCTGCCGAAGATCGGGCGGCTTGGGTGCAGCACTTCTCGGATTACAAAGTAGAACCTTTGTTCCAACAATTTGGGAAAGCCACATTCTTGCTGCCGGAAACCATGAAAGAGGCGTCGGAGATAACGGAGTTTCTGGGCCATGTCGTAAAGGCCTTCTCGCTGCGCAACCGGCTGACTCGCCTGGGGTACACGCGCGGCGCCGCCCAGGACGGGGGATGGTTTTTTGACTACCACAAGACCTTTTCCCGTTTGGGGCTGCAGGCCGTCATTGAATTTACCGGAAATGGATTGCCGGAAGAGAATCGAACCGTGGCATTACAACGCCTGTACTTTGCCAGGAAAAACTCAGATGGTGGAGCAGCAATGCGCGAAGAAGTGACGCTCGGTGAGTTGCCGAGAGTCCTACTCTCGGAATGTTGGAACGACATCCGCATGGCCGCGTCGGAAGGCCCGGGATTTGCAGCCGATTGGGAAAAGCAAACGGAGATGTGAAATGACAACTGACGGGGCAAGCGAGAAGCGGGATCCAAGGACGCTGCGTCCCGCGTGCGAAATCTTGTTCGCCGAAGAACTGGCCGCGTTAGGAGCCAACGACGCAGGTAAGAAGCCCACTGGGTGGCGACTGTCGCCAAAGTCGGTACGCACCTTCATCGTCGGATCTGACGAGAAGTCGCTCAATCACGAGTGGCAGGGGAGCCGGCGTTCGACCGTCGTTCGTCGCAAGTTCTATGGAGACGACGCGCTCATTGATCGCAGTATTGTCACCCTTCTGGGGAATCGCGGGCTGCTTCTCGTAGGAGAACCCGGCACCGCCAAGTCTATGCTTTCCGAGCTTCTTTCGGCGGCCATTTCCGGGATTTCCACGCTCACGATCCAGGGAACTGCCGGGACAACCGAAGACCAGATCAAATACTCCTGGAACTACGCAATGCTGCTGGCCGAAGGGCCCAAGCCAGCCGCGCTGGTTCCGTCTCCACTCTATACGGCAATGAAAACGGGATCGATCGTGCGATTTGAGGAAGTCACTCGCTGTCAGCCCGAAATTCAGGACTGCCTCATTAGCATCATGTCGGATAAGGTTCTGCACGTTCCTGAGCTGCGGGGTGTGGATTCCACGCTGTTCGCGGAAAAGGGATTCAACGTACTGGCCACGGCGAATATTCGTGATCGCGGCGTACACGAGATGTCCAGCGCGCTGAAACGCCGATTTAACTTTGAGACTGTCAATCCCATTGGCGACAGGAAACTCGAGACGAAACTGGTTACTGAACAGACAGAAACACTTCTCCACGAAGCTCAGGTTCCAGTCGCTTGTCCCCCTGACGTGATGGAAGTGCTGGTTTCCACGTTCCAAGACCTAAGGTCCGGTTCGGCTGGCGATGGGACAGTCGTGGAGCGCCCATCCACCGTGATGTCCACTGCAGAGGCCGTTGCCGTCGGTTTTTCTGCGGGCCTGGAGGCGCACTACTTCGGGAATGGAGAGTTGGAAGGAGCCCATATCGCCCGGCAATTGCTGGGAACGGTTCTGAAGGACAATCCTGATGACGCGAAGAAACTGAGGCAGTATTTCGATGTGGTTGTAAAGGCAAAAGCCAAGAAAAACCGGGCATGGCAATCCTACTGGGAAGCCAGAAAGTGGCTGGACCGCTAACTAGGTCACAGGTCAGAAGATGGACAGCGTTGACTCTCCCAACGGCAGGCCTTTCGTCCGATCCGAACTGGACGGTGTGCTTTCGTCTCTATTCAAGGCTCCCTGCGTCTATTTCCCGATTCGCCATCACAGCCCGGCCTGCTCTTGGCACTTAGAGAAGCTCATCCGTGAATTAAAGCCCTCCGCCGTCCTTGTCGAAGGCCCGAGTAGCTTCATACCTTTCATTCCCGCTATTCTCGATCCGGGCACAAAGCCGCCAATTGCAATCTACACGCACTACATCGATGTTGCCCGGAAGCTCTACAAACCTGCTGAGAATGAACTGGACCTCGGACCCGCCAGGTTCGCGGCGTACTACCCATTCTGCGACTATTCGCCTGAGTTCATCGCACTGCGTGTTGGGCAGGAAGTCGGGGCTTCACTCAAGTTTATCGACTTGGACTACGTTGACCAGGTCTTGACCGAACATCTCGCAGGGCAGCAATTGTCGAAGCCGCGCATTGAAACTCTCATGCAAGAGCGGCACCTGCAACGCAGTACCTATCTGAACGCGCTTGCAGAGCGGAGCGGTTGCCGCGATTTCAATGAAATGTGGGACCACCTGTTCGAGGCAAACTTTCAATCCCGCCCAACTCGGTCTTTCATGGAAGAAGTGGCGACCTACTGTTTCTTTGGGCGTATTGATGCGATTGAAGCTGCGTTGCAGGCAGATGGGACCGCCGCGCGAGAGCAAGCGATGGCAACTGCAATTGACGACCAGATTTCTGCGAAGTCGGCCGAAGACGGGCCGATTCTGGTAGTTACCGGTGGGTTCCACACTGTTGTGCTGCCTCGGCTGGTAGGAAAAGGAAGTAAACGTACCGTTCCGAGCTCCGTATCGCCGGATTCCGTGCAACAAGCATTGATTCGCTACAGTTTCCAGCAACTCGATGCCCTGCATGGCTATTCCGCAGGGATGCCGTCTCCCAACTATTACAACCGGGTATGGCGCGAAGCTGCTGGCGGTAGTGCGGCAGCCCATTCTCGCGTTGCCGTTTCCTTCCTTGTGGAGATTGGAGCGACCACACGAAAAAAAGACATGCAGGTCGCACTGTCCACGGCAGATGAGATTGCAGCGTTGCAACACGCCCGCCATCTGGCATCCATGCGCGGCCACGCTGGCCCCACCCGCGAAGATCTGCTCGACGGCGTCCGTAGTTGCTTCGTGAAAGGCTCAATGGACGCGGAAGGCGCGGTTCTCATGGGCCTCACGCAGCACGTGCTGACCGGGAGTGAAATCGGAAACATCCCGGCGAGCGCTGGCACGCCTCCCATCGTGGCCAGTTTTCGAAAAGAGGCAGAGCGCGCCCGCCTCGATATCTCGAGTTCGCTGAAGAAACAGATCGCGCTTGAGATCTACCGTCGTGAGAATCATCGGAGAACCAGCCGGTTCTTGCACTCCGTCAGTTTTCTCAACGTGCCCTTCGCAACTCTTGCAGCTGGCCCGGATTTCGTGCGCGGCACTGGCCTCGAACGAATTCACGAGCACTGGCAGTATTCCTGGAGTCCCATGACGGAAGGAGCTCTGGTCGAGGCGTCCGTATACGGCGCGACGATCGAAGAAGCTACGGCCAACCGGCTTCGGGAAGCCATCGCACGTCTGGCAGAAGAGGGACAGGGGAGGAGCGCAAATGCGGCCGTGGCCATGTTGATTCGCGCCTGCCGCATGGGATTGCACCGCCACACGCCACAATTGCTCAACCTTATTGGTTCGAGAGTTTCTGAAGAGCCCTCGTTTGTCGAAGCCGTGGGCGCTGCGAACCAACTTCTGCTCCTCTGGCAATCCCGTGAGCCTTTGCAGGCCCACTCTCTGGCAGAGATACCTGAACTGCTGCGGGCTTGCTTTCTCCGCGCCTGCTATCTGGTTCCTGGGCTGGCCCAATGCCCGGAGTCTGAGGTGACTGGGGCCCTTAACAGCCTTTCAGCGATGCGAGAGCTGATTGCCGCGGCCTCATCCGATCTGTTGGACGCCCAACTTTTCTGGCAGGCTATTTCAGCGGTTCTCCATTCAAAAAACCATAGCCATCCACCCTTCAGCACTATTTGCGGTGCAATCGCTGGCCTTCTCTATAGCGTTGGACGAATGGACCAGCAGGTCTTGGACGACTTGGTTGTCGGGCACCTGGTGGGGATTTCTGACTCGCAGAAGCGAGTAGGGTTTCTCCGAGGGCTGCTTAAGACTTGCCGTGAGGCGGCGTGGCAGAATCTCCCGCTTATTCATTCACTGGACGAGATTATCGCTGGTTGGGAAGAATCCGAATTCATTTCGGCGCTACCCAGCTTGCGTTTGGCTCTCGCCGATCTCACTCCGCGTGAGACTGACAAAGTGGCTACTCTCGTAGCCAGCGTACACGGGCGCACGCAACTTGGTGGCCTGGTTCAGATGCATTTGACTGAGGGACAGATGGAACTGAATCGACGCATTACCGCTCTGGTTCTGGAGACATTAGAGAATGATGGTCTGGCTCAATGGGTCAGCCCAACGGGGACCGATGAACAGCACTGAAGAAACAACCTTAGCTAGGTGGCGGTTGGTGCTAGGCCAGTATGCAAAGGACCGGCTCAATGTCGGTCTGTCTCTCGAACAGCAAAGGGTTGAAAACGCGCTGGATTTCCTGTACTCGCGCGAGTACCGAGGCCGGGGTGTTCGTGGGGAGCCCGATCCAACGGGACCTCGCGGTGCAGGCCTGGATCCAAGTCAACTTACGGTCCCTCGGTGGCTGAGCGAAGTCCGCGAACTGTTTCCCAAGGAAACGGTTGCAGTCATCGAAAAGCATGCCCTGGACCGTTACGGTCTCACAGAACTGGTGACCGATCCAGAAATACTGAGGCGACTGGAGCCAAACTTTGATCTTCTGAAAATGTTGCTCACTTTCCGGGGCCATCTCAAGGGAGAAGTGTTGAACGAAGCGCGGCGCGTTATCCGGACGGTCATCGAGGAAATAAAGCAGAGGCTCGTGACAGAGGTGCGCCGGGCGTTTTCCGGAAGAAGGAATCGATTTCGCCACAGCAACGTCAAAATGGCCCAGAACCTCGATTGGCGCGGAACGATACGAAAGAACCTCAAGAACTTTGACACTCGGCGCAAGCAAATCGCGGTCGATCAAGTGCTGTTCTTCTCTCGCATTCAGCGCAGGCTGCCATGGCGAGTGATCCTATGTGTTGACCAGAGTGGAAGCATGGCTGGCTCCGTCATCTACAGCGCCGTCATGGCCGGGATACTCGCCGGATTGCCCTTGATCAACGTTAGCCTAGTTGTCTTCGATACTTCGGTGGTTGATCTCAGTGGTCATATCGACGATCCAGTCGAATTGTTGATGAATGTTCAGCTCGGAGGCGGCACAAACATCGGCCAGGCCATGCACTACTGCGAGCAACTCGTGGATGACCCCCACCGCACGATCGTCGTCCTAATCAGCGATTTCTGCGAGGGTGCGCCGCCAGCACATTTGCTTGCTACTTGCCGACGATTTCAGGAAGGCGGTGTGAAGCTTCTGGGACTTGCCGCTCTCGACGAAAACGCCAACCCGACTTTCGATAACCGAATGGCGGAGATGCTCAGCACCGTTGGCATGGATGTGGCGGCATTGACCCCGAAACATTTTGCAGAATGGCTAGCCAAGACAATCTCCTGAGCAGAATTGCCGCGCTGGTTGCCGGCTTCGACGATGCTTCTTGGGAAGCGTTGGCGAGCAAGGGCTTGCTTCGTCGCGCCCGCAAAGATATGGAGAAGGGCGTTTCCGCCGAACTGAGCGAACAAGTCGGAGACTCCCTGCAGTTCAAGGTGCAAGCCTTCACAGTCTCCATCCCTGTTGCAGGACCAGCCAAGGCAACGTGCAGCTGCCCGGCGGCGCGAATCTGTCAGCATATTCTGATAGCTGGCTTGTTCCTTCAAGCTCAAAAGGTCTCTCCTGGTGCGAAACCCGCCCTGCCCAGTCCAGAGGTAATTCGAGACGAAATTGGTTTCTTTACGCCTGAGAGATTGAAATCGTGGGCGGGTGCCGCCGACTATCGGGCGGGAATCTCTGTGCTGGAAAAGAATGCGCTGCCTCCTGTCATCGAGTACGGGGAGACTATTCTTATTCGACTGATGCCTAGCAGCATCGAAACGAGATATGTGCCGGGTGGGGGCTTGGATGGCATGGTTCTCCCACATACGCATACCAAGCGGGTTGGAGTGGCCGCTCTCCTGGCTCTGCGAAAGTCTCTCGGTTTTGAATTGACGGAGGGAGCGACGCAACAGTCGCTCATTGAGACCTCAGGCACTCCCCGCACACAAAACGAAATCCTGGAAAGCGCCTCCGTCGTTCTGGAAGACGCGGTGAAGGTCGGGCTGAGTCATGCTTCACCTATTCTTGTAGACCGGTTGGTGACGCTTGCGGTGTCCGCCCAAGGAGCGAATCTCCCGCGAGTCTCGCTGTCGCTCAAGACGATAGCAGACGAGGTGGACTCGACCTTAAAGCGTGAGGCTCGCGCGGACGAATCCCGTTTACTGCTTCTGATGGCCCGCGTTTATGCGCTCATGGAGGCCATTCGTCGCGGGGCAGAAACGCCCAAAACTGAGCTTGCCGGAGTAAGTCGTTCCGCCTATGTCGATGTTCCGGAGATCGAGCTGTTTGGCGTTGGCGCCTATACATGGAAGACCGGGTCCGGGTACGAAGGGCTGACAGCGCTGTTCTGGTCTAACCAATCGAAGGAATTCCTATCATGGTCCGCAGCCAGGCCAGGAAACCAAAAGTTCGATCCACGGCAGCGCTTTTATGCGGAAGGTCCTTGGGATGGCGTGCAGAGTCCACAGCAAGTTGCTTCCTCTCAATTCAAGTTGCGCAATGCGCGCCGTACCGTTAACGGCAGATTGTCAGGTTCGACGAAAACCAGCGCTCTGGTACTTGGGGCGACTCCGCTTGGAACGTTGGATTTTGCCAACCGCCTCTTCCATTCCTGGAACGACCTAGACCGCTACGTACGCGAAAGACAGCCACTGGGGCTCCGCGATCCAAATCCTCTTGAGCTCGTTGTGGTCTTGGAACCAGCCTCTTTTGGAGCGCGCAGATACGATCCGATTTCACAGTCTTTTGCCTGGCAGTTATTCGACCGGGCAAACCAACTTGTAACGATGACACTTGCATTTCGCGATTGGAGCAAAGACGCTATCCGCGTCCTTGAAACTTTGGAGCCTAAGGAGAATTCCCATTGGCACATTGTTGCGCGCGTCGCTGTCCGCGATGGAGCGCTGTCCATCGAACCGATTTCCGTCCTGAAACCCGATAACCCGGAGCGACCAGTGTTCCAGCTAGCGTTTGACACTATGCCTGCGGGCGCTCCGCGAAGATCCGAAGCGATGAGCGAGGATGGGGATGACGAAGCAGGCGTCGAGGAAGTAGAGAACGAAGAAGCGGGGACTGGTCACCGTTACCTGAACAGACTTATTTCAGAGCTGAATGGCCAGCTTCTAAGCATTGCTGAGATGGGATGTCAAAATGCCCAACGGTCGAACCGGGAATGGTTTGAGAAGCGGCGGAGTGATTTGTATAGTTCTGGATTGACGGTCCTGGCCGGTGCTGCTAGCGCGTTGGCAGACTCGGCGGAGGTCGTCGCAAGCGATGTGCTGCGTGCCTCGTATCTTGTCCACCTTCACATGCAAGCGGCAGGTCAGCTGGTGGAGGCCAACTGATTTAGACAGGAGACTGTGCCATAACTGTGACGCGAAACCTGTCTGCGCTGTCAAAAGTGACGTCATTGACATGTTGGGTTTGTTGATTCTACGCAACTTATTGAAAACAAAAAGGTGCCGGAGATTCCGGCTTACATGGCTCGCCCGCCATTTTCAACAGCGTACAAACCTAAAGCATTCACCACGGGCCTTACGGTTGCCCCGGATGCGTACCTATAAAATTACTTCGTCAAGTTGAAGGAAAACGGCGGGCTTTCAGAGAGAGTTGGCCGTGTTGCATTGCCGCCTGTCTGCACAGCCGGCTAAATAGCCTCGACTCTCCCCTTCATGGGGTCATTACATATATGTCGCTCCTGAGGTTCCTGAAGGAAAGTTATGCGTGGTTTGCCGGCATTTCCATCGCCCCAGCCAACTTCCTCGCGTGGCCGTTTCCCGGATAAGCCGGCGTCTCGTGCTTCTATCCAACAGAACGGGGCATTCGACAGCCAGGGCGGAGG
>Ga0126381_100001554_pt1 | contig 24484 bp, 19 predicted proteins | sample PanSoiMetPlot_28_FD_96465 | JGI IMG/M metagenome (GOLD analysis project Ga0126381, IMG submission 96465) | Tropical forest soil microbial communities from Panama - MetaG Plot_28 | ecosystem: Environmental > Terrestrial > Soil > Tropical forest > Bulk soil | place: Panama | collected 2016-02-17 | reverse complement strand
CTGCCAAACGTCGCGGGCCTGAACGACGGTCTGAAGGCGAAGGCCGAGGAGAAGCTGCACGTCTCGCAGGTGACGCCGAACCTGTCGATTCTCACCGCCGGCCGGCCGGATCCGGACCCGATGAGCGGCCTGACGTCGCCGCGCATGCGCTGGATTCTCGGCGAGGCCGCCGCGCGATTCGACTGGGTGATCATCGATTCGCCGCCGGTGTGGCTGCTGCCGGACGCCAACCTCCTCGCGGCCATGGTCGATCTCGCGGTTGTCGTCATCGGCGCGGGAACCACTCCGTGCGAGCGTGTGCAGCACGCGGTCGAAGCGCTTGGACGCGAGCGCGTCATCGGCGCCGTGCTGAACCGCGTCAAGTCGCGGCGTTTGCGTCACGACTACGAAGAAGCGTACGTGCGGGATCAGGCAATCGCGAGCTAAGTTCGATGTCGACGTTGCTGCTGCGGCGGCTGCGGTCCGGTCCGACCGCGCTGGTGACCTTCGAGAGCGTTCTGCTGCTCGGGGTCGTCGCGGGAGCAGCGTACCTGCGGCTGGGGCCGGACTCCGCTGCGATGCTGGCGACCAACGAAGCGATCGTGAAGATTCTGCTCATCACGAGCGTCTGCCAGCTCTCGATCTACTACGCGGATCTGTACGACCTGAGCACCGTGGCCAACCGCGCCGAGCTCGTTCTGCGGAGCATCCGCGCGCTTGGCATCAGCGCGCTTCTGCTCGCGCTGATCTACGCGTTCGCTCCGGCGATGATCCTCGGCGAAGGCGTCTTCCTCGTCGCCACGTTGCTGTTGCTCGCGTCGATCATCGGCTGGCGGATCGTGTTCGAGTGGGTGACCCGGCACGCCGGAACGCACGAACGGCTGCTCCTCGTCGGCAGCAGCGGGGGCGCCCTGAAGCTCGCGCAGGAGCTCCAGAGCCGCCGCGATCTCGGCGTCGACGTCGTCGGCCTGGTCGACGTGGACGACCGCGAGATGCCGGCAGTGGTGCCGGTCCCGATTCTCGGCAACATCGCGGACATACCAGCGATCGTCCGCGCCCGCTCGGTCGATCGCGTCGTCGTCAGCCTCGCGGATGCACGCGGCCGGTTGCCGATGGAGAAGCTGCTCGAGATGCGGCTGGACGGCGTCGAGTTCGATCATCTCGCGTCGGTGTACGAGGCGTACACCGGCAAGATTGCGGTCGAAAACCTGCGTCCGAGCTGGCTCGTGTTCTCGTCCGGCTTCCGCAAGTCGCGGCGGCTGCGCGCGACCAAACGGCTGCTCGACGTCGTGGTGGCGTCGGTCGGCCTGATCGTCGCAATGCCGGTGATGCTGCTCGTGGCGATTGCCGTACGGCTGACATCGCCTGGGCCAGCGATGTATCGGCAGCAGCGCGTCGGACTCGACGGACGTCTGTTCACCATCCAGAAGTTCCGCTCGATGCGGCAGGATGCCGAAGTGCACACCGGGGCGACCTGGGCCGTGCGCAACGACAATCGCATCACGCGCCTCGGCCAGATTCTGCGCCGGACGCGGCTCGACGAACTGCCGCAACTCTGGAACGTACTCATCGGAGACATGAGCTTCGTCGGCCCGCGTCCCGAGCGTCCGGAATTCGTCACGACGCTGACGCAGCAGATTCCGTTCTACCGTCAGCGACACGTCATCCGGCCGGGTCTGACCGGCTGGGCGCAGGTCCGCTACAGCTACGGCGCCAGCGTGGAAGACGCGCTGGAGAAGCTGCAGTACGACCTCTACTACATCAAGCACCTGTCGATCGCATTCGACGTGCTCGTCATTCTCGCGACGATCAAAACGGTTTTGCTGCGGCGAGGTGCGCAATGAACGCCGACGACCGCCATGCGATCGTCAACGCGATGACCGTCGATGTGGAGGACCACTTCCAGGTCAGCGTGTTTGACGGCATCGTTCCGCGCCGCCAGTGGGCGGAGATGGAGAGCCGCGTTGCCGCGAACACCGAGCGGCTGCTGGCGATGTTTCAGGACGCCGGTGTCCGTGCGACGTTTTTCGTACTCGGGTGGGTCGGTGAGCGCATTCCGTCGCTCGTGCAGCGGATCGCGGCGGCCGGCCACGAGGTCGCCTCGCACGGGTACGCTCACCGCCTCGTGTACGACCAGCTGCCCACCGACTTTCGCGAGGACGTGCGCCGCGCGAAGCAGGTGCTCGAGGACGCGTGCGGGCAGCCGGTGACCGGCTACCGCGCACCGAGCTATTCGATCACGCCGCGCTCGCTGTGGGCGCTCGACATCCTGATCGAAGAGGGCTACGGCTACGACACGAGCATTTTTCCGATCCACCACGACCGGTACGGCATTCCGCTCTCGCCGCGCCATGCATGGTGCGTGCGGCGGCCGGCCGGCACGCTCATCGAAGTGCCGGCGTCGACGCTCGCGCTCGGTCATGTGAACCTGCCGATCGGCGGCGGCGGCTACTTCCGGATTCTGCCGTACGGCTGGACGCGGTTCGGCATCGCGCACGTGAACTCGGTCGAGCAGCGCCCGGTCGTGTTCTACATTCATCCGTGGGAGATCGATCCGGGACAACCGTCGATGGCAGTGGGATGGCTCGGGCGGTTTCGCCACTACCGCAATCTGGACAAAACCGAAACGCGCCTGGCGCGTTTGCTCCGGGACTTTTCCTTCGCACCGATGCGAAACGTGTTGCGCCTGATCGAACTGCAGCCGTCCGCGCCGATGCTCGCGCTGCCGTATGTCTGGTAATCGCCGATCGATCGTTGCAATTTCACCCGGTGCTCCGCGTTCGAGCGACGCGCCGTGGCAGCGCGCCTGGGACGAGTACGTCGCCGGCGCCGCAGGCGCCGCGTCCGCGTATCACGCGTCGACGTGGAGCGCGGTGCTGACGCGCGCGTTCGGACATGCCTCGACCTGTCTGCTGGCGAAGGATGCCGACCGTGTTGTGGGCGTATTGCCGCTCGTCACCTTTCGCAGCGCGTTGACCGGGTGCTTCGTGGTGTCGCTGCCGTTCGTCAACTACGGCGGGATCGTCGCGGACGATCCCGAGATCGAGCAGCAGTTGATGACGCGCGCGATTGCCGAAGCGCAGTCGGCCGGCGCGCGCTACATCGAGTTCCGCCACGACCGCCGTGTACTGCCGGCGCTTCCGGCACGGCAGCACAAGGTGGCGATGACGCTGACGCTTCCTCCCGACGGCGCCGGACTGTGGGAGGGACTCGATCGGAAGGTGCGCAATCAGGTGCGCAAGGCCGAAAAGAGCGGCCTCGAGACCGTCAGCGGCGGGCGCGAACTGCTTGCGGACTTCTATGCGGTGTTTGCGCACAACATGCGCGACCTCGGCACGCCGGTGTACAGCCGAAGGTTCTTCGAGATCGTCATCGACGCGTTTCCCGAGCACACGCGCATCTTCTGCGTCCGGCAGCAAGGCCGCACGGTCGCGGCCGCGCTCGTTTATCACCACGACGGCACGGTGGAAATCCCGTGGGCGTCGGCGCTCCGTACGTCGAACGACGTGTGCGCGAACGTGTTGTTGTACTGGGACGTGATCCGGTGGGCAGGGGCCAATCGCTTCACGCGCATCGACTTCGGACGCTCGACGCGCGATAGCGGCACGTTTCGATTCAAACGGCAGTGGGGCGCCGTGCCGCACGACCTCGTGTGGGAATACTGGATGGCCGGCGACGCGCCGTTGCCGGATCTGAGTCCCGCCAATCCGCGGTATCGAACGGCCATCGCAGTCTGGCGGCGGTTGCCGGTGCCCGTCACGTGCGCTGTGGGCCCGTTCATCGCTCGCCACCTGCCGTAAACGCCAATGCTGGAAGTCTCGCTGGACCTGTTCGCCTCCACTGCTGATCCACGTGCGTCGCAGTCGCCGGAGCAACCGGTGACGAGCGGCGTGCCGTTCCCGCGCGGCATGGTCGCTGACGCCGGCGCAATCGTGCTGCGCGATGCAACCGGCAACCGTGTGCCTCTGCAGCGGCGCGTGCTCGATCGCTGGCCGGATGGATCCGTCAGGTGGCTGTTGCTCGATTTCATCGCGCCCCGCGCCGCCAACCGGTTTCACATCGCGATCGGGGCGCCCGATGCGCCGGAGCCGAGTGCCGGCCGCTCGCTGCATATCGACACGCGCGGAAATGTCGTCGTCGTCGATACGGGCGCCGCGCAGTTCATGATCGAGCGCGGCGGCGAGTTTCCGTTCTCCGACGTGACCGTGCGCGGCCGCTCTGTCTTCGACGCGGTACGCAGCGGTCTCTGGGTGACCGGCGCCGACGGCGGCTCGGTGGAAGGGATCTGCGAATCCCTCGAGATCGAAGAGAGCGGTCCGTTGCGTGCCGTCGTGACGATCGCGGGGAGCCTCGGTCAGGCGGGCTTCCGATCGCTGCTCGATTTCAAGGCGCGGCTGACGTTCTACGCAGGCTCCCCGGCTGTGCGCTTTGCGCTGTCCGTGTGCAACTGGCGGCGCGCGCGGCACCGGGGCGGATTTTGGGATCTCGGCGACGCCGGCTCTGTGCGGATTCGAGATCTCTCGCTGTTGCTGGCCTGTCGCCCCGGCGGCGCAGCGACGATCGGCGCGAGCCTCGAGCCGGGCCAGCCCATCGCCACCGTGCACGGCCGCGCGCACGTTTATCAGGAATCGAGTGGCGGACCGCACTGGCAAAGCATCAACCATGTGAACCACAAGGGCGTCGTGCCGCTCCGGTACAACGGGTACAGGTCCCAGCTCGACGCTGCCGCCGGATCCGGGCTGCGCGCGACCCCGCTCATGCTGGTCCAGTCGGCCACCGCAGGCGTGGCGTGCGCGGTTCCACACTTTTGGGAGAACTTCCCGAAGGCGATCACCGCGTCGCCGTTCCAACTGCTGCTGCAGCTGTTTCCGTCGGACTCTGCCGAACTGCACGAGATCCAGGGGGGTGAACGCAAGACGCACGTCTTCGTGGCTGCGTTCGGCGACGAGACGATCTCAGAAGCGGCGGCGGCGTGGGCGCTCGCGCCGCGCGCCGCACGCGTCTGCCCGGCGTGGTACGCCGCGTCGGAAGCGGTACCGTACCTCACGCCGCTCGCCGAAGATCCGCATTTGCAGTACACCACGCTCGTCGACGCCGCGATTGCGCCGAGCGATGGCTTTGTTGCGCGGCGCGAAATCATCGACGAGTACGGCTGGCGCAACTTCGGCGATCTGTACGCCGATCACGAAGCGGTGGAGCTCGGCGGACCGTCTCGCGTGTCGCACTACAACAACCAATACGACGGGATCGCCGGCTTCGCGACGCAGTTCATGCGCAGTGGCCACGTGCGCTGGTGGCAATTAATGTCCGATCTCGCGGCGCACGTCGTGGACATCGACATCTACCACACGGACCGCGACAAAGCGGCGTACAACCATGGGTTGTTCTGGCACACGAGTCACTCGACCGACGCAGCGACGTCGACACATCGGTCCTATACGCGTCACTCGCCGGCCGACAGCGGCGGGCCGTCGGCGCAGCACAACTACACGACCGGTTTGATGCTGCACTACTTCCTGACGGGCGAGCCGCTGTCACGCGAAGCCGTCGTCGATCTCTCCCGATTCGTCGTCGACCTCGACGACGCCTGGAAGACGCCATTTGCGTGGCTGGCGCCTGGGGAGACGGCTCTCGCAAGCCATTCACCGTACACGTCGCCGACTCCCGGACGCGCTGCCGCCAACTCAGTGTGTGCGCTGCTCGACGGCCATCGTCTGACCGGCGATGCCGCGCTGCTCGCCAAGGCCGACCGCATCGTCCGCCGTACGGTCCATCCCGCCGATGCGATCGATCGGATGAATCTCCTCGACGCCGAGCGAACCTGGTCGTACACCATGTTCCTCGAAGCGCTCGGCCGCTATCTGGACTACAAAATCGAGATCGGCGCTCTCGACGAGATGTACGCCTACGGCCGAGCGGCGTTGCTGCACTACGCGCGGTGGATGGCGGCGCACGAGTCGCCGTTTCTCGAGCGAGCGGATCGCCTGGCGCTTCCAACCGAGACATGGGCGGCGCAGGATCTTCGCAAGCATGAAGTCCTGTTGTTCGCCGCCAGGCACGCCACAGGCGACGAGCGCGAACTGTTCCTGACGTGCGCCGATGCATTCTTCCGCGACGCGCTTGCGTGGCTCGAGAGGATGCCGACCCGCACGCTCACGCGTCCCATCGTAATCCTGCTGACGCATGGATTTCGTCAGTCGCACCGGCGCCAGCACGTGGGATCCGCACCACCGCCACGCGTCGGCGTCAATCGGTTCGGCGTTCCCGAAACGGTGATTTGTCAGAGGGAGCGCGTGAAGCGCCGGCTTGCGCTGCTCGGGACGGCGGCGGTTGCCACGACGCTGATCGGAGCTGCGCTGATGGCGCTTGGCTGATTGGGCCGCGCGATCCCAAGCCGCCGCAGCAATTCCGAGACGTAGCCCAGACCGGCAAGGCTTGCGGTCAGCAGCACCACTGCTCGCATGTTGTAATTGTCGATGACCCGACGCAGCAGCGGGTTGAGTGTAAAGTACATCGGCATGTGCGCGAGAAAGATCACGAGCGTGTTGCGGGCGATGAAACGCACCAGGTTCACCGACGGTAACCGCCGCGCGATTCGGTACGCGGCCCAGGTGTACGCGATGTAGATGAACGAAATCGACGCGGATGTCACGAAGGCGTTGTTCGCGACGCGGGAGAACGGAAACGAGCGTGCGATCGTCGCCTGTCCCACCACCCACGGCCACACGACGAGCATCGGGACGAGCACGCCGGCCGTCCAGTCGAGCCCGGCGCGTGCTTCGTCCGCCTCTGTCTGCTGTCCGCTGAAGAATCCGAGTAGAAACACCGTCATCCAGTTCGTCAGCAGCATGTAAGCGATGTGCAGGCCGGCGTGATCCATCAGGAACGAGCGGATCACGATTTCCACGCCGAGCGCAGCCGCCAGGACAACCGGCGTCAGGCGGACATTGCGCAGCCACACGGCCCACAGCACGAGGATCTGGATGTAAGTCCCGATGTACCACGTCGTGGGATTCGGCGGGAAGTGATCGAACATCACGTTGACGCCGAATACGAACGGCAGGAAGTTGAACAGGTGCGCGTCGCCGTCGAAGATGAGTCCTTTGACGGCGATGATCGCCGCCAGCCCAAGGCCGTACAGGAAGATTTCAAACAACCGATTGAAGAGCACGCGGGCGGACGACCGCTTTTCGCCGGCGAGCGTGAAACCTGTCGCAAACAGGAAGAACGTCACGCCGAGCTGTTTCGGATAGATCGGCGGTGCCTGGCCGTTGTTCCAGCGCGCCGCGAGATGGCCAATGAGGATGAGCGACATGCCGGTCGCCTTCATCCAGTCGATCCAGACGAGATGGCGTCGTGTCATGCCTGAACTCCGGTGGACGCGTGTCGCTCCACGCGCGACAGCATGCGAACGAATCGCGCCGGGTTGCCTGCGAACATCACGCCCGGAGGCACGGTGCTGCCGACCACCGAGCCGCAGGCAATGAGCGATCCGCGACCGATGTCGGCGCTGACGATCGCGCCTTCGCCGACCCAGGCGTCCGAGCCGATTTCGAGCGGCTGCGTGCGCGAGACGTCGAACGACGTCCACGTTCCATCGTCACTCAACTCGTGCGCGGCGCCGCCGCTCAGGATGCTGACGCGGCTGCCGATAAGGCACCGTGCGCACAGGTGCGCCGATCCGATCAGCGCGTAGGGTCCGATGTAGACGCCCGGCTCGACGTGCGCCTGGCGGTGCGTGAACACACTCCCGAATCCCATCCACCATTCGTCGGCACAGGTGTCGAGCGTCAACCGGTAGAACGCGCAGCGAAGCCAGACGCCGATGGGGCCAGGCGCCAGCGCCACCGCGTGAGTCCAGGTGCTGAACACCCACTCGCTGCGGCGATCGACGCGCTTTTCGACCCAGCAGGCCGCGGCGGCCGGCGACACCAACAGCATCGCGGCGATGCGTCCCGCGCGTTTCAGCGCACGGCGGATCCGTGAGCCGTGCGTCACGGCGCCATCGCCTGTCGCGTTCGATCGCGCTTGAAGCGAACGCTGTAGAGCGGATGATCGACGATCGTGACGATCGCCGGAATCTTGTAGGACTCCAGGCGCTCGCGGCAGAAGCATCGCAAGCGCACCTTGAATTCGACCAGCGGTTCCGGGTCGACGAGCGTGACCGTCGCGGCGACGACCTGCCCGACCAGGGGATGACGGGCTGCACGGACCACGACGTCTGAAACGTTCGGCAGGTCGAGTAGCACGTTCTCGACTTCAGCCGGCCAGACCTTGCGCCCCCCGACGTTGATCAGATCGCTGCCGCGCCCGAGGAACCGCAGCCACTCCCCGTCGCACTCCACGTAGTCGCCGGTGTCGAAGAAGCCGTCGGCGTCGAACGGGCTCGGGGCATTCAGATAACCGAGCATCGCCGATTCGGTACGAATCCACAGGCGACCTGCGGAGACTTTCGTTTCGTAGCCTTCGCCCCCAACCCGGACCCACAACGAATTCGATTCGCGCGACTTTGATCGGAGGATGCCGAGTTCGGTCAGGCCGTACGTCTGCAGCAGCCGCGCGTGAGGAAATGCCGCGACGGCGCGCGCCAGCGTGCTCGGCGGCATCGGTTCGGTGCCGTAGGTGATGAGCTCGAGTGACGACAGGTCGTGTCGCTGGTGTTCCTCGGACAGCAGCAACAGGTTCAGGAAGGTTGGCGACGTCGGCAACAGGGTTACACGATGCTGCTCGATGGCCTCGCAAACCGCAGCCGGCGAGCGATCGTGCGACGTGACGACCGTTCCTCCGTTCGACAGCGCGTAGAACAGCGTGTTGATCCCGCCGATGTGATCCAGTTGCAGGAACACGATCGTCCGGTACGAGCGGCGCCGAACGTCGAACTTCTTCAACAGGCGATCGAAGTCGTGCACCGCGGCTTTCGGCGTGCCGGTCGAACCCGAGGAGAAGAGCACGAGTCCCGCGGCGCCCCTGGCTCGCAGATCCCCGTAGATCGGATGCGTGGGTCCGCTGCGCCGCAGCTTCAGTGGCGGCGCCGCCTCGCCAGGAATCAGCAGATGCGATACCTGCGCGATCTCGGTGAATTGCTTGTGCTGCACTGCGCCATCGCGCGTCAGCGGCACGACGACGTTGCGGTTCAGGATCAGCGCGAGCAGCAGCGAAACCGATTCCGGGTCGTACCCGCCGAGCAGACCGACGACGGCGCCAGGCGGCACTTCGTTACGCGCGAGCCAGTCCTGCCAGCACAAAGTCCGGTCGACCAGTTCGCGTGCGGTCGCAGCCTCGGTCGGCGTCAATATCGCCGGCTGGTCACCAGCCTCGCGCAACCGCTCGAGCGTCTCCATCAACTCCACCCGCCGAGATACACAACCTGACCGGTCACGAGGCTGCTCTGCGGGCTCAGAAAGAAGTCGATCACGTTCGCGACGTCGGACGCTTCGGCCCACCGTGGGATCGGCTGATCGTCGACAAGCGCCTGCATCGTGCGCTCCGGGACGCCCGCCGTCAGCGCCGTACGGATCGGCGACGGTCCGACCGCGTTGCAGGTGATGCGGAACGGCGCCAATTCGCGCGCCGCGATTCGCGTGAACGTCTCGACGGCGCTTTTGGACGCTGCGTACACCGCTTCGCCTTGCAGGCGGAGCGGCACCGCGATTGACGTCACGTTGACGATGCGCGGCGACGGCGACGCGCGCAGGACTCGGATTGCCGCCTGCGACACGACGAACGTCCCGAGAAAGTTGGTTTCCATCACCGCGCGCGCCGAGGCCAGTGGCGTCAGCGCGATGGCGTTCATGTTGGCGATACCCGCGTTGTTGACGATCGCGTCGAGACCGCCGACCGTGGCGCAGACCTGGCGGAAGACGTCGCGAACGGCCTGGGGGTCGTTCACGTCGAGCGCGTACTCGTGAAACCGTTCATGCGTGATCCCGGACGGCGTCCGCGCGCAACCGATGACGAGGTCTCCGCGGTCGAGATAGTGGCAGACGAGCGATCGCCCGATGCCGCGGCTCGCGCCGGTAATCAGGATGCGGCTGGGCATCGGTCGACGCCGTTGAGATGCTTGGCGATGTACGCGACGAGGGACGGAACGTTGCGAAACGGACTGCGTTGCTCGGACATCGCGGCGGCGTCGCTAAACGTCAGGGCGTACCCGCGCGCCTGGATCTGTTCCTCCAGATCGATGAGCAGCGCGACCAGTCCGAGCGAATCGAGCGGGCTGGGGGGCCCGAAGATCGGCGCGTCGCGCGAGACCTCCATCTGCTGATCCGCCGCGCGCGACCGATTCGTCGTCCGCAGCGTGTCGAGGACCAATTCGACGATCTCGTCGGCGTGCATGCGCTTGCTGCGTTCCGCAACACCCGTACCTGCGCAGTTGCTTATGTCGGCCTTAAATTCGCGTCGAGATTCCGTATAGAGACGACAAAAGGCTGCCGGGAGGCAGAACTGACGTGACGAAGGCGGAAAAACCTGAACGGTTTGGGCCGCGGACCTTGGCAACGCCTCTGCTGAGTCGTGTTCACAAGAGACGCATCCTGCACCAGGGAGGCCGTATGACCAGCAACACCGGACGTCTACTTGCCGTGACTTTCGCGATTGGCGCGATGTCATGTGTCGGCGCGCCTGCGGCGGTCGCCGATCCCATCTGTTACATGCAGAGCCGCAGCCCGCAAATGAACGTGTGCATTTCCGATCACGGCAACGTCGTGCAATTCGAGTCTCCGCTGGGGATTCAGCAAATCGGCGGCAGCGAAGAGGGCTACATCCTCTGCGACCAGACGGCCGGCGTCGTGTACCACGATACCGGAACGCTCGAAGACGGCTTCGGTCCGGCGACGATCGTCGAGCCGAAGGGGCCTAACACGTTTCCCTTCGCCGTGATCCGGACGACAACAGACGGCCACTTTACGATGACGCAGCATTTCGCGCTCCTTCAGAGCGGGACCCGCGAGCGCGAGCTGAAGGTGCTGACAGACATCGTGAACAACACAAGCACCTCGCACGGGCTGGCGATTACCCGCTACGTCAACGCTGACATCAACGGTTCGCCGGCCAACGACATCTACGATCGGACGCGCGAGGCTCTGATCGCCTGGGAAGATTCGTCCGAGGTCGGCGACGGCGCGAACGGGCTTGTGCTGATGTCGGAAGAATCGGTACCCGACAAGTTGCCGAACGTGCCGGCGGTCGAGGAGTATCCGGGGACACGCACGGCGTGTAACGCGTCCTCGCTGCCGACGCCGACACACGGCACCAATCTCGTGGGGACGCTGACCCATGAGCGGACGGTCGCCCCTTTTGGAACGCGCTATGGCGGCACCGACACGCTGCACACCGTGGTCGTGTACCGCCGCTTCTGAATTCGAAGTGGACTGCGTATGAGCACCAACTTCCTTCGCACCATGTTCGTGGTCGGCTGTGTCGCATTCATCGGCGCCCGACCGGCGCAGGCCCAGACCGACTGCTATGTCGTGAGCGATACCTACTCGATGAACCTGTGCCTCTCGGATCGCGGCAACGTGATTCAATTCGAATCGCCCGTCGGAGTCCAGCAGATCGCCGGTGGCGAAGAGGGCTACGTCCTCTGTGACGCGACCACCGGCGCGGTGTACCACGACACCGGGACGATGCAGGATGGCTTCGGGGCGCCGACGATCATCGAGCCGAACGGGCTCAATACGTTTCCGTTCATCGTCGTCCGAACGACCGTCGATGGCCGGTTCACGATGACGCAGACATTCGGGCGCGGCCGGCAGCGCACGAACGGCGAGCGCGAGCTGATAATCCAGACGGATGTCGCCAATAACACCAGCACGTCGCACGAACTCCAGATGACGCGGTACGTCAACGCGGATATCAATGGCTCGCCATCCAACGACATCTTCGGCCGAACGCGCGACTCGCTCCTCGCGTGGGAGAGTGCGACGGATGTCGGCGGCAGCGCCAACGGCCTCGCGATGATCTCGCTCGACTGGAAGCCGGGTACACGGCCTCACGCATCGGTCGAGGAGTATCCAGGCACGCGAACCGCGTGCGGCGCGCCCTCGCTGACCACACCAACACGCGGCACAAACCTTGTCGGCGAGCTTACGCATGACGGCGTCGTCGGGCCGAAAGGCACTGGAAAGAAAGGCTCCGACCATCTAACCACCGTCATCGCCTATCGACGCTTCTGAGTTCACATTCATGATGAAATCACTGACCCGTTTCGTTCTCTGGTCGGCTACGCTCGCGCTGATGTCCGGCGCGTCTGCGGCGGCCCAATCGATATCGACGGATAAGTCGGATTACGTGCCGAACTCGATCGTCACCGTGACCGGCACCGGCTTTTTGCCGGGCGAGCTGGTCACGATGGTGTTCAGCGAAACACCACCGTATAACCCCGATGTAACGGTCACGTCCACGGCGGACACCTCCGGAGGATTCACCAATAGCGATTTCGTCGTGGAAGCCAACGCTGACATGACGTCGTTCGTTGTCGTGGCGACCAGCGCATCCGGCCTGACCGCGCAGACGACGTTCACCGACGCGCTGCCCGGCAAAGGATCGTTGTGCGCAGCGGTGAGCGGCGCTGGCGACACGATTTGTCCCACAGCCACAGGCGCGGTCGGGGTCGTCGGCAATCCTTCGGTGCCGACGAACCAGCGTTACAAACAGGTGCTTGGGACGGCAGCGACGTACGTGATCATCGGCGCCGTCGACGCTGTCGTCGACGGGGCGACCGGTCCGTGCCCCGGCCAGGTGAACATGCACCTGGAAAACCCGATTGCCGGGCAGGTGAACTTCTGCAGCACGAACTTCGACGGGTCGACGATCACCTTCGTCGCACCGACGCTCGGCTGTCAGATCACGCTGGTCGACTACAAGGTCGGCGTGTCGGCGATGGGCGTCGACCAGTTCCGCACGGCGAACAACGACATCGTCGCGGACGGTATCGATGATGGAACGCCGAATGGCGGCGCGGGCATCCAGTACGTCTACGCAACCGGAGAAGTCGTCTCCTGCGCCGTCACGACGACTCAGATTCACGACCCGAACCACACGCCGATCGTGACCGCGGCGCCAGGTTCTGTTGTGCACGACGCGGCCCTTGTCACCGGAACGCCGGGCAAAGGCATCCCGGCCGGGTCGGTGACGTTCACGTTCTACACGAACGATCCGAGGCACATGTGCACCGGCCCGTCGGTGTTCGCGGGCACGGTGACGCTGGATGCAACTGGTGCGGCGGATCCGTCCATGGCCTTCGGTCCGCTCGGCGCCGGCGACTACTCGTTCCGCGCGAAGTTCAAGCCCGACTCAGGGCCCTACAACGACCACGGCCTCGCCTACTCGTACGGCGACTGCGAGCCGCTCGCGATCACACAGGTGAACATGACGACGGATATTCAGACCACGACTGGCGTGTCTGTCAGAACGGCGCATGTCGGAGACCTGATCCAGGACACCGCCACCGTGACGCTCCCGCCGCCGTCGGTCATTCCGTCAGGCAGCACCGTCACGTTCAACATTTTCAACACGGCCGACTGCACGGGCCCCTTCTCCGCGCAGACCGTTTCGATTGCGAGCGGCGTCTCGAGCGCTGTGGCGACGTCGCCGAGTGTGTCGCTGATCGCGACCGGTGCGCTCTCGTTCCGCGCGGCGTTCAACAGCGGCAACACGAACGAAGTGCCGAATGGCGTCGCGGCATGCGAACCGCTCGACATCCTCAACGTGCCGACGTCGCTCACGACGCAGGTGCACAATCCGTCGCACGTCGACATCACGAATCAGACGGTGCCGCTCGGCACCGTGATCCACGACTCGGCGACCGTTGCCGGGCAGGTGGGCGCCATTCCAATCACCGGCACCATCACGTATCAGTTCTTCACGAACGGCGCGTGCAGCGGCGCACCTGCGGGATCGGATACCGAATCGGTCGGCACCGAGTCAACGACGCAGCTTCTTGGTGCGGGTTCGTACTCGTACCTGACCTCGTACAGCGGCGATTCGAACTATGCCCCATCGAGGGCGGCCTGCGAGCCGGTTGCGGTCGGCGCGGCTCTGACATCCGTGACGACCCAGGTTCATAACCCGTCGCACGTCGACATCACCGGTCAGACGGTTCCTGCGGGTACGGTCATTCACGACTCCGCGACGGTCAGCGGACAGGCCGGAGCGATTCCGATCACCGGCACGGTCACGTACCAGTTCTTCGGCAACGGCACGTGCACGGGAGCGCCCACGAGTTCCGAGACGGACGCCGTTGGGTCTGAATCGAGTACCCAGACGCTGGCAGCAGGTTCGTACTCATACCTCGCAAGCTACAACGGTGACGCGAACTACGCGGGATCGACAGGCGTGTGCGAGCCGGTCACCATCGCGGGAAGCACTGGCGGCCTCCAGGGCGGTCTCACGATGGGCTTCTGGCACAACAAGAACGGCCTGGGCATCATCCGCGGCGGCGCGACCACCGGTGGTGTGTGTAACGTCGGAACGTGGCTCCGTCAGTTCGCGCCGTTCCAGGATCTGAGCGCGACGGCGACGTGCAACGCAGTCGCGAGTTACGTGTCGACGAAGATCGGCGCTGCCACAGCCGGCGGTTCGACGATGAACCCGATGCTGAAGGCGCAGATGCTGGCGACCGCGCTCAGCGTCTATTTCAGCGACCCGTCGCTTGGCGGGAATCAGACTGGAGCGCCGGCGCCGCTCGGCGGCATCTCGATCGACCTCACCACGATCGAAGGCTTCAACGTGACGTCGGTCTTCGGCGGCGCGTCGCACCTGACAGTGCTGCAGATTCTGACCTATGCGGCGGGTCAGTCGAATGTCGGCGGCAGCGTCTGGTACGGGCAGGTGAAGGCGAACCAGGAGATGGCGAAGGATACGTTCGACGCTATCAACAACGACAGCGCGTCCGCCTTTTAGTTCGTAGGGCGAGCCACGGACGGCGGTGCGAACTGCCGTCCGTGCGCGATCAGGCGGTCGACAAGGAAGCGGAACAGGTCTCCTGTCCTCGCATCATCGTGGAGGAGCAATACGTCTCGGTCGCCGGGCGTCCACGCCTTACCGATCAAACTGCGATCGAACCGCGAGACGACGTCCTCGGCCGACGTGATGTGATTCGGATGGCCCGGTTCGACGAGGCACCACTCGAGCGCGTCGAATGTCCACGATCTGTCGACGTCGTGAACAGCTGACGCCGTACAAACGGGAAGGGCACCCGCCGCCCACGCCCTTGTCACCGTACGGAAAGCGAAACAACTTCATCGATCGCCGGCATCCGGCACAGCCGGTACAGGTTGTCGGGCGATGAGGGAAGCCGCCGCGGATGGCGGCGATGACGGCATCTCGCCGTCCGAGCAATCGTTCACCAGTGCAAAAGAAGACTGCGGGAACGGTGCGTCGCCGCAGGAAGTCGATCTTGCCCGCGAAGTCGTCCGACGGACCGTCGTCGACGGTGATGTAGTCGGTCGTCTGTGACACGCCCGCGCCTCAGGACGAGAGTCGCGGCGGCCGCAGCATCACGCCCACAGCGCGCGCGACGAGATAGATGCACGACAAGGCGTAGCACGCAGCGAACACCGACGGCCGCCGCGGCGTGACGCCGCGCCGCACCGGCAGCAGCGCGGGCAGCATCAGTGCAAATGCGACGTCGACGTCGAGCAGCGGATTGCGAGGTCCGCCGAGCACGGCGACGGCGATCGCCCCGACGATCGCGGCCGCGAACACGTACGGCACGACCAGGCTGGGGAGCTCGCGGTAGTGCCAGTTATGGAGGCGTGCACTCTGCATGCTGCCGACGCCGCGCCACGATTCACGACGGAACAATTCGCGCACGGTGCGCGACTCGCGGCGGCGCACCGTCGTGACGCGGTTTTCGAGGACAAGGCGGTACCGCTTCGCCAGGCGGAATCCGAGATCGGAGTCTTCGCAGGTGACGAGCCGTTCGTCGAAGCCGTCGACAGCCTCGAAGGCATCACGCCAGATCAGCACATTGAACGACGGCAGCCAGTCGACGTACGTGTACGGCGCGGCCGGCGTGTTGTAGCCGATGCGGTGCCAGTGGCGCTCGACCCACGAGGCGTCGGCGGCGGGAGGAGCCATGTTGGTGCCGACTGCCGCGATGTCCGGCGCGGAGAGATGTTCGCAACCGCACGTCAGCCACTCCGAATGCAGTTCGCAGTCGGCGTCGACGAAGGCAAGCACGTGCCCGGCGGCAGCCTTCGCGCCGGCATTTCGTGCCGCCGCCACGCAAGCGCCGGGCATCCGCAGCACGCGCGCACCGTATTCAGCGGCGATGTCCGGTGTTGCATCGGTCGAGCCGGTGTCGACGACCAGTACTTCGATTCCCGAGACGACAAGCGGTCGGTTGAGCCGCACGATAGACCCCAGGCAACGCGGAAAGTACGCCGCCTCGTTGTGCGCTGGGACGATAAAGGTAACGATCATTTGGCCTGCGATGGTCGGATTGGAACGGCTATAGGTGGTGTCCACTCGTCGGCACCGATGTCCGCGGCTGGGCCGTACGGGCGCGGCTGGCCGTCCCAGTCGTTGGCGACCAGGGCGTCCGCGAATGCCGACGCCGCGTCGATCACCGCGTTCGCGCCGGGCCTGACGAGATGGAGATCGCCGACGGTCGTGTCGGCGAAGAAGGCGCTCGTCGCCTGCGTGGAGTTGCCTCGGACGACTGCTTGAGCGGACGAACGTTGCGCGATTGCGCCATCGGTCAGGTTGTTCGCGATGAGGACGTCGACCGTCGTGGCGAAGCGGTACTCGATCGCGTTCGGATAGCTGCGCGCGTTCGACGGACCGACGTGCTGGAACACGCTGTTGTAGACGACGACTGTCGAGGGCGAGTTGAACACCGCGATGCCCACGTCGCCGGCGATGCCGGAGTCGCGGTAGATGAAATTGTTCCTGACGATCCCCGCGCGATGATCGAACGGCTGCGGAATCGGCCGCACGCCCGGCGCGGAGAGTCCGAGCGCCACGGCCCGTTCGCAGTTGATGAACGTGTTTTGCTCGACCAGCGTGTCTTCGGATCCGTCCCACGCGAGCACGGCCGGCACGCTGTTGCCGCCCGATTGCGGCGAGCCTGGCAGGCTGCGAATGTTCTTGAAGAGGTTGTGACGGATGATCCAGCGCTTGCCGTCGTGAATGTCGATCCCGTTCGTGTAGCCGCTGATCGGCCCGTACACGTTGTCGAGCGTCGTGCCGCCGACGACCACGCGGCGCGGCAGGTACTCGAACACCGAGTACTCGACGATGCCATCGTCGGGCCCTTGATCGACGTTGGTGATGTCTGCGTTGCCCTTGATGAATTGCTCGCCGGTGTTGAAGAAGCGGCAGTCGTACACGTGAATCGCCGTCGAGCCGGTCGCCCCGTTGATCTCGAGCGCATGCTGCGACACTTCGCCGATGGTCAGATCGGCGATCAGGACGTTGGCCGCGCTGCGGAACATGAACGCGACGGGCGACTGGTCGGAGTCCATGCCCTGGCCGAGCAGCACGACGTCGTCGCGGTGGCCGGTCTCGCCGCGGATGACGATGTTGCTGACGAGGCCGTTCGCGCCGACGAGCAGCGGCTGATCGATGTTGTAGGTGCCCGCCGCCAGAACGATCGTGGTGTCAGACACCAGTGCGCGGACCGCTGCGCTGAGGTCGGCCGCGTTCGTGACACGAACCTGATTCAACGTCGGCGGAAAGGAGTACGGCGGCGCGGGCGGTGGAGGATTGAACACGTCGGCCGCCGCCGCGACCGTCACCGCGAGGGCGGCGGACACGAGCACGATCCGGCTGGATTTGATCGCCATCTTCACTATGGTAAATCGCTCCGGCGTGCCGGAACGCCGACAGCGACCAGCGGCGGCGGCGCCTCTCGCGTCGAGGCGTAGCGCCGGATTTCCTGCATCCGCGCCCAGCGTTCCAACATCCAGACGGCCCAGAGCGTGTAGCCATGATCGGCCTGTCCGGAGACGTGCTGATTGAACAGCGTCCTCACGCGGTCGAGATCGATCAGGCTGGCGGTCGATGCGCCGCTGCTCAGGACGTCGGCACGGAATAAGTTCGCGTACGTGCGGCCCATCCATTCGCCCACCGGAGCGGTGAAGCCCCGCTTGGGCATGTTCTGAATCCGGCGCGGCAACCGCGCGGACGCCAGCGTCCGCAGCAGGTGCTTGGGCCGCAGCGACGGCATCTTCACCTCCGCCGGAATGCGAAAGGCCAGCTCGATTACCTGGCGGTCGAGCAGCGGACAGCGGATCTCCAGGCTGTGGGCCATGCTCATGCGATCGACCTTCACGAGCACGTCGTTCGGGAGGTACACCTGCAGGTCCGCGTACTGCGCACGCTGCAGGCAACTGTCCGACGTGCATCGCCGGTAGGCGTCCATCGCGGTGGAAGCGGCGAGCCCCTCGAACGGATCGCGTCCCTGCGTGCCGAGCAGCGCCTGGACCGCCGGCGGCTTCATGAAACACAGATCGCTGTAGTAGGCCGTTGCGCCGTCGCGCGCCAGGTTCTCGAGCAGCGTGCCAAGCCGCAGCGCCCGTGGCAGTCGACGCGATCGTGGCCAACGTTGGCCAAGCCATCCGGCTGCGTTCGCCGCCAGGCCCGGCATCCATGCGCGGATCCGCCGCTCGACAGCGTGCGGCACGTACCGGAAGCTGTAGCCGCCGAAGGCTTCGTCGCCGCCGTCGCCGCTCAGCGCCACCGTCACGTGCCGCCGCGCCTCTTGCGAGACATAAAACGTGGGCACGGCTGACGCATCCGCGAACGGCTCGTCAAAGGAGCCGACGATACGGTCGAGGATGCCTTCGAGCCGGGGCGCCACGATCGACGGGTGATGACGTGTCTGGAAGCGGCGAGCCGTCAGCTCCGCGGCCGCGAGCTCGTTGTGCTCGCGCTCGGCGAAACCGACGGACGCCGTGTCGATGTTCGAGCCGAGTGCGTCGGCCATGTACGATACGACGAGACCCGAGTCGATTCCGCCGGACAAGAACGCGCCAAGCGGCACTTCGCTTTCAAGGCGTGCGCGTACCGCGTCACTGATCGTTTGTTCGACCGTGCGCAGGACAGCGGCTTCGTCCCTGCGGTCGGTATCGAACTCCGACACGTCCCAGTAGCGGCGAACTTCGATGTTGCCGTCGCGTGCGAGCAGCCAGTGACCCGGCTCGAGCTTCCGCACCTGGCGGTAGATCGTGTGCGGCGCCGGCACGTACCCGAGCGCGAGATACGCCTCGAGCGCTTCACGATCCACCGTGGCGTCCCACGACGGATGCCGCATCAGCGCCTTCATCTCGCTGGCGAAGAGGACGGCGCCGTCGATCACGCTGTAGAACAGCGGCTTCTTCCCGACGCGATCGCGTGCGAGGAAGAGCGTCTGCCGATGGTTGTCGTAGATCGCGAAGGCGAACATCCCCTCGAGCCGTTCGACGCAGGCGGTGCCGAACTCTTCGTACGCGTGAAGGATGGCTTCGGTGTCGCAGCGCGTGCGGAACACGTGCCCGCGCGACTGAAGCAGGTCGCGAAGGGCGTGATGGTTGTAGACCTCGCCGTTGAACACGATCCAGCACGAGCGGTCTTCGTTCGTCATCGGCTGGCCGCCGCCGGCGCGATCGATGATCGCCAGGCGGCTATGCCCCAACGACACGCCAGGCTCGGAGAAGAACCCGAACCCGTCAGGGCCGCGATGCGCGAGCGCATGCGTCATCAAGGGCACCATGCGTCCCGATGCTGGATCGAGCGAGCCCTCGATTGACGCGATGCCAGCTATTCCGCACATGACACATCACCCGTGACGCCATACTCGGCAAGGTAGGTCGAGACCATTCGATCGATCGAGAATTCCCGCTCGACGCGGCTGCGGCCGGCAGCACCGAACGCTCGCCGGATGTCAGGTGCGCTGGCGAGCCGCAGCATCGCCTCGGCGAGCGCGACCGGCGTCCGATCGGCGACCAGGTAGCCCGTGCGTTCGTTCGCGACGACCTCAGGATTCCCGCCGACGCTCGTGGCGACGACAGGAAGGCCCGCCGCCATCGCTTCGAGCACCGTCAGCGACATGCCTTCGTGGATGGAGCTGTTGACGTACAGGTCGAAGGCCGCGAGCGCCAACGGCACATTCGAGCAGTAGCCGAAGAAACTGACCGAAGGATCGAGCCCTGCATCGCGCGCTTGCTGCGCGAGCGCCTGCCGCTCCGGTCCGTCACCGACGATCACGAGATGGCTGTCGGTCGTAGCCCGGACGATCGCGAACGCGTCGATCAGCGTTCGGAGGTCTTTCACCGGATCGAGCCGGCCAACGGTGCCGATGACGAACTGATTCGGTGCGATGCCGAGCATTGCCCGCGCGGTCGCCCGATCGGCCGGCGTCGGAAGGCTCCCAGGATCCACACCGTTGTAAACGACCTTCACGCGATCGGCCTGGAACCCTTCAGCGATCAAATGCCGTCGCAGATCGCTCGACACGGCACACACGCGTGAGGGCATTCGGCCGAGCACGCGGTTCGCGAGCCGGCGTTTGTTGGATGGCGGTCCAGACGACAGACGCCCGTGCTCGGTGAAGACAAGGTTCGTTTTGAGGCGGAGCGCTGCGATCGCGCTGTAGACGAACGGCGTGTATTGGTGACAGTGAATGACATCGGCCCGATGCGCGAGGGCAACGCGCGCGATTCGAAGACCCAGCGTCGGACGGAATCCGGGTCGACGTCCCAGCACGACGATCGGCACGCCGCTCCGCGCCAGTTCGCCCGCCCACGCACCTGGTTCATCGAGGCAGCAGACAGCTGTTTCGACGAAGCGCGACGAGCGGCGCGCGAGATCGATTACCAGCCGTTCGGTGCCGCCCGGCGACAGCGTGAGCACCACCTGCAGCACGCGTCGGTGAAGGACAGGGCTCTGGCGCGCTCGATGCAGTGACGTGGATTCAGTCGTGCCAATCATGTGTGCCCGGGTGATTGAACAAGTCGTGCCATACGGTGGTCGTCACAACGCCGACATGTGCGTGCTAATGCGTCGTCGCGGATCGGGTCCGCCCCGCAGGGGCAGACCTTAGTCGCCGTGGGAGTGGACAATCGTGCCGATTCAAATATTGGAACTTCGCAGCGTGCACGGAACGGGCGGCGGCCCCGACAAGACGATCCTGTTTGGCGCAGCTGCCGCTGACCCTGCGTGCTGCCGCGTCACCGCGTGTTACCTCCGTGCACGGGGCGACGACTTGTTCGAACTCGATGCCACGGCGCGGCGGCTGGGCATTGACTACGTCGAGATCGGCGAGCGCCATTCCCTCGATCCGGCGATCTGGCCCACCCTCCGACGCATCGTCCGAGAGCGCCGCATCGACATCGTCCACGCACACGACTACAAGACTGACGGACTCGCGCTGATGCTCGCGCGAGTCGAACCGGTTCGCGCGATGACGACGATGCACGGGTGGACTGGGCAATCCCGCCGCGAGGAGTGGCTCTATTATCCGATCGATCGGCGCATCGCGCGCGCGTTCGCGCGAGTGGTCGCCGTCTCTTCCGATATCCGCGACGAGCTGATCCGTACCGGAACGCCTGAGTCGCGGGTCGTGACGTTGCTCAACGGTATCGATCCGAAGCGGTTCCGGCGGGATCCCGCTCGAGTCGAGGCCGCCCGTCGTGCGCTGTCGGTGCCCGGCAAGGCAGTCGTCATTGGCGCCGTCGGCCGGCTCGAGCGCCAGAAGCGCTTCGACGTGCTCATCGACGCCTTTGCGGACCTGCGAGGTCGGCGTCGCGACGCTCTCCTCTTGATCGCAGGTGAAGGTTCGCAGCGAGCCGCGCTCGAGGCGCAGATCAAACTGCGCTCGCTTGGCGCCGTCGTGCGCCTCGTCGGCCACTGTCACGACGTCGTCGCGTTCCACCATGCGATCGACGTCCTCGCGCAGTCGTCGGAGTACGAAGGGACGCCCAATGTGGTGCTCGAAGCGATGGCGATGGAAACGCCGATCGCCGCGACCGACGTCGGTGGTACTCGCGATCTGCTTGCGGACGGAGCATGCGGCCGGCTCGTGCCATCCGACGATCCACGGGCACTCGCGGCGGCGATTGAAGCGGCGATCGACGATCGGCACTCGGAGCGCGTTCGAGCGGCGCGATCGCGCGTGGAGACGGAGTTGTCATTCGAGCGGCGGACGCGGACGCTGGAAGGCATCTACGCGCAGGTGATGCAGGACGCGGCTTCGGAACGGGCCACGTGGAGGACATCGCGGTGGGTGAGCGCATCCGGTCGGCGGTAAAGCGGCTCGCGCACGCGGTGGCCCTCCTCGTGGTGGCGCCGATGATCGCGTCGTTCTACTTCCGCGGGTGGCTGGTTGGCCGGCGCCGCGCGCTGAGCGCCTCGACGCAGTTGCTCGCGCTCGTACCGGGACTGACTGGACAGTATTTGCGGCGAGCGTTCCTCGGGTGCGTGCTGGCGCACTGCGACCGAACGTGCGCCATCGAGTTCGGCTCGATCTTCTCCGATCCCGATGCGCGCATCGACGCCGGCGCCTACGTCGGGCCGTACTCGCACATCGGTCTCGCCCACATCGAGCGCGATGCGTTGCTTGGCGCGGGCGTGCATGTGCCGAGCGGCCCGATGACGCATGGCTTTGCGGACGTCACGCGTCCGATTCGCGAGCAGCCAGGCACGCCATCTCTCGTGACGATTGGCGCCGGCGCCTGGGTCGGCAGCGGCGCCATCGTCATGGCCGATGTCGGGTGCGGCACGATCGTCGCCGCGGGCGCCGTCGTCACGCGCCCGCTGCCCGAGTGGGTGATCGCCGGCGGCGTCCCGGCCACCGTTCTGCGCAGCCGCATCGCCGCAAGCATCGCGCAGTAACGCATCGATGCGCATCTTGCTGCTGACGCAACGGCTGCCGTACGCGCCCAACCGCGGCGATCGCATCCGGGCTCATCATCTGCTCCGGGTGTTGAGTCAGCGTCATCAGGTCGACGTCGTGTCGTTGGTGCACTCGGCCGAAGAAGCGTCACACGCGCAGGAGATGCGCTCGCTGGTCAACAGCGTGACGATGCTGCGTGCGAGCCGGCTTCGCGGCCTGGCGCGATCGGTGGGGCACCTCGCGAGATCGCGTCCGCTCACGCATGCTCTTCTCGACGCGTCGGGGGCGCGTCAGACGATCGCGCGGCTGGTCGCGAGGCATCCGCCTGACGTGGTGGTAGCGGGTGGTACAGGGGTGGCTCAATTCGCGCTCGATGGACCGTTGTCGCAGTACCCGCTGATTCTCGACATGGTCGACGTCGATTCCGAGAAGTGGCGAGCGCTGGCAAAGGCCTCATGGCCGCCCTGGTGCTGGGTCTACCGGCGCGAGGCCACTGTGCTCGGTCGCTTCGAGGCGACGGTTGCGCGCCGCGCGTATGCCACGCTCGTCACGACTCCACGGGAGCGCGACCTGTTGTGCCGCGCGGTCCATGACGTTCGCGTGTACGCCGTTCCAAACGGTATCGACGCCCCGTACTTTCGACCGGTGTCCTCTCCCGCGGAGGCGCCCGTCATTGTGTTCTGCGGCGTCATGAACTACGAGCCAAACGTCGCTGGCGCCGAATGGCTGGTGAAGCACGTGTGGCCGAAGATTCGCAGCCAGCGGGCCGCCGCCGAGTTGCTCATCGTCGGATCCGATCCGTCGGCCCGCGTGCAGTGGCTGGCGCGCACGCCCGGCGTTACGGTGACTGGCCGCGTAGCCGACGTGCGGCCCTATCTGTGGCATGCCGCGGTGGCAGTCGCGCCGCTCGCGGTCGCGCGCGGCGTCCAGAACAAGGTGCTCGAAGCCGTTGCCGCCGGTTTGCCGGTCGTGGTTACGCCCGCAGTGGCCGAAGGCCTGCCTGCTGAAGCGCTGACGGCGTGCCGCATTGGTGCGGACGCCGATGCCTTCGCGAGGCACGTGCTCGATCTGCTGCACGATACCAGCCGCATGCGCCGCGCCATGGCGAGGTCGGTGCCCATCGACGAACTGTCCTGGCCGGCGCGTCTCGGACCCGTTCACCGCATCCTCGACGAAGCGTTGTCGCTACAGGGTCAGATTCTCTGATCGGCCCGACGAATGTCTGACACGGAGAAGACTTCGGCCGGCGGGCCGCCTTTACGACTCATAAATCGTTGGCCGCAATCTTGCGCCACCGGTAGGCGTGGCGCAGATAGTCGAATCGTCGGCTTTCACCCCTGATCCCCCCAGGACCGGCTTTTTCGCCGCCTTCCGTGACGACGTGGCGGAGATGCTCGGCGAGCAGGTGCAGTACCGGGAGCTTCTCCTGCAGATGTGCGTGCGCGACTTGCGCGTCCGCTACAAGCAGTCGGTCATGGGCTTCGGGTGGGCCATCTTCATGCCGCTCATCAACACGATCGTGTTTTCGCTCGTGTTCGCGCGCGTCGCGAAGATCCAGACGTCGATCCCATATCCGCTGTTCGCCTACTGCGGTCTTGCCGCATGGAACTTCTTTGCCTCGTCGCTGCGCTTTTCGGTCATCTCGCTGACAACGAACTCGCAACTCGTGACGAAAGTGTATTTTCCGCG
>Ga0126381_100001553_pt1 | contig 24491 bp, 16 predicted proteins | sample PanSoiMetPlot_28_FD_96465 | JGI IMG/M metagenome (GOLD analysis project Ga0126381, IMG submission 96465) | Tropical forest soil microbial communities from Panama - MetaG Plot_28 | ecosystem: Environmental > Terrestrial > Soil > Tropical forest > Bulk soil | place: Panama | collected 2016-02-17 | reverse complement strand
TAGGCACCTCGCCCGCCACCTGGACCTGAAAGGCGGAGGGATCGAAACGGGTAATGCGGCGAACGCCGCTGCGACCGGCGCGAGTCGCCGCCCAGAAACACTCCCGCCCGATGCCGTTGGGGCTGACCGCGCCGATTCCCGTAATGACTACACGATGCATGATTGCCTCTTTATAGTAGGCTGAAGTTGATGGATGCTGCTGCGCAAGAACCCGGTTCTCCAGGGGCACAAGCGAGCATACCGCAGCCGGTGGACGCATTTCTGGCGGGTCTGGAAGCCGGCATGGTCGGTGTGCTGTGGATGCTGGTGTGGACCGGTCTGTGCGCCACGTGGCTGCGGCGCAGTTTCTGGGCTCCGGAGAACCTTCTGGCCAGCGTGTTTCATCCGGATGGCAGTATCGCCATGGATTTCACGACGAGCACCATATCCGGGCTGGCGCTGTACCTGCTCGTCTACAGCCTGGTAGGCGCGGGGTTCGCGGTGCTCGTAAGAAAGCAGCGGCCTGCGCGCAGGGTCCTGCTGGCGGTGGTGATGGCGCTCGCCTGGTATTACTTGTCGTTCCACCTGCTGTGGAAGACGATATCGCCCTCCATCGCGTTCCTGCACGCGGAGCGTCCGGCAGTGCTCGGGCACGTGCTTTACGGGCTCGTGGTGGGGCGCTTCCATACCTATCTGCCGAAGCGCGAAACGGGTGTTACCGAGGCGGCGGAGACTGAGACGAAGATCACTGCACCTTGAGAAGCGGCGGCTTGCGGCCGCTTGACAGGCTGAAGCCTGTCCCACCCTAAACCAACTCGACTTCGATGCGCTTGGCGGCGGGATCGAGCTTGACGATGCGGAAGCTACGAATCTGACCGGAGCGGGCAGGCTCGCGTTTTCCCTTCCCCGAAGTCTCCCCGCCCTTCCATTTGGCGGCGAGCATGGAAATGGAAGACGAGAGGTCGGGCTTTCCTTCGGTAGGAGCATGCTCCGGTTCGGAGGATTCGCCCTCCATGCGGCAGGAGGCCTGGATTCCTTCACCGAGTTCGACGCGGGCGCGTCCGCCTGAAACGTCGGTCATGCGGCCGGTCACAACGTCGCCGGTTTTGTGCTCCGCGATGTATTCGTCGAGGCTGGTGGGTACAAGCTGCTTCATGCCGAGGCGGAGGCGGCGCTTGCCGGTTTCGATTTCGAGAACCTGCGCCTTGACTGCCTGGCCGACTTTGAGCACGTCCTGCGGATGGTTGATGCGCTTTTCGGCGCTGATGTCGCCGACATGGACCATGCCTTCGACGCCTTCGGCGATCTGAACAAACGCGCCGAACTTCTGCAGGCTGGTCACCGTGCCTTCGACGACGGCGCCCACAGGAAATTTCTGCGCGGCACCCGCCCAGGGATCCCCGAGCGCCTGCTTGAGGCCGAGCGAGATGCGACGGTCCGCCTGATTGACGCCGAGGACGACGACTTCCACCTGGTCGCCCTGCTTGACGACATCGGAAGGCTTGCGAATCTTCTTCGACCAGGACATCTCGGAGAGGTGGATCAGGCCCTCGACGCCCTTTTCGAGCTCGACGAAGGCGCCGAAATCGGCCACGCGGGTGACGGTTCCCTGTATGCGATCCCCGACTTTATACTTTTCGCTCGCGAGATCCCATGGGTGCGGCAGAAGCTGTTTGAGACCAATGGAAATGCGGCGCCGAGCGGGTTCGACCTTGAGCACCCGGGCTTCTACTTCCTGACCGACGGAGAGCACGTCGGAGGGCTTGTTGACGCGGGCCCAGGAGATGTCGGCCACATGGAGCAGGGCGTCGACGCCGCCGATATCGACGAAGGCGCCGAAATCGGTGAGGCTGCGGACGGTGCCGCGAAGGGTCTCGCCCTCTTTAATTTCGCTGTAGCGGCGCTCCTTGACGGCGCGCTCTTCCTCTTCGAGCACGGCGCGGCGGTCGACAACGACGTCCTCATCGGCGACGTCGAGCTTGATAATGCGGCAGCGAATCTCCTGGCCGATCAGTTTTTCCATTTCGGCCACATCTTTGGCGCCCGAACGGGAAGCCGGCATGAAAGCGCGGACGCCCACATCCACGCTCAACCCACCCTTGACCAGCGCGGTGACGACACCGGCGATGGCGGCCTTGTCGGCGAATGCTTTCTCCAGCGAGGACCAGTCCTTGGGACGCTCGACCTTCAGCTTCGACAGCTCGTAGTAGCCGTCGTCAGTGCGACCCTTGATGGAGCACACCACCTTGTCGCCCGGTTTGATGCTTTCGCCGGCGTTGATGAAATCGACGAGAGGGATGATGCCTTCGGTCTTGAAGCCAATATCGAGCAGGACCGATTCGGGGGTAACGGCGACCACGGTGCCTTCCAGACCGCGCCCTCCCTGTTCGGTTTTATGCGAATGAGACTGCTCGTATTGGGAAAGAATATCGCCGAAAGATTCGGGAGATTCGTTGTTGTTGGTTGGGGAGTCGGGACCCGTAGCATGGTCCTGATCCAGCATAGTTGGGTTGGGCATGAGACCTTACTTATTCATTGTGGCATACTTCGACTGAAGGCGAATGGAGACCGATTCCAAGCTGCGCGGCTGGATTCGTCTGGTAAAGCCGCAGGATTTCGTGTGGGTCCTGTTGTTCGGCGTACTCGCGTTTACGCTGCCGTTCCACGATGCTTACGATATCGGCCTGCTGGTGGCGCTGGCCACCGTACAGATCCTGGAACCGAAAATTCCAGCGCTGGCTTCGACGCACGGACGGATTCTCTGGATCGTGCTGAAGCTGATTCTGGCGTACCTGTTTATCGGCTTCACTTATTCCATCGACAGCCGGTATTGGTGGGTGATGCTGCTCCCGGTGGTTTCGGCGGCGACGACGCTCGGTGTCACCGGCACCATGCTAATCGCAGTGATGGCGGGGGGAGCGTACCTGTCCTTTCTGCTGTACCTGCGCCGTTCGTTTTGGGCAGAAGATCTGAGCGAATTCTGGCTCCGTGCGATTCTCTTCGGCATGGTTGGCAACCTGGTCAACATTCTGGCCGAGGAACTGCGAATGCGATCGAAGCAATACCAGCAGACGGCGGAGCGGCTGGCCGAAGCGAACGTTCACCTGCGGGAGGCGGAAGAAGCCGTCCGGCGGTCCGACCGTCTGGCGGCGCTAGGCCAGTTGACGGCCGGGCTGGCGCACGAACTGCGCAATCCGCTGGCGACGATCCGGACATCGGCGGAGATGCTGACGCAGAATCTGGGCTCGGAAAACGAAGTGGCGCGCGAGGTGGCGGGGTTTATTGCGACGGAGGTGGACCGCGCTAATTCGCTCGTGACACGGTTCCTGCAGTTCGCGCGGCCTCTACAGGTGAAGCTGGAGAAGGCGGACCTCGCGCAGACGCTGGACCGCGCCGTTGCACTGGTGGAGCGCGAGGGGGGAGGAGTCGCGATTTATAAGAATTATCAGCCGGGCATCCCGCCGTTTCCGTTCGACGCGGAACTGATGGAACGGGTGTTCTACAACCTGCTGCAGAACGCCGTCCAGGCAACGGCGGCCGGAGGCACAGTGACGGTGAAAACGCGGGCGTCGGACGGAACGGCGGAGGTGGCGGTGATCGACCGGGGCAGCGGTATCGATCGGAAGCAAATGGAGAGCATCTTCAATCCGTTTTTCACGACCAAGCAGGAGGGCGTGGGCCTGGGACTGGCGATCGTTTCGAAGATCGTAGACGAACACGGGGGTAAGATAGCAGTGGAGAGCGAGCCGGGAAAGGGCAGCATTTTTTGCGTGGTGCTGCCGATGGAACGGAATGAAAAATCTTAGCGCCTGGTTTCCAACCGGCGCGCAGGATACCATTCTGCCCTACAGCACATGAAAAAACGAATTCTGGTGGTGGAAGACGAAGAAAAACTGCGGCGCGTAATCGAACTGCAGCTCACCTCGAAGGGATTCGACGTGGATAAAGCCGCCACGGCCGAAGAGGGTCTGAAGGTGGTGGATCGCGCCGACCTGGTGTTGACGGATCTCAAGCTGCCGGGGATGGACGGGCTGGAGTTTCTCGCAACGATCCGGAGACAAAATGCGCACGTGCCGGTGGTGATGATGACGGCGTTCGGCAGCGTGGAAACCGCTGTGGGCGCGATGAAGACAGGCGCCACCGATTTTCTGCTGAAGCCATTCTCACTCGATCACCTGATGCAGGTGGTTTCGAAAGCATTGGAGATGCGCGCGCTGCGCGAAGAGAACCGGCAACTGAAAGAGGAGTTGGGGCGGCGGTACGAGTACGACAACATTATCGGGCGCAGCCCTTCGATGCAGGAGATCTTCGCCACCATCGAGCGGGTGGCGCCAACGCGGGCAACGGTGCTGCTGGCAGGAGAGAGCGGCGTTGGGAAGGACCTGATCGCGCGAGCCATCCATTTCCACTCGCCGCGGAAGGATCGGCCGCTGGTGAAGATCAACTGCACGGCTCTTCCCGAGAACCTGATGGAAAGCGAGCTATTCGGCTACGAGAAGGGCGCGTTTACGGGCGCGCAGACCTCCAAGCCGGGAAAGTTCGAGCAGGCGGATACGGGCACGGTGTTTCTGGACGAGATTGGCGATGTGCCGCCGGCGATTCAGGTGAAGCTGCTGCGCATTCTGCAGGAGCGCGAATTCGAACGGCTGGGCAGCAACGTTACCCGCCACATCGATGTGCGGGTGATCGCGGCGACGAACCAGGATCTTCGGGCGGCGCTGGAGCAGGGTACTTTTCGTGAAGACCTCTATTACCGCCTCAACGTAGTGCCGATGAACATTCCGCCACTGCGCGAGCGCCGGCAGGATATTCCCTTCCTGGCGAACCATTTCTTGCACAAGCTGGCGCCGGACGTGGGCTGCCAGGTGGAATCGATCACCGACGCAGGGATGGAAAAGCTGATGGCCTATCACTGGCCCGGCAACGTGCGGGAACTGGAGAACGTGATCGAGCGCAGCCTGGTAATGTGTACCGGCAAGCAACTGGACGCGCCTGACATCAAGCTGGAGAACGCGCCGCGGCTGAAAGCGCCGAGCGGCGACTCGCATTTCCTTCCGGAAGGCATGACGCTCGACCAGTACGAGCAGGAGTTGATTCGCGAAGCCTTGAAGCGCGCCGATGGCAACAAGAGCCAGGCGGCGCGGCTGCTGGGTCTGACGCGCAACGCGCTGCGTTACAGGTTGACGCAGATGGGACTGGAATCGTAAAGTCCCGTGCGGAAACGCGCGTTCTGGCGGTGCGTGGCTGCGCCTGGTGCGCCGCCGGAGCCGGCCAGCTTCGACGCTCGCGAGCTCGGTGTGGCTCTGCGGATGAAAAGCAGACCTTACGAGAGCCCCGGGATGATGGCCGCGGCCGTAGCGGCAATGCTGTTGGAACCGCGGCGCGGACATCTGCAGGACCGCGCTCTCGTGGCGGAATATCGTGCCGCTGAGGGTGATGGGCGGTGGCGGCCTTCCTGGCCTCACTATGACTATCGGGTGACCGGCAGCCCCTGGAAGTCGCCTTACACGGCGTATCACATGCACCGTACCGCTGCTCGCTCGCGGACCTGAATCCTAGTGGCTTGAAAGAACACCTCGCTCGGCGGCCGATTCCCCTTCCAGGGGCACCGTGCTTCATAGCCGGTCTCGGGTTTGCACTCTGCGTGCATCCTCAATGGAAGCTTAAGGCATCCCGCCCAAGGAAACGGGCTTTCTCATTGCATCTCCGAGCGCGTCCCCATCGGCGACGACCGCTAAGGGGCGGTCTCCGTGTGTGGAAACTCCCAGTATCAAAACCGCAAGCGTAATGCGAGGAACCGAGGTTGCATTGGTTCCGCTGATTTCTGGAATCCTGCATATTATGCTGGTCTATGCTCCCCCGGCGCCAGCCGCGGCATGCGTGGTCGTTCCTGGAACGCCACGACGTGGTCGCGATCTTTACCCTCGCCCTGCTGCTGCGAGTCGTCCTGCTCGTGTGGACCGGCGCGTACCGGGAACCCGACCCTACTGAAGCCATCCGTGTCGCGCATTACGTGGTGCACAACGGGCAGTTCGCAAATCCCTATCCGCTTGCGGAGACCGGCCCGACGGCGACCGTTCCGCCCGGCTATCCCTACTTTCTTAGCCTGCTGATGCGGTTGGCCGGCGAGGGCATTGCGTTCGCTGTGTTGCGCTGCACTCTCGCGGCGATTGCCGTTTCGGCGCAGTACGCGCTGCTGCCGGGCCTGGCGCAGGCGATCGGAGTCCGCCGTTCGGTCGGGTTTCTTGGCGGTCTGGCCGGCGCGGCTCTTCCTATCCGTCAGTGGATCGAGACCGCCGGTGGCCATGAGAATGCCTATGCCGGCCTGGCCCTGCTCGTCCTCTTCCGTCTCTCCATACCGCTGTGGAGCGAACGGAGTTGGAAATACGCGGCGCTTTGCGGGGCGGCCTGGGGCGCGGGCCTGTTGCTGTCTCCCGCCTTACTGCCCGCGATGGCGGCCGTTTTGGTGGTTGCGCCCTGGCACGACCGCAGGCTCCTTTTGAACTCAATCGTCGCCGCTGTCGGCGCCGGGGCCATACTGGTCCCCTGGACCATCCGTAATTACGTTGCGCTCGGCGCGCTCGTCCCGCTGCGCAGCAGCTTCGGCCTGGAGTTGGCGATTGCCAATAGCGACACGGCAACCGGCATTGAAACCTGGAACATGAGATCCTGGACCCATCCGTACACCCAGGTGGCCGAAGCCGAGAAGATGCGCCGCATGGGAGAAGTGGCGTATTACGCCATGCGGAAGAAACAGGGTGTCGACTGGATTCGCGCGCACCCCGCTGGGTTTGTCCACCTGACAATCCTACGGGTGGTGTACTTCTGGTTTACGCCCGTGTATGGCCGGGTCAAGGGAATGTTCATGGATCTGCTCACGGCAGGAGGCATCCTGGGCCTGATCTTCCTTTTGCGTGCACGCTCGCCTCATGCGCCGGCGATGGCCGCGATATGGCTTCTGTTTCCCCTGCCCTACTATCTTCTCCATGTCAGCCCGCGCTACCGCTATCCGATCGATTGGATGTTCTGGCTGCTGGCCTCCTATGCAGTCTGGACGCTAGTAACCGAATTCCTTCAAAGGCCCAGCATGCAACGTTATGCAACAACCCGCTAATCAAGCCAGGATCCGAGTGGAGGCGAGCCTTACGCCCCGGCGATTGCACCGGTATCCCACCGGGATCGTCTTCGCATCTTGCGCGGGCATCTTTCTCCTTGGGCTCTTCGTCCGGCTGGCGTTCGTGACGCTCCGTCCGGGACTCGGCACGGAGGAACCGGTCAATATCGCGGTGTCGATCGCTGCTACCGGCAGGTACGCGGATGCCTACGGGCCGGGCGTCGGCCCTACCGCGCACGCGGCGCCTCTGCACCCTCTCATGCTCAGCGCGCTGTTAAAGCTCTTCGGAACCGGGATAGGCGGCGTGCGAGCCATCAGTGTTCTGGCTTCTACGGAGTCGTCTTTGGCATTCGCGCTGTTGCCGGCACTCGCCGTGGCATCCGGATTTGGTTTGGGATGCGGAGTCTTGGCCGGCTTGGGGGGCGCCCTGTTACCCGTCAACTTCTGGCATCAGACGAATGGATCCTTCGAGGCGCCGCTGACGGCTCTTCTGCTCGTGACGCTTTGTATCCTGCTCTCTCGAACCTGGGCCGCCCGGTCGTTCACGATCTCCCAAGCCGCGATTTTCGGCTTTGTGGCGGGGGCGGCTTGCCTCACCAGCCCGGTGGTAATCCCGGTGCTTGTCGCATGGTCGGTTGCGTCTGTTCTACGCTTTCGCGACGATTTCCAACGCGTAATTGTCTTCTTCGCAGTTGCCGCCGGATTGGTGCTGGTAATGCTGGCCCCCTGGGCGGTGCGAAATCATCGCGCCTTGGGAGCATTCATCTGGACCCGGTCCGACTTCGGGATCGAACTGCAGGTCTCGAATAACGATCTGATGACAGCGGACCTTGAGCGCAACGTCGCTCTGCCGGAGTTCGCCCTCTTCCATCCGCACGTCGGAGAGCATGAGAGAGCCAGGGTCAAAGCCATGGGCGAAGTGGCCTACAGCAACGCCAAGCTTCACGAGGCGCTGGCGTGGATCGCTTCTCACCCGGACCGCTTTGCTTCCCTTACCGCTCAGCGAATTCGGCTGTTCTGGATGCCGCGCATGGTTCGGTGGTGGCAGACCGTCTTGGAAGCGGCTCTGAGCTTCGGGGCACTCATCGGCCTGGCGCTCCTGTTTTGGAGACGCTCCGATTCGGCATGGATTTTGGGCGCGGCAGTTGTCATGTATCCGCCCGTTTATTATCTGATCCAGGCGGCGCCCAGATATCGCCTCCCCTTGGAATCCATCCTGTATCTCCTTGCGGCCAGAGCATTGACGTTTCTGTTTGAGAGGAAAGTCCCCCGCCTGGATCGTGCGGTATCTAGCGGTTCCGCCCAACATTAGCTGCGGCACCCCTCACGGTCGACGCGTATCGGGATGAAGGATATGCGCGGCCGCGCGCGATCCAAGAGCGCAAGATCCTCGCGGGGGGCGGCAAGCACCCCGTTATCGTGCATTACGATCCGGATCACCTCGTATATCGGGACCGGGTGTTCCAAGCCGATATCGACGCACCGCCGATTGTGTGGGCACGCGACAAGGAGCGAAACCGCGAACTGCTGGACTATTACCGCCACCGCAGGTCTGGCTGGCGCACCCGGATGCGCCGCTGACAATCGTGCCCTACGGCGCGAAAAGACCACGCGGGATAATAGGTTCCGGTCGGACCGCTTCGCAGATCAGTTCCCATGCGCGTGCGACGTGTTCGGGTTGGGTGAACATGTTGCCGATGGCGAGGCGGAGAGTGAAGCGGCCGTTCAGCCTGGTGCCGGAGATGAGAATTTCGCCCGATGTATTCACGTGGTCCTGGATGCGGCGGTTGTCGTCATCGGTGCCTTTGTAGCGGAAGCAGACGGTGGATAGGCGGCCGGGAGCGGTGCGCTCGAAACGCGGGTCGGCCTCCATTTCGCGCGCGAAATCCTGCGCGAGGCGGATATGCTCGCGGATGAAGGCGCACAGCCCCTCGTGCCCGTAGGATCGCAGAATGAACCAGAGCTTGAGGGCGCGAAAGCGGCGGCCCAGAGAGACTCCGTAATCCATCATGTTGACGGCGCGGGGATCGTCCTGCGTGTAAAGAATGTCGGGCACCAGGGAGAAGGCGCGCTTAAGAACGTCGGGGCGGCGCGTATAAAAGATGCTGCAATCCATGGGGGTGAGCAGCCATTTGTGCGGATTGGTGATGAGGGAGTCGGCGCGATCGCAGCCGGCGAAGAGCCAACGGTATTCGGGCACAATGGCGGCGGAACCGGCATAAGCGGCATCGACGTGCAGCCAGATTTTGTGACGCTCGCAGATATCGGCGATGGCGGGGACTGGATCGACGGCAGTGGTGCCGGTAGTACCGACAGTGGCGGTGACGATCGCGGGGCGCAGGCCGGCGGCGAGATCACGCTCGATGAGTTCCGATAGGGCATCAGGGCGCATGCGGAACTCGGAATCGACGGGTACGCGGCGAACGTTATCCTGGCCCATGCCGAGGGCGACGGCCCCTTTTTCGGTGCAGGTGTGAGCCTGTTCGGACACGTAGACGGTGAGGTTGGGGGAGCCGCCGCGGGTGCGGACTTCGGGATCGGCGGCAGCACGGGCGGCTGCGACTGCGTGCATGGCTCCGGTGGATGCGGTGTCGTGGATCATGCCGAACCAATCGGCGGGCAGACCGCTCCAATGGCGGAGCCATCCGAGCACCACCTGTTCGAGTTCGGTGACGGCGGGCGCGGTCTTCCAGAGCATGCCGTTGCCGTTGAGTGCGGCGCAGAGCAGTTCGCCGAGGATGCCTTCGGGCGGAGACGAGTTGGCGAAATAGGCCATAAAACCGGGATGGTTCCAATGGGTCATGGCGGGCACGATAAGGCGGTCGAAATCGGCGAGGATGCGCTCCATGGGCTCGCCCTGAGCGGGCCCACAGGCAGGGAGGGCGTCGGTGAGTTCGCCGGGGGCCAAGCGCGCCTGCACGGGATAGCGGCCGGGGTGAGCGAGAAAATCGGCGATCCAATCGACCGCCTGGTGGCCATATTGGCGAAATTGATCGGGAGTCATTTTGTGGTTACGGTTCCGGTGGCGGACATGCGGGCCGCCGCATCGGCCGGAACCTTCCAGTTTCGGTCAAAACGGCCTTCGACTACCACATGGGCCAGCGAACCCTTGAAAAGAATATAATCGCCGAACGTGTCGAGCAAAGCCAGGGGCTCGCCGGCGAACGCGTAGAGCGCGCGGTTGGCGTCCTCGGCGCCGATCCACCAGGGCAGGCCGGAGCTCACAAGGGCGTAGTGGTTGCGAAGAGGAGCGACGAAGAGCAGACCATAGTCGGCAGCACCGGGAGCGAGCGCTAGAGGCATGCTTGAGGCGACGCGGGCGAGGATGGAGTTGGTGGCGGGGGTTCCGAAGAGGACGACATTGGAGGAGGCGAGATCGGCATCGGTCACTTCGGAATCGGGCTTGACGGGTGGGGAAAAGTCGACGCGATAGTGCGTGGTAGACCAGGTGGCTGCTGTTTGCGCAAGTTGGCGCCGCTCGTCGAGCTCGTCGGCTGTACGTGTGCCCAGGGTGCCGTAGACGTAGATGACCCGGCCGGCGACCGCTTCGGAAATCGGGCCTTCGAGTCCGGGACGTTTACCTGTTGGTTGGTACAGTCCAGCACGCCAACCGGCCCCGGCTCTTACAAAGGAGAGAGTGGCGGCGGGGCGAATGCGCAGCGGGGAGCCATCGATGATGACGGAGGAGGCGGACCGATCGAGGGTCAAGGTGAAGCCGTCGAGGTTTTTGGTTTGGACGGCGATCTGGGAGCCGCTGCGGCGGGCGTCGATTTCGGCAAGAGTGCCGGGAGTCAGGCCGTCGAGGCGCACCCAGTAGGCGGAGGCGTAGCGGTAAGAGCGGGTCACGAAGTGGACGCGGTCCGGGTTGCGGTTGCGGCGGAGCGGAGCGAGCCAATCGAATAGAGCGCCGGGCTTATAGGCGAGATCCCAGGCGTTGTGGCGGAGGCTGGGATACTCCAGGTAAGAAGCGGGGATGCCGAGATTCAGCAGGCGGCGCTGCCAGTCGCGCGACGATTGGACCGGGACGATCGCATCCTGCTCACCGTGATAGAAGCGGATGGGCAGGTGGAGCAGATTGGGTGCGAGATCTTCACTTCCCGGCATCGTGGCAGCGCAGAGGGGCGCAACGCCGGCCCACCGGTCCGGATGCGTGAGCGCGAGGTGCAGCGCGCCGCCGCCGCCCATGGATGCGCCCGTGAGATAGATGCGGTCGGGATCGACGGAGTAGCGGCGATCGATGGCGGCGATCATGTCGTAGACATCCTGCTCGGCGATGCCGCGGTATCCCATGGAGCCGCGGGCGTATGGGAAGGCGAGGATGAAGCGCGGATCTGCGCGATCGGGCCGGCCGAGGCGGTTTGGCGGGCCGAGCACTTGGCGGAGATTCAGTCGATGGTTGGAATCTTCGGTGTGGAGACTGACGATGAGGGGATAGGGGTGGGAGGGATTAAAATCATCGGGGAGGTAGAGGGCGTACGGCTGCTCGGTGGAGTCGACGGTGGAGGAGAAGGTGAGGTAGCTTGGTTGGGGTTGGGCGGCCAGGGGGAGGAACAGGGCCAGAACAAGCAGGGGGCGGGGGCCGGAGGTCGGGCGCCGGGGAAAGGTTTGGCGCTTGGCGCCGAGTCTCTTGCAATAAGACCGCGCCGAAGGTGCGCACCCTTCCCTGGCCCCTGGCCCCCTGCCCCCGGCCCCATTTACTTCCAAGAGGTGAACCACTCTTTGAATTCTTGCATGCGTTGCTGTTTTTCGGGGGAGAGGGGCATAGCGTCGGGACCGGTCTTGATCCGGCGCAGGGCGGCGGCGGCGCGGAACAGGGTGAAGGGTGGAAAAAAATTGGACCAGTCGAGGAGTTCGTTGAGACGGCCGTTCAGGCGTTCGACCTCCGGCGCGTTGTTGGCGGCAATCGCGGAATCGAGGGAGAGGAGCAGTTCGGGAGCGGCGCAGGCGGCAGCGGAAATAACGGGAGAGCCCGAGCAGCGGGCGCGGGCGAACAGGCGATCGTTGGCAAAAACGGTCTGCTGGCCGGCGGAGGTGTGCTCTCCGGTGGAATCCACGATGCCGGCGAAGCGGCCGGTGGCGAGAAGGTTACGCGCGGTATCGGCGGAAATCGGGGTGGTGAAGCCGGGCAAGTGCTCCAGATAAACGGGGCAGCGGACGGATTGGACGCTGAAGTGGAGATAAAATTCGCGAAGATCTTCCTGGCTGCACGGCAGGAAATAGGGCGGCGGCAATAGGAGGGCCTGGGCTCCGGCATCACTGGCGGCGCGGGCGAGGTCGACAGAAAGGTCCAGCGTCGCGCTGCCGACTCCGGCCATCACAGGTACACGGCTACGCTTGACCGCCAAGCGGAGGACACGAGAGCGGTCGGCAGGGTTAAGGGCCGGGTACTCGCCGGCGGCGTCAAAAAGGACAATCGAGCCGGAGCTGCCTTTAAGGGCGGAGCACAGGTAATCGATCAGCTCGAAGACGGCGCCGGCATCGATTTCGCCCTGTGAACCGCGGGGCGTGATGGCGGCGATCGAAACCATGGCGCTTACTCTAACACACTCATCCCAGGGGAACCCCCGATAACGCGCCCGCGGTACGCAGGCGGTACACCCGGCACTCGTAAGTCATTTCTGGATACCTTTCAATAGACCCTGTAGAGATTACCGATATGCACTTCGATTCTCAAATCGCTCTCGCACGCGTGATCCTCGGTTTTTGCCGCGTGCCTTTTCCTGGCGCTGGTCTGCCTCATGAATGGCAGCGCCGGCGCTACTTTTCTAAAATGCGCGTGAAGCGGGCACGCGTGTCTACGTGACGGCTCAGAATCACAACGAGCAGGCGGCGTAGTCCCGGCTGCCGGCGATGCACTCGCCGGTGCTACTTATCTTTCTCGAGGAGTTCGCGCTCGGCGCGAAACCAGTCTTCCCACGGCGAACCACCATGGCCGCCGCGGGCCTCCCAGTAAGAATAAGCCAGTTCGGCGATTTCCTCGTAAGTAGGCGCGCTGATCTCGTCGGAAACTCTTGCCGGCGACGTGGCTGGAGCGGCCGCGGCTTCATCGTCTAACACGTGGCCCAGAGCCATGGGAATACCTCTGTCCGCCATGGTAGGTGAGAGCCTGTGACGGTGGATGTGCTTTTTAGCGCAGAGATGGGCCATCTTGTTCCAAAAATGACTATATAACAGAGTCGCTGTGTATTTGGGTATGAGGCGTGCAGTTTCGCAAAGGCAGCGCCACCGATGCCGAAGAAAGTTCCGTTGGACAATGACCCGTTCTGGTACAAGGACGCCATCGTTTATGAGGTTCACGTCCGCGCATTCTACGACGCGTCAGGGGACGGGATGGGCGATTTTGCGGGCCTCACGGAGAAACTGGATTATCTGCAGGACCTGGGTGTAACGGCCATCTGGGTGCTGCCGTTTTGTCCGTCGCCATGGCGCGACGACGGCTACGACATTTCCGACTACACCAATGTACATCCCGCATACGGTACTCTTCGCGACTTTCAAAATTTCTTGCGCGAGGCGCACCAGCGGGGGCTGCGCGTGATTACGGAGCTGGTTTTGAACCACACCTCGGATCAGCATGTCTGGTTTCAACGGTCGCGGCGAGCGCCGCCCGGATCGCGCTGGCGCAACTACTATGTGTGGAGCGACTCGCCGGAACGCTACCAGGAAGCACGCATTATCTTCAAGGATTTCGAGGCGTCGAACTGGACCTGGGACCCGGTGGCGAAATCGTATTTCTGGCACCGGTTCTATTCGCACCAGCCGGATTTGAATTATGACAACCCGGAAGTGCGCGCAGCGATGCTGGAGGCGGTGGATTTCTGGCTCGACATGGGTGTGGACGGACTGAGGCTTGACGCGGTGCCTTATCTCTACGAGCGCGAAGGCACCAATTGCGAGAACCTCGCGGAAACCCACGCATTCCTGAAGGAGCTGCGGGCGCACGTGGACGCGCGACACCAGGGCAGGATGCTGCTGGCGGAGGCGAATCAGTGGCCCGAGGACGCGATCGCCTATTTCGGAGCGGGCGACGAATGCCACATGGCATTTCACTTCCCGCTGATGCCGCGCTTGTTTATGGCGCTGCGGCTGGAAGACCGCTATCCCGTGACCGACATTCTGGAGCTGACACCGGCAATCCCGGAGAATTCCCAGTGGGCGTTGTTTCTGCGAAACCACGACGAGTTGACGCTGGAAATGGTGACCGACGAAGAGCGCGACTACATGTATAAGGTCTACGCGCAGGATTCGCACATGCGAATCAACCTGGGGATCCGGCGCAGGCTGGCGCCGCTGCTGGAGAACGACCGGCGGCGCATCGAGCTGATGAATGCGCTGCTGTTTTCACTGCCGGGCACGCCGGTGCTGTATTACGGCGACGAAATCGGAATGGGAGACAACTTCTACCTGGGCGACCGCAACGGGGTGCGCACGCCCATGCAGTGGTCGGGGGACCGCAACGCCGGTTTTTCGCGCGCGAATCCGCAGCGCCTGTATCTGCCGGCGATCATCGATCCGGAGTACCACTACGAAGCCTTGAACGTGGAGACGCAGCAGAACAACACGCATTCGCTCCTGTGGTGGAGCAAGAGAGTGCTCGCGCAGCGCAAGCAGTCCAAGGCGATGGGGCGAGGCACGCTGGAGTTTCTCTACCCGGAGAACCGCCGCATCCTGGCATTTGTGCGGGCATGGAACGATGAACGCGTGTTGGTGGTGGCCAACCTGTCGCGCTTCGCCCAGTGCGTGGAACTCGATCTGAGCAAGTACCAGGGGATGACACCCCTGGAGCTCTTTGGCAAATCGACGTTTCCCACCGTGACCGACAAGCCGTACTTCCTTTCCCTGGGGCCGCACGCCTACTACTGGTTCGCGCTGGAAGCACGAACCGTCGGCGAGGCGAACCTGACCTCTCGCACCGGCGAGCCGCCGACGCTAGCGGTGGAATCGCTGGCGAACGTGTTCACCGCTCCGGTGCGCGCGACCCTGAACGGAATGCTGCCGGCTTTTCTGCGGGCGCGGCGATGGTTCCGCGGCAGGACACGGGCCATCCGGCTGGCGGAGATCAGCGAGGTAATTCCGTTTCCCAAGTCGAATTCATACCTGCTGCTGCTGCGGGTGGAATATACGGAAGCCGAGGCGGAGACCTACACCTTGCCGCTATCCGTGCTACCGCCGGAACGCGCCGAGGGGTCCAGTACGGGAGGGTTTGTATTGGCGCGGCTGCAGGCGGTGGACGGCAGCCGGGCGCTGTTAGTGAGCGGCTTGCGGTATCGCGAGTTCTGCGAAGATGTGCTGGGCTCGATTCTGCGACGGCGGCGCCATAAAGGCGAGAAGGGGGAAGTGACGGCGTCGCATTCGCGCGTCATGCGCGCGCTGTGGGCGGAGGAGCGGCCAGGCGGCGCCGACGGGCAGGCTCCGGCGGCCTCGAAGGTGGATCAGGACAACAGCACGGTTTTCCTGGGAGACCGCTTCGCCCTGAAGTTTCTGCGCAAAGTGGAACAAGGGCCGGCGCCGGAACTGGAAATCGGTACGATGCTCACGGCCAGCAGCTTTCCCAACGCGGCGCCGCTTGCAGGCTCGATCGAATACAGGACCGGCGATGGCGATCCCATGCTATTGGCGATTCTGCATGGCTTCGTTCGCAATGCTACCGAGGCCTGGGACTACACAGTGGACCACCTGGGCCTGTTCTTCGAGCATGCGCTGGCGCGCGGCGCCGAAGGCCCGCCGGCATCAGAGAACAGTCCGCTGCCGCCGCCGGAGTTGACGACCGAGCTCATTGGGTCCTACCTGGAGTTCATCCGCCTCCTGGGTGTGCGCACGGCGGAGTTGCACCTCGCGCTTTCGGCGAAGGAAGAAGACCCGATGTTCGCGCCGGAGCCGTTCACGGACTTTTACCGGCATGGGTTGTATCACGGGCTGGTGGCGCGGCTCAGCCGGACGCTGGACCTGTTGCAGAGGCGCGTCTCCCGCTTGCCGGACGCGGCTCGTCCCAATGTGCAGCGCGTGCTGGAGCGGCAGGGGGCGATCCGCGAACGCTACCGTTTATTGCGCGATCAGCGGATCTATGCGCAGCGCATCCGCATTCACGGCGATTACCACCTGGGGCAGGCGCTCTATACGGGCCGCGACTTCACGATCATCGACTTCGAGGGCGACCCGGCGCGGCCGCAGAGCGAACGGAGAATCAAACGCTCGCCGCTGGAAGACGTGGCGGGGATGTTGGATTCCATTTACCACGCGGCGCACGCGGTGCTGCTCGGCGAAGCCCCGGGAGTGATTCCGAAACCCGAGATGATTCCTGGCCTGGAGGCCTGGGCAAAGTTCTGGTACCGGACGGTAGGAGCCGAATTCGTGAACTCCTACCTGACGACACCGGGGATCTGCAAGCTCCTGCCGGCCGATCTTGAGCAGGTGCGTGCGCTGCTGCGCATCTACCTCCTGGATCTGGGGCTGCGCAAGCTGTGGTTCGAGGTGCAACATGCGCCGGAGCGGGTACGGATTCCGGCGCGCGGAGTTATCGAATTGGTGGAGGGCCAATGAGCTACGAGCTACGAGTTTCGAGCGAGAGATCGAGTGTGAACAGGGGCGGGCCCCCGTGGCTTAGCTGGCAACTGGCGGCTCGTAGCTCGTGGCTATTTCGGAGGTGCGCATGATTCCGCCGGCGGCGACTTATCGACTGCAGTTTAATTCCGGATTCCGGTTCGTGGACGGGCGCGACCTGGTGCCTTACTTGAGCGATTTAGGGATTACCGATCTCTATTCCTCTCCCCGGTACAAGGCACGGCGCGGGAGCTCGCACGGGTACGATATCGCCAATCCGCTGCGCGTCAACTCCGAGCTGGGAACGGAAGAAGATTTCGACGAGATGGCGGAGAAACTGCACCACTACGGCATGGGGCTGGTGCTGGATACCGTGCCCAACCACATGGCGGCGAGCTACGAGAACCCGTGGTGGATGGATGTGTTGGAGAACGGACAGGCCTCCGCCTACGCGTCGTATTTCGATATCAACTGGCATCCGGCCACCACCAAAGCGGCGTTTCTGCAAGAGAACCGGGTGTTGTTTCCGATTCTGGGCGATCTCTACGGAAACGTGCTGAAGAACGGGCAGCTTACCTTGAAGATCGAGGATACCGGCATGTACGTAAGGTATTTCGAGACGCGGCTGCCGCTGGACCCCAAGTCGTACGTCGTGATCCTGCAGCGCGCGGCCGCGAGCGCCTCGGGGCTGGCCGGCGTGCTGGAGGAGTTGGAGCGGCTACCGGACCGCGACGATCCGTCCAACGACCGGATCCAGGAGCGGCGGCGCTGCAAGGAGCACATCAAGGAAGCGCTGTGGAAAGTCTATCAATCGGACGCAGCATCGAAGAGCGCGGTCGACGAAGCTTTGCAGTATTTCTCGGGATCGGTAGACGAGCTCGATCAACTGCTTTCGAGCCAGGCATACCGGCTGGCGTACTGGAAGATCGGCTACGAGGAGATCAACTACCGCCGGTTTTTTGACATCAACGAACTGGTGGCGCTGCGGATCGAACGGCCGGAGGTCTTCGACAACCGCAATCAGGGGACGCTCGGACTGCTGCGCCACAAGAAGGTGACGGGGCTGCGGATCGATCACATCGACGGGCTGTGGGATCCGCTGTGCTTTCTGCGCCGGCTGCGGTCGCAATCGCCGGATACTTATGTCGTAGTGGAGAAGATTCTGGAACGCGACGAAGCGCTGCCGCGCGACTGGCCCGTGGAAGGCACCACCGGCTACGAGTTTCTCAACGAGGTGAACGGCATCTTCATCGATCCGAAGGGGCTGGCGCGGCTGGAACAGATTTATTCGCACCGCACCGGCAGCTACCTGCCGTTCGCGGAATTGGATTACGGCGCGACGAAGCTGGTCATGGAACGCCTCTTCACGGGCGACGTAAATGCGTTCACGCATCGGCTAGGCGCGCTGGCGGCGCGGCACCGGGAAGCACGTGACATCCGGATGCGGGAGTTGCGGGACGCACTGGTCGAGGTGACCGCCTGCCTTCCGGTGTACCGGACCTACATTCACGATTTCCAGATTACCCCAGAGGACAGGCGACACATCGAGGAAACAATCGAACTGGCGCGGCGGCGTACCTCTGTGGACCAGGTGAGCGACGCGGCGTTCGCGTTTCTGCGGTCAGTGCTGCTGCTCGATCCGCCCTGCTATCTGGCGGAATACAAGAAAGAGTGGCTGGATTTTGTGATGCGATGGCAACAGTTCACGGGACCGGTGATGGCCAAGGGGTTCGAAGACACCGCCTGCTACCGCCACAACAGCCTGCTCTCCCTAAACGAGGTGGGCGGAGATCCGGTACGCGAACGGCCCCCGGCCAGCCTGGACGAGTTCCACCGGTTCAACCGCGAGCGCCGCGAGCAGTGGCCGGACACCATGAACGCAACGGCGACGCATGACACCAAACGGGGCGAGGACGCCCGGGCGCGCCTCAACGTCCTGAGCGAGATTCCGGAGGAGTGGGACCGGCGTTTGGGGCAGTGGATGGAGTGGAACGCCGCTCGGAAGGTGAACCAGAATGGGGTGCTGGCGCCTACCGCGGCCGAGGAGATTCTCCTCTATGAGACGCTCTTGGGGGTCTGGCCCAATCGCAACGAAGATGAGGCGGGGTTGGTCGAGCGCTTGAAGGAGTTCGTGGTGAAGGCGCTGCGTGAAGCCAAAGAGTCGAGCAGTTGGATCGCGCCGCATGAAGAGTATGAACGCGCGGTGCAGACATTCGTCGAGCGCCTTCTGGAACCGGATATGCCATTTCTCGCGGACTTCCGCGAATTCGAGAGCCGGGTGGCGGCGGCCGGGGCGCGCAACAGCCTCAGCCAGCTTGTGCTGAAGATCGCGGCGCCGGGAGTGCCGGATTTTTACCAGGGCACGGAGTTCTGGAACTTTACGCTGGTAGATCCGGACAACCGGCGGCCGGTGGATTATAAGCGGCGGACGGCTTTACTGGAGACGCTGCGTAAACGCGAAGCGGAGGACCCGATCGGCCTCATCCGCGAACTGGCTGGGAATCCGCTGCTGGATGAGATGAAGCTCTTCGTGACCCATCGCGGCCTGGAGTTCCGGAAATCGCAGCGCGAGTTGTTCGCGCGCGGCGAGTATCTGCCGTTGGAGGTCCGCGGCGAATGCGCGGCCCACGTAGTGGCGTTCGCGCGCCGGCTCGGAGACCGGTGGGCGGCGGCAGTGGCTGCCAGGTGGACCAGCCAGCTGATGGACTGGGAAGACACGGAAATCGTGTTGCCGGAAGGCGCACCCCGAGAATGGCGCGATGCGATTACGGGGTTGATTCCCGCCGGCTGGCGGATGAGCGAGTTACTGAGGGAATTCCCGGTGGCGCTGCTAGGAGCGGGTAATCATACATAGTAGGTTGGGTTCATAACCAAAGAGATCGAAATATCGCTGATACATTTCATTAGAATCATCATCAATTCGCGAGGGAGGCCAATCAATGAGGATGATTCTTCGGTACGAATCCGGTCTCAGGGTTGAGGCCATGTTGCTGGCGATTGACAGCCAGCGTATGAGGGTTGCGATCGATTCCGCGGACGACGCCACGATACTCGTCCGCGCTGACGATTACTGGTACGGGGAGAACGGCGAAATCGTGGAGCTCGAGGCGGCAGTGGCCGATGAGGGCGACGACATCGCTGCCATGGTGGATGCCATGAAGCCCAAGGTGATGACGGCGGGAGGATGCGGGGTCGGCTGACGATGTGTGCATGGCTGTCGGCGCGCGAGAGTACGGAATAGAGTTGTTTCGAATCCGGCGGTCAGGGCAAGCCTGTGGTCGCGGGAACACGGATCACGGTTGAGTGGATTCTCGAAGAACCGGGCGCCGGCGAGACTGTACACCGAATCCTGGAGGCGCACTCCGACTGAGGGAGGAAGGGATTCGGGAGGCACTGGCTTTCGCGGCGCAGGCACTGCGCCGATGTGCTCGCTGAGCTGACGACCGGGTGGCTTTCCTTTGCCGCTGAACGTGGACCGGTCAGATCGTAGAACGCCGCCGGCAAGCCTCACACCTCTTCCGGCCACTTATGCTTCGGATATCTCCTAGATAGCTCCTTGCGGATTTGCGGATATAACCGCTGCCAGAAGCCGGCGAGGTCCGTGGTCGTTTGCACCGGGCGCTGGTTGGGAGCGAGGAGGCGCACCACCACGGGGACAGCGCCGCCGGCGACGGCCGGCGTCTGGCGCATGCCGAAGAAATCCTGCAAACGCGAGGCGATCCAGGGCGGTTGGCCGGGGTCGTAGTGGACCCTCACTTGTCTTCCGCCGGGGAGGCGGATGCGGTCAGGCGCGATCTCTTCCAGCAGGCGGCGGGCGGCGGGGGTCATGCGCCGCTCCAGAGCCCGCAGCAGGCCGCCGTCGCGCGCAGCGGCTTCCAACTCAGCAAAGCTCTTGAGGCCCGACGCAAGCTCACGGAGCGCATCTTCGATCGTGGGTAGATCGCGGAGAGATCCATGGGCAGCAGCGAACGCGAGGCGGTGCTCCCATCCGGCCATCTGCTCCGCGTCGGCGAAGCGTCCGAAGCCGGCCTCGATCGCTTTGGCCGCGAGCATGGCGGCGGCAGGTTCGGGATCGGGCGCCCCGCGAGTTTCTTCGATGGCAATTGCGCCGAACATCAGAGCGTCCACCTGCTCCACGCGGCTGGCGGCGCGGTTCCAGTCCAGGCGTGAAACTTCGTGAACACGCTCGGGAAAGAGGTCGAGCAGCCAGTCGGGCTCAATGGCGCTGGCGAGGCGGACGAGCGGCAGCGCGCGGTCGCGGCGGTCTTCGGCTTCCACGGCCACGACGAACGGCGCGGCCGCGACGGTGCTGGCAGAGGCTAGCTCGGCGGAGCCGCCTTGGGCGAGGAGCAATTCGGACCCCTGGCGTCGGCGTGCCACACGGTCGGGGAAAGCGGCCAAAACGGAGATCAAGAGCGCATCTTCGTCGCGCGTCCGTTGATGCGGCGGACGGACCATCTGGCGGACCTGCCGCACCAGTTGATCGGTACGGGGCTCCCAACGAGATTCGAGCAGCGCGATGAGATCGGAGCGAGTCGCGTGGCGAGCCTCCCCAGCAAGGCGCTCACCGGCGCTAAGCAGAGCGGCCACGGTGCAGCCGTCCTGGGCTACGCCGCGGCGGTTGGCTTCCAGGATCAGCCGGGAAAGACGCGGATGCAGCGGATAGCGCGCCATCTCCTTTCCCAAGGGACCGAAGGCACCGAGTTGTTCGAGCAGCGCGTGCGCCTGCTCCACCGCGGCGGCGGGCGGAGCGTCGAGCCAGTCGAGGCGGTCGAAGGCCGTATCCATCGCGTGGAGGAGCAGCGCCGTGGGAGCGAGATCGGCGCGGGCGATTTCGGGCGTCTGCTGCGCCGGGCGGCGAACGAAATCGTCGAGAGGATAGAGCCGCACGACGGAGCCGGGAGCGGTCCGGCCGGCACGCCCGGCGCGCTGGTTGGCGGACGCCTGGCTAATGCGCGCCACTTCGAGTGTGGGCAAGCCGGACCAGGGCGAGTGGCCCGCGATGCGGGCGAGGCCGCTATCGATGACGTTGGTTACGCCCTCAATCGTGATGGAACTCTCTGCGACGTTGGTGGCGAGGATGATTTTGGTTTCGGCGGAGGGAGCGACGGCGTGGTCCTGTTCTTCGGGAGATTGATCGCCGTGGAGGGGCAGTAGGCTCCATCCGCGGCGGCGGGCAAGGGCCGAGCAGGCCGATTGCGCACGGCGGATCTCGGCGGCACCAGGGAGGAAGACTAGCGTGTGGCCGCGGACAGGCGAAACCGCCTGTCCGACCTGGTCAGACATCAGGCGTTCCACCGCTTGGGCCACCTGCGCTTCGAGCGGCGCCGGGGAGTGCGGCGTGTATTGAATTTCGAGCGGGTATTGGCGGCCCTCGGACCGTATGACACGCGCGCCGCCGAGGAACGCGGCCACGGGAGCAGCCTCGAGGGTAGCCGACATGACGACCAGCCGCAAATCGGGCCGAACGGTGTGCTGCAGGTGGCGGAGCAGGGCAAGGGCCAGATCGCCTTCCAGATGGCGCTCGTGAAATTCGTCGAGAACCACACAGCAGACGCCGCGCAGAATGCGGTCGGAAAGCAGACGGCGGGTGAGCACGCCTTCGGTGAGGAAACGCAGGCGCGTTCGCGGGCCGGCAACTTCTTCAAAACGGACCTGGTACCCCACCGTCTCGCCCACAGGCTCGCCGCGGGCGGCGGCCACGAAGCGCGCAGCCATCCGGGCGGCGATGCGGCGCGGCTCGAGCACCAACACGTCGCCGGTGGCGATCGAAAGCAGCGCGGGCGGCACGCCAGTGGTTTTGCCGGCGCCGGGCGGCGCTTCCAGCACGAGGTTCGGCTCGCGGCGCAGGTGCTCGGCGATCTCCGGCAGCAACGGCTCGATGGGAAGAGGCACGCGATTATGGGCGGAAATCGGCGATGGCTTTGCGCATGGCGTCGGCTTTAGGCCAGTCGGGATGGTGCTTGAGGAAATCGTCCAGGTCGGCCGCGGCGGCAACCCGGTCGCCCTGACGCAGATGGATTTCAGCCATGACCAGTTGCGGATGGGAGAAGTGAGCCGGGTCCAGAATGCGGGCGCGCTCCAGGTATTTGAGTGCCAACTCATAGTTGCTGGCCTGGAAGTACGACTGGCCGAGCTGGGAGTTGGCTAGAGCATCGTTGGGCCGCGCCAAAACGGCGCGAATGTTATAGTCGAGCGACTCGTCGGTGCGCTGAAGGGTGACCAGCACGCCGCCCAGGTTTACCAGCGGTTCATAGGCATCCGGATCCTGAGCGAGCGATTGGCGAAAGCACTCCTCGGCGCGGTCGAACTTGCGAGTCTGGTAGGCGATGGTGCCCAGCTCGTTCCAGGCGGCCGAGAACTGCGGCGCAATCTCCACGGCGTGCTCCAGGCTCTTCACCGCAGAGTCGGTATCGTGGCGCTTGAGGGCCGCCTGGGCGTCCTGGTAATCGCGCACGGCCCGGTCGGGCACGGAGAGCTGGCGCGCCGAAACCGCATGGCGGCGGCGCATGGGGTCGGCGAAGACGAAGTCGGATTCCTTAAATTCGAGATTGAGGTTGACGCGATGCCGGTCGTCGGCGGTGCCGGGGCCGACTTCGATAGTTTGCCTCGCCTCGCCGCGGTCGGAGAAGAAAACGGCGATGGTGTAGGCGCCCGGAGCGAGCTTTTTGAAGCTGAACCGCCCGGAGGAGTCGCTGATGCCGGCGTCGCGGAAAGGCGTGGTAGCGCCGAAAACCGAAACCGCGGCGACACCTTCGGGCTGAATGTGTCCGGCGAGGTCGTATACGGAGTCGGCGGCATAGGCAGAGACTGCCACCAGGGCCGCTATGAGCAGACGTGTCATCGCCGCTCTTATTGTAAGGTCAAATCGCTCGCAGTTTCGGGAACGTCCCGCACCTTGGCCGCGCTCATGCGGTCAGCGCTCTCCAACCGGGCAAGCAGCAACTCATCGACCAGGTCCTTACCGCCGCTGGGAAATCCACAAAGGGACGCCGAAAGCAGAGCCGCCGCCACATTCTTGGCCAGGAAATGTACTAGTAGGAGGGCGGCTATGCTGATGAGCGCTGGCCCGAAGGCGTTGCACCGGCGCTGCCTGTCGCGCGTATCCATGTCTTCCCTCCGGGTTGAAAACAAACGAGTTCAGAATAGGGAAGGTGTGCGGTGCAGCACCAGAGGAAGCGGCTGGGTTTTTCTTAGGATTCCTTAGAGCGATGTTTGAGGCCTCAATATAACGTATTAAAATATACAGATTGATGGAAGGCCGGCGCATATACTCACAAAGGTACGGAATGACACCTGAGATGCTGCGGGGCTGCCGGTTCGGTCCCTTTCGGATGGATCTGCTCCGCAGGTCGCTGTTGAAGGATGGGCAACCCGTCAACCTCACCCCGAAATCGTTCGATGTATTGGCGTTGCTGGTAGCGCGCCACGGCGAACTGGTCTCCAAGGAAGAGATCATGGGCGAAGTGTGGCCGGGGGTCGTGGTGGAGGAGACGAACCTCACCTACCAGATTTCCCTGGTGCGCCGGGCCCTGGGCGAATCGGCCGGCAAGAGGGAATACATCATCACGGTTCCGGGGCGGGGCTACCGCTTCGTGGCCCCGGTGGGTGAGGGTCCGGCGGAACCAGCAACCGTTCCCGAAGTGGGGGCATCCCACGGACCTCACCGGCGTCGGCGGGCGGGGTGGCTCATTGCCGGCGCGACCACGGTGACGGCCGCCGTTCTGGTCGTAAGTTTCAAGGCGAAATTGGAGACCCCGCGGCCGTGGCGCCAGCTGACCTTCGACCGGGCCGACGACACCCAGCCAGACATCTCGCCGGACGGCCGCTACGTGGTGTTCGTCAGCAACCGCCAGGG
>Ga0126381_100001552_pt1 | contig 24492 bp, 18 predicted proteins | sample PanSoiMetPlot_28_FD_96465 | JGI IMG/M metagenome (GOLD analysis project Ga0126381, IMG submission 96465) | Tropical forest soil microbial communities from Panama - MetaG Plot_28 | ecosystem: Environmental > Terrestrial > Soil > Tropical forest > Bulk soil | place: Panama | collected 2016-02-17 | reverse complement strand
TGGGAATGTACACTCCGTGGAGCCCGATCATGAATGCATGGAGCAGGTATCCGGTCCCTGTGGCCTACCTGCGTGATCGGACTCCGCTCGAACGCACGGGCGCCATCGTGCTACAGAACAAGCAGTGCCGCAACTGCCACTCGATTGGTGGAAGCGGCGGACTGAGGGGACCGGCGCTCGACGGCATTGCCAACCGAATGACCGAAGACCAGATCATTCGCCAGGTGCTCCAGGGCGGCGGTAACATGCCGGCCTACGGCAATGCGCTCAGCCCGTCGGAGACCACCGCGCTCGTTCGCTTCCTGATGACTCTGCGCAGCAAGGACCTGTCTCCGGCCATCGATGCATCGCAGCGCCTGGTATCAAGCGCCAACACCACAAAGTAGCCCTTAGCATCGCGTGTACTCTGTTCCCATGTCTCCAGAGGTCAGAGCCATCTTTGAAGAATGGTCACCGCCTCTGTTTCTCACGCTTGCAATCGTCCTCTGCGCCATCCTCTACACCTGTGGCTGGTATGCCATCCGCAGAACTAGGCCAGCGCTCTTCCCCGCATGGCGGCTGCTGGCATTTCTCTTCGGCCTCGAAATCCTGTGGTTTGCGATCGGCTCGCCGATGGACGGCTTTGCAGATACAGCTCTCAGCGCCCACATGATCGAGCATCTGCTGCTCATGGCGTTCGTCCCGCCCCTGCTCCTGCTTGGCTTTCCCATCGTCCCGCTCTTGCGAGGGCTGCCACGCACACTGGTCGTAAGGCTGCTGGGACCACTGCTTCGCCTTGGCTCGATTCGGCGGCTCGGTCATCTTCTTACAACGCCAGCCGTTGCATGGATGGCAATGAACCTCGCCTTCCTTGGCTGGCACATCCCCGCCGCCTACGACTTCGCGCTTGAGCACGAGCGCTGGCACGCCTTCGAGCACATCTGCTTCCTGGGGACATCGATTCTCTTTTGGTATCCCCTCATTCGACCCTGGCCGGCCCTGGCGCGATATTCAGGCTGGCACCTGCTCCTCTATCTCCTCGCTGCCGACATCGTAAATACGGCGCTCTCGGCATTCCTTGCCTTCTGCGACCGGCCGGTCTACCCATACTACCTGACCCAGCCAAATCCCTTCCACATCTCCCCGACGGCCGACCAAAGGATCGGAGCAGTCATTATGTGGGTCGTCGGCTCAACGTTCTTCCTCGTTCCCGCCGCCTATATCACTGTCAAACTTCTGCAACAGGAGACGAGACTCCGAACGTAGATCCTGTTCGTCACCGAAGGCCACCTATCTAAGGGTCAATTGGCCCCTAAAAACATGGCTGCGGGTGCCATGCCATGCAATAGCACCTCACGCTAACGCTGTCCCTTGTTGCACCCGCACGACTCCCGGACGACCAGCGTCACAGGCAGCACAGTCCGGATGCTCGATGTCGTCAACTCCCGTTTGATTCTCTGCAAAAGCAGCCGCGCCGACATGTGCCCCAGTTCCGCCGCCGGCTGTCGAATTGCCGTTATCGGAGGTGTAATCAGCGTATAGAAGTCAACATCGTCGAAGCCCACTAGAGCCACATCCCTCCCGATTTCGATCCCCATCTCCCGCAGCGCGTCGATCACCCAAATCGTCGAGGAGTTGTTGGCAGAGAACAAAGCCTCCGGTGGGTTCGGCGATTCGAACAACTCCTTCAAAGCAGGCTTCACATCCTCCTGGGTCGGAAGTCGCACGATCGTTGCAGGACGCAGCCTCGCCTCACGCATGCACTCTTCATAGCCGACCAGCCGCTCTTTGATGGTGAACAGATACGTGTTGGTCGCCACGCAAACAATCCGTTTGAACCCATGGCCAATCAGGTGTTCCACGGCGATCCGCGCACCCGCCCTGTTCTCCACGCCCACTGAGTCTGAAGTTGCAACCTCAATCGGGCGATCAATCGTTACGATAGGAGTCGAGCCTCCCGCCGCGATCTTCAGATGCTTGTGCTTGCTGTCCACCGGGACCAGCAGGATACCGTCCACCGGATGATGCGTCATCTGTTCAACCTGCGCAGCCTCAATCGCCGGATCGTGGTTGGAAGCGGCCAGCCAGAGCAGATACCCGCTCTCACGAGCCGTCTCCTGAACCGCGTGACTAACCATGGCAAAGAACGGATCCGCCAGGTCCGGAACGATAAGGCCTATCGATCGAGACAGTTGGCCCGTAAGCATCCTCGCAGCCTGATTCGGCCGATATCCGAGCTCCCGAATCGCCGCACGAACCTTCTTCGCCGTCTCCTCCGAAACATACGGGTGTCCATTGATCGTGCGGGAGACGGTCATTGCCCCAACACCGGCAGTTCGAGCAACGTCCTCCAGCGTGGCCCGTTTTGTGTGCGGCGGTCTTCGCACTTGTCTTTTCCGAAAGCGATTTATGGGACGGTTAACATCCACAGACCATATCAAATGCCGAATATTACTGGGAAATTTAAGCCATTTTCATATTGACAGCGCAATACTGAAGCGCGTAAACAAGTGTGCATTCTGATAGCGCAATCATAATCGCACGCACGTTGTGCGCCCCAAGAAAAAAACTAGCTCAACGATCATTTTCAGGTCACTTTTCATTCCAAGGAGTCGCCATGCAGAAATCTATAAGAATCAAGATATGGTGCCTTTGCGCAATCCTCTCGCTTGCCATATCGTTCCCGAGTCACGGATTCGCCCAAACCGATACCTCATCCCTTTCGGGCACAATCACAGACTCTTCCGGAGCCGTCGTACCCAACGCAAAGGTCATTGCCCACAACACCGCGACAACAACTGACAGGGATACGGTGACAAACGACGCGGGCAACTTCACCATCACCAATCTCACGCCCGGAAGCTATGACGTCCGAGTGGAAGCCCAGGGGTTTCAGACGACAACATTGAGCGGAGTGCAGGTTGACCCCAACATCGGCCGCCGCGTTGATATCGCTTTGAAGATCGGTGAATCCACCACTACGGTCAGCGTAGAAGCCAACGTCAACGCCGTGCAGACGGAGAGCGGCTCCGTAGGTCAGCTGATCACACAGGAGCAGGTGAGAAACATCCAGCTCAACGGCCGCAATCCCATCTATCTCGCGCAGATGGAGCCCGGGGTGGTACGTAGCAACTCCATGGCGGCCTTCTCCTTCGGCCTCGACAACGGCATCAACGTCAATGGCGCGCGCTCGCAGGAAAGCGTAATTACGTATGACGGCGCTCCGATGGTCCGCACACGCTCGAACGGCACCAGCGTCGGCGTTGCCGACGTTGACTCCACTTCACAAGTGCAAGTCCTGACCACCAGCTACCCTGCAGAGTACGGACGCACCTCGGGCGGACAGATCCGAATGGTTCCGAAGAGTGGGACAACCGACTTCCACGGCAGCGCCTTCGAGTACTTCCGCAATAACGTGCTCAATGCCAATACCTGGACCCGTAACCTGAACGGGCTGCCGCGCGGAGCATTCCGGTACAACCAGTTCGGCTGGAACCTCAACGGTCCAGTCTTCATCCCCGGCCACTTCAACCAGAATCGCGACAGGCTCTTCTTCCTGGTCGGTCAGGAGTGGGTGAAGTACAACCACGATGACACCGCAGGCTCCAGCGCCACGTCAAGCGGCGCACTCAAGGTGCCTACCCTGCGCATGCGCCAGGGCGACTTCGGCGAGCTGCTCGGTCCGAACATCTTTTACAGCTCGCCTGTGCAGCTTGTGAACCCCAACACGAATCAGCCGTGCCCCAACAACGACTTCAGCGGTGGAAAGTGCGGCGTCCCACTCAGCACCAACGGTGTAGGTCTGCTGAACGCCTACCCCGCGCCTAACCTCACCGGGAACGCCTCCGGCAACTGGACTGACACCGCTCTCTATACCGAAAGACAGCGCAAGGATAGCGTCGTGGTTGACTTCATTCCAGCCGACGCGCACCATATTCGCTTCAGCTTGTTGAACTACAACTACGACGACTACGAGCCGCACTTCGGCAACTTCAATACCAACCCCCGCATCTTCCATCGCCCGAACCAGATCGGCGTTCTGCACTGGACTTGGACGATCAACCCGAGCATGGTCAATGACGCATATGCCTCCGGAGCCGCCGATCACGTCGAGATTAACATCGACACATCATCGGGCCTTTACAACCGCACCAAGTACGGCATCAATTACCCATACCTCTTCGGGTCCGCCGACAAGGTGGTTCCTAATAAGATCCCGACGATCCAGATACAGAACTTCGGCACGCTCGACGGTGGTCCCTACCCGTCCCGCTCTGGTGGCCTCGTCTATACCTTCGGTGACAACCTCACCAAGGTATGGGGAAACCATGTTCTCAAGCTCGGCTTCCAGTGGGAGTACGCAGGCGAAAACAATTACGACCAGATCAGTGTAGACAACACTCGTCCCGGCACAACCAACAACCAGAACGGTCTCTTTACCTTCACCGACACTCGTGCTGGGGGCCCAGCCACAAAAGCAGCTGTTGCCAACGTTGCCCTCGGCCTCTTCGACACCTACGGCGAGATCGGCACTCGCTCCTACACCCTGTTCCGGGGGAACATGTACAGCATGTTCGGCATGGACCAGTGGCGCGTAAATCCAAAACTCGTCCTCGAGTATGGCATCCGTTACGACATTATGACGCCGTACCACGCGCTATGGGGCAACCAGGCGTTCTTCAGTCCGAGGGACTATAGCCCGTCTCTTGCTCCGGTCGTCAATCCCAACACCGGCTTCCTTACCGGTGGAGATCCCTACAATGGCGTTGTCATCCCTGGCACCGGCTTCCCCAGCAAAGCCAAGGGCCACGTCCCTGACGCTATCCTCAACGGAAATTATCAGCGGCTCTTCCGCGGATACCCCACCGGATATTCGCCGACCGTCTACACCGACATTCAGCCTCGTTTCGGTTTCGCTTATCAGATCCATCCCGGCACCGTGGTACGCGCAGGAGTCGGCCGTTACGTGCAGCGCCTCGGCATTAGCGATACAGTCCACGTCGGTGGCAATGCTCCCTTCCAGCCGGCATCTACTGTAACGCTCGGCAGCGTCGATAACCCAGGCGGGCTCGGGCAAAACGCCCTGCCACTCGCTTTCACCTCTCATGCCCACACCTACCCAAGCCCAGAGGCTTGGGGATGGAACCTGACTGCCGAGCACGAGTTCCCTTCCGTTGGGACCTTTACACTCAGCTATGTCGGCCGTCGCGGCTATCACCTGGAGCAACTGTCGAATATCAACCAGCTCCAGCCCGGAACTGTGCAGGGAAACCCCACTGTAAAAAACCCGGACGCGCTTCGCCCGTACAAGGGCTTCTCAACCATCGTTGAAGCCGGTAACAACGGCAGCGCGATGTATCACTCCATGCAGGTGAACTTCAAGCGCCGCCTCACCAAGGGCCTGCTCTTCGGGGCCGCTTATACCTGGTCCAAGAGCCTCGACTTCGGGTCCTCGAACGGCACCAGTCAACCCAATGCCTTCGACAACAGAAACTTCTATGGTCCCAGCGATTTCGATACGCGCCATGTGCTCGTGCTCAACTACGTCTGGGAGATCCCCTTCGCCAACAATGCAAGCAATCTGTTTGCGCGTACGATGCTCGGCAACTGGCAGTTCTCCGGAACCATCCAGGCGCAGTCTGGCCGTCCGCAGACCGTCTCGCAGAACAACGACCGCGCCGGAGTCGGGCCGGGCTCGGGCAACCAGCTCTGGGTCGTCTCCCGGAACCCGAACCTCCCGCACCAGTTCTCTCCTGGCGGCAAGACGGCCAACCAGTGGTATGAGGGTGTCAACTCCGGTGTCTGGTCGTTTGCGCCGCTCGGCACGTTCGCGCCGCGCGGTATGCGCGGCCTCGTCTACGGCCCCGGCTTCGTAAGCGCATCCGCTGCACTCCAGAAGGCCTTCCACGTTATTCCCAACCATGAGAACCATCAGCTGATCTTCAAGGCGGAAGGATTCAACTACGCCAACCACCCCAACTGGGACAACCCGGACAACGGACCGACCAGCAGCACGTTCGGTCGCGTCACGGGCAAAGGCAACACTTACGCCTCTGAACGTCAGTTCCAGTTCAGCCTCCGCTACGCCTTCTAAAACGTAGCTCGCACCAAAGCGATGAGCCGCCTCTCTCGAAGTGGCTCATCGATTTGAAAACGAATCCGTATTAACCTTTATCGAAGAGATCCCGCAGTATTTCTCTGCGGGATCTCTTCAGCATTTACACCAAATTCAAATCACCCCGGCCACATCTCTGGCTGCAAAATGGATGGCTATAAGCATGCGATCTGTGCAATCCCCCGAGTCTTCCCGTAAAAGAAAATCCACTCACCGAAGCTTCCAACATTGGGCAATCTACGCTACAGTCGCAGGGCTGTTGCTCCCCGGCGCAGTCCGCAGCCAGACCATGAAGGCCCCCGATATCACCAAGGATCCCACCCTCTACGTGGTCCCCTACGCCCACCTCGACACGCAGTGGCGTTGGGAGTTCCCCCAGACCATCTCTGAATATCTCCTGAAGACCATGCGGGTGAACTTCGACTACTTCGACAAGTATCCGCACTACGTCTTCAACTGGACCGGAGCCAACCGCTATCGCCTCATGAAGGAGTACTTCCCCGCCGACTACGCGCGCATGCAGCAGTACGCCGCAGCCGGACGCTGGTTCCCTGCCGGATCCTCCATCGAAGAGGGCGACGTCAATCTTCCCAGCGCCGAAGGAATCTTCCGCCAGGTCCTCTACGGGAACGAGTACTTCCGCAAAGACTTCGGCAAAGCCAGCAACGAATACATGCTGCCCGACTGCTTCGGCTTCCCCGCATCATTGCCAAGCATCCTCGCGCACGCCGGAGTGAAGGGCTTCTCCACCCAGAAGCTCAACGCGCAATGGCAGCCTGCCCCCAAGATCGGCGGCCCCAACTCACCCGAGCAGACCCCCGAAGGCATCCCCTTCAACGTCGGCCGATGGATCGGTCCTGACGGAAGCAGCGTCATCGCTGCTCTCAATCCCGGGGGCTACGGCAGCAACGTCTATACCGACCTTAGCAAGGAGCCCAAAGAAATCTCCGCATCCGCCCCCCAGCTTACCAGTGAGGAGCGGGCCCGCCTCACGCCGCAGCAGGCCGCCGCAGTCGCAAGACAAAGGTCGCAGGAGCAGGACTGGGTCAAGCGCATCAACATCGACGGCAACGCCACCGGCGTCTTCGCCGACTACCACTACGTCGGAACCGGCGACATCGGCGGGGCGACGCAGGAATCCACCGTCAAGCTCCTCGAAGCCATCGTGACCAAGAGCGAGGCCACGCTACCCACGCCTCCGCAAGGCGCATTTGCCATGGGCGAGACACCTACAACCCAGCAATCCGGTCCTCCGGTCAAAGTAGGAGATGGCCCCGTCCACGTCATCGAAGCCGCAGCAGATCAGCTCTTCAACGACATCACACCCGCGATGGCCTCGCGTTTGCCCGAGTACAAAGGCGACCTCGAACTCATCAATCACTCCGCCGGCTCGCTCACCTCGCAGGCCTACCACAAGCGCTGGACCCTCCAGAACGAGTTGCTCGCCGACGCGGCCGAGAAGACCTCCGTCGCAGCCGAGTGGCTTGGGGCGCGCCCTTACCCGATGCAGCGTCTGAACGACGCATGGATGCTCGAGCTCGCCGGCCACTTCCATGACACCGGAGCAGGTACCGCCACTCCCCGCGCCTACGAGTTCGCCTGGAACGACGACACCATCGCCGCCAATCAGTTCTCCGGAGTCCTCACCAGCGCCACCGAGGCCATCGCCTCTGGCCTCAACACCGACGTCAAAGGCACCCCAATTGTCATCTTCAACTCGCTCAACATCCCGCGCGAAGACCTCGTCGAAGCCAGCGTAACCTTCCCTAGCGGAACCCCCAAAGCCGTCCGCGTCACCGCGCCGGACGGATCCGAAGTTCCCGCACAGCTCGCGGACGGCAAAGTCCTCTTCCTCGCCAGGCTCCCTTCCGTCGGCTACGCGGTCTACAGCGTCTCACCCGCGGAGAGGCCGGCCGCGCAATCGACCCTCAAGGTCACCAACTCCTCGCTTGAAAACGCCCGCTATCGCATAGCCCTCGATCAGAACGGCGACGTCTCGAGCATCTACGACAAGTCTCAGAACAAGGAGCTGCTCGCCGCTCCCATTCGCCTCGCCATCTCCAACGACATCCCCAAGGTCTATCCCGCATGGAACATGGACTTCGAGGACGAGCAGGCCCCGCCACGTGCGTACGTCTCCGGCCCCGCAAAGGTCCGCATCAAAGAGAATGGCCCCGTCCGCGTCTCCATCGAAGTCGCTCGCGAGGCCGAAGGCTCCAAGTTCGTCCAGACCATCAGCCTCTCCGCAGGAGATTCCGGCAACCGGGTCGAGTTCGGCAACGCCATCGACTGGAAGACCCTCTCGGCCAACCTCAAAGCCACCTTCCCCTTGAGCGCCTCCAACGAAAACGCCACCTACAACTGGGATATCGGAACCATCCAGCGCCCCAATGCATTCGACCGCCAGTTTGAAGTCGCATCGCACCGTTGGATCGATCTCACCGACAAGAGCGGCAGCTTCGGAACCACAATCCTCACTGGCTTCAAGAACGGCTCCGACAAGCGCAACGACAACACCATCCGCCTCACCCTCCTGCGCTCGCCCGGAATCCAGCCCTCGAGCAACGGACGCCCGCAGAATTACACCGACCAGGCCAACCAGGACTGGGGCCATCACGAGTTCGTCTTCGCTCTGGTCGGACACAGCGGTGACTGGCGCCAGGCCCAGACCGACTGGCAAGCCTACCGCCTCAACGATCCTCCCATCGCCTTCGAGACGGCAAAGCACTCAGGCGCGCTCGGCAAGGAGTTCTCCCTTCTCCGCATAAGCAACGCCCGCGTCCGCGTCCTCGCCCTCAAAAAAGCCGAGGAGAGTGACGAGGTCATCCTTCGCCTCGTCGAACTCGACGGTAAGCCCGCGCCCGACGTGCGGGTATCCTTCGCGGGTCCCATCACCGCAGCGCGAGAGGTCAACGCTCAGGAGCAGCCCGTCGGCACAGCAGACATCAGCGACGGAGCGCTCGTCAGCAGCTTCTCGCCGTATCAGCCCCGCACCTTCGCCCTACGCCTCGCCGCGCCGTCTGCGAAGCTCAACCCAATCCAGTCGCAGCCCGTAACCCTGCACTACGATCTCGCAGTCGCCAGTAACGACGACACCAAGATCAGCAATGGTGGCTTCGATGGCCAAGGCCACGCAATTCCGGCCGAGATGCTGCCAGCACAAATCAACTACCACGACGTACAGTTCAACCTCGCCCCGGCAAAGACCGATACCCCAAACGCCGTCGTCGCTCGCGGACAGACCATCGACCTGCCCGCAGGCCGCCTCAACCGCGTCTACATCCTCGCCGCGGCTGCAGGAGGCGACCAGAGCGGCACCTTCCGCGTCGGCAGCCGCTCCGTCAATCTCAATATCCAGGACTGGTCCGGCTTCATCGGCCAGTGGGACACCCGCATCTGGAAGTCCCACGACGAGCGTGACTGGAACATGTCGGCAAACCACGCCCCATGGCCCCCGGCCGACCTGCAGGAACGCGAGCGCCGCCCGCCAGCGCCCCGCTACCCCAGCGACTACGTCGGACTCACCCCGGGATACATCAAGCCCGCCGGACTTGCGTGGTACGCCTCGCACCGTCACACCGCCGACGGTCTCAACCAGCCCTACCAGTACTCCTACCTCTTCGCCTACCCCATCGACCTCAACGGCAACGAGCGAACCCTGACCCTGCCGAACAACGATAAGATCAGGATCCTCGCCATCTCAGTCGCCGAGGAAAACCCCCAGCTCACCCCTGCCCAGCCGCTCTACGACACTCTCGGCCGGACCGAACCTCCTCCCCCACTCCACTAGAGCAGCGAGCCGAACCCGCAAATGAAGCCCCGGACAAGCTCCGGGGCTTTTGGTTCCCTACAATCAACTCTGCAATGCGTGTAAAACGAAATAACAGGGAAGACAACAAAATGCTTCAGCGCAATCCAGCGAGTCCAAAGAAGAATTCCAGAAAACTCTTCATCGCCTCCCTGCTTCTCCTTGCCTCTCACATCGCCACCGCTCAGCTAACCACCGACCCCGGCACCGCGCAGTTCCAGACCGACGGCCACACATACTCTCTCGGCAATCAGGCAATCAAGGCCCAATGGACCGTCATCGACGACCACCTGAAAGACCTGACCGTCACCGGTCTCGCCCACCAAAAAACAGTCACCCTCTCCACGCCCTTCAGCATCCTCCTCCGCGATCGCGGCGTTCTAAAAGCTGAAGACCTTCACTTCATCACAGCACCCTCCTTCCACACGCTCCAGGGAAACAAAGACGCATCGCGTTACTCCGACCGCCTTGACGGCAAGGAGTTCGAAGGCACCCTCGAAGACGAAACCGGCGACCTCCGCATCTCATACAAGATCGTCCTGCGTGACGGATCCTCCTATCTCCGCCAGGTCCTCACCATCTCCGCGCCCAGGCGTGATCTGCCGATCGCCGATCTTCGCCTCATCGACCTCAACCAAACCGGAGCCGCGGTCGCCGGAATCGTAGCCGGCTCGCCAATCGTCGCAGGCAACTTTTTTTTCGGCTTCGAGCACCCGCTCGCGAAGAGCCGCGTCCGCGACGACCACACAGTCGCCGATCTTGAGCGCACTCTCCCCCTTCCGCAAGGCCAATCCATCTCCTACTCATCGGTCATCGGAGTCACTCCTACCGGCCAGATGCGTCGTGGCTTTCTTGCCTACATCGAGCGCGAGCGCGCCCACCCCTACCGCACCTTTCTGCACTACAACTCCTGGTACGATGCCGGTTACTTCACCCCCTATGACCAATCGCTGGCAGTCGATCGCATCAACACCTTCGGCCGTGAGCTTCATCAGAAACGCGGCGTAGCGCTCGACTCCTTTCTCTTCGACGACGGCTGGGACAACCACTCCTCTCTCTGGGGCTTCAATCAGGGCTTCCCCAACGGCTTCACTCCTGTTCGCGAAGCGGCCGCAAAGTACGGCGCAGGCCCCGGTATCTGGATGTCCCCCTGGGGCGGCTACAGCAAGCCCAAGCAGGAGCGAATCGCCTACGGACGCCAGCAGGGCTTTGAAATCGTCGCCAACGGCTACGCTCTCTCTGGGCCGAAGTACTACGACCGATTCCGCGACGTCTGCTTCGACATGATTCACAAGTACGGGGTCAATCAGTTCAAGTTCGACGGCACCGGCAACGTCGACCATGTCTTCCCCGGCAGCCGCTTCGACAGCGACTTCGGCGCGATGATCCACCTCATCGGCGAGCTGCGCCAGGCGAAGCCCGACATCTACATCAACCTCACCACCGGAACCGACGCCTCACCCTTCTGGCTCCTCTACGCCGACTCCATCTGGCGCGGCGGGGAAGACGACGATCTCGCCGGAGTCGGCACCAAGCGCGAGCGCTGGATCACCTACCGTGACGGCGATACCTACGCCCGCATCGTCTCTCGCGGTCCGCTCTATCCTCTCAACTCGCTCATGCTCCACGGCATCATCTACGCTCGCTACAACGAGCGCCTCAACACCGATCCCGGCAACGACTTCGCCAACGAGGTCCATGACTACTTCGGCACCGGCACACAATTGCAGGAGCTATACATCACTCCTTCGCTACTCACCGAAGACAACTGGAACATTCTTGCCGAGGCCGCAAGATGGTCGCGTGAAAACGCCGACGTCCTCAAGGACACGCACTGGGTCGGCGGAGATCCCAACTGGCTCCAAATCTACGGATGGGCATCGTGGAGCCCGCGAAAAGGCATCCTCATCCTGCGCAACCCGTCGGACAAACCCGGCGCCATCGAGATGGACGTCGCTAAAGCCCTCGAGCTGCCTGCCGGCGCCCCACTCGCCTACACCGCAAAGAGTCCATGGAAGGCCGACGCCCAAACCGCGCCCATCACCTTGCAGGCACACGTTCCCTACAAGTTCACGCTGAAACCATTCGAAGTCCTTACGCTCGACATGCAGCCGAAGTAGCCGAACGCTACAGCACCGGCGCGGCCACCGGCTTACCCTTCTCGTTCAGGCTAATGTGCGCCATCGCAGTGAAGTGGTCATGCGTAAACAGAACCAGCCACTTCTCCGGAATTGCCCGCTGATAAAAGCGCTTCCTCTGCGCGATCGACTCAAGTGGATCGAGGTCGTAGCCCATCACCCACGTAGGGTCGAGATGCGCCGCCGTCGGAATCAGGTCGGAGATGTAACAGGCATGCTCTGTCGCTCCCAGATGCGAACTCGCCTCAACATGAACCGCCATAAGCTGCCGCGTGTGCCCCGGAAAGAGCTCCACCGAAATCCCGGGCACGATCTGCGGATGGGCCCGAATCCCGTCCGTCGAGAGCAGTGTCATCTGCCCCGACTCGATCAGAGGCTCGTAGTTGGGAGCAAGGTATGCAACCGCATCGCGCTCAAGCTGCAGACGGCCGTGCTCGACCTCGCCGCGATGAGCAAAGTACCGCGCATTCGGAAAAGTCGGAGTCACCGAACCATCCGGCTGCAGCGTCGTGTTCCAGCCGCAGTGGTCGAAGTGCAGATGCGTGTTGATCACAACATCCACCTTCGCCGGATCCACTCCGGCAGCCGCAAGGGACTTCGGCAGCAACTCCTGGTTCTGGTGAATCTCCCGCATCTTTGCCGACTGTTTGTTGCCGATCCCAGTCTCGATCACCACCGTGTGCTGCCCGGTGCGAACGACAACCGTGTTCAGTCCCAACAGAATGCGATTCTGGTCATCCGCAGGTTCCCGCTTCTCCCACAAGGTCTTCGGAACAACACCGAACATCGCACCGCCGTCGAGGCGGTAAGTTCCGTCGGTACAAACAATAAGTTCAAAGTCGCCGACGCAGGTACGCGCGCGGACGAGCTCAGATGCAGCAACAGACATCGTAGCCTCCGCCCCCATCCTACTGTGCCGGGGGCGAAGCCTGCGACGTGTGAATCTATACCTGGGTTGCGTGCGTTGCCGCAGCCATCAGCTCTGCGCTGACAGGTGTCGGCGAAACGACGGGGGTTGCCGCTGGAACTGTCTGAGCCGGTGCTGCGGCGCGCTTGTTCTGGAAGCACTGCCGGCAGAGGACCGGGCGCCCCTGGGTGGGCTTAAACGGAACCGTGGTCTCGATCCCGCACTCGGAGCAGTGCGTACGGGTCTCGGTGCGCGAGATGCCTGCTGCAGCAGGTCCGTGCCCGGCGGCGAGACCGGCACGTCGGCTCTTGCAGGGCTTGCACCGCTTAGGGTCGTTCTTGAACTGCTTGTCGAAGAAAAAGAGTTGTTCGCCGGCAGTAAAGATAAATTCATTACCGCAGTCTTGGCAGGTTAGAAGCCGATCCACAAATTGCATAACCGCGTCTCCCGTGTTGCGGATAGCAGGATGATGGCTCGCGACCGACGACACACATAAAGGTCCGGCAATCACCCTGGATGGGGGTCTGTACTTTCTCGGTGTTCGGGGCCCGGGATCCGCAAAAGAGCGGAATCTTCCAGATGCTTCAGGCAGCCGATCCGTTGGCTGCTCTTATCTCGCCAGCCGCGGCGGGAGTCCTGGCTGGGTTATGGGGTCGCCTCCTTCTCTCGGTCCGGAGACGACCCACGGCGACGGAGCGGTTTTAGTCCTGCTCCTTGCGGACTTTCTTGCGATTCCTCTTGCGAGCGAGCGCTTCCTTAACGCGCCTCTTTTCGCCGGGTTTCAGATAAAAGGAATGGCGCTTGACCTCCTTGATAATGTCCTCTGTCTGGACCTTGCGCTTAAACCGGCGCAATGCATTCTCAAGGGGTTCGCCTTCCTGAACTCGAACCTCTGCCAACCTACAACACCTCCAAACGGTCCCAATGAGGGTACATCTCAGGATACTACTTCGGATGGTCTATGTTCCATAAATCATTGAAGAAACTGGAGTCAAGGGTAGTTTTTGGACAGTAACCGCGCAGGGGAAGACATCCTGACAGGTCTTGTCGACCGGGTACTCAATCGGTGTACCGCCATCGTTGGCATACAAGTTGCTTTCACTCAAGCGCTTGGAAAATCCCCCCTTCGCACGTCAGCGCAAGGGCTACCTGAAAGGTAAAATCGCGTTCATGATTCGCAGTTACCAAGGAGTTTTTCCGGTGGTTCCGGCTAGTTGCTACGTGGACCCCTCCGCACAGGTAATCGGTGACGTAGTTCTCGGTGACCAGGCCAGCATCTGGATGAACGCCGTCGTCCGCGGAGACGTCAACTCCATCCGCATCGGCGCAAAAAGCAACGTCCAGGACTGCGCTGTCCTTCACGGCATGCGCTACAAGTACCCCGTCATCGTCGGCGAGCTCGTCTCGATCGCCCACAACACCACCGTTCACGGCTGCATCGTCGAAGATGCCGTCCTGGTCGGAATCGGAGCCATTATCCTCAACAACGCCCGCATCGGCGAAGGCTCCGTCATCGCCGCCGGGGCTGTCATCCCGGAGCAGACCATCATCCCGCCCAACTCCCTGGTCGCCGGAGTCCCCGGCAAAGTCAAAAGGACCATCGGCGAAGAAGATCGCAAGATGATCCTCATGCACGCCCACAACTACCTCGACTATACCGCCATTTATCTCAAAGAAAGCGGCGTTAGGTGAGGCCTGGTCCCCTTCCCCTGCGCGATACTGGCAGTCATGATTGACGCCGCTTCCCGGCCATCATCCAGGCAAAAACAGGAGAGACCAACTAGCCGTGAGCACTAAGTTCTACTCATGCCTTCTGCTTTGAAGACCCTGCCCTATCCGCGTCCTATCAGCGACGGGACAAAGAACAGCGGCCGGACAGCGTTGTCGGATTGCGGACCGATTTGCTTCGATTCCGACGGAGTTGAGTCCGGACGTCTCCGATTCGGCTGTCGGCACGGGGAAAGGGCTTCCAGCGGTGTAACCTCAATAAAATCTTCCACTCGCTTGACACCAACCACCCCTTCGGCCGCTCGCTCTGCGCACTCTCGTTGAAAGTTCCAGCGGACGATGCCCTCAAGCATGACCTCGCCGTTGCGGACCGAGACCCTCGGAACCTCTTCAAGAACAAACTGAATCGCGCGGAGACTGGCAACCACGGCCTTCGCAATCTCGCAATCGCTTCTCGCCTGCTTTGGTTGAACCTCAATGTTGTTGGTGACCGAAGCAACCCCGAAAACAGCCTTCGCGGCCTTTTCTGCTTCCAGTTTCTCCAGACAGGTCTCTACGCTTCCGGAAAGGAGGACGGCCGAATTTTTGACCTCGACCTTGATCTCCTTCGACTGAATGTCGGCCTCCCACATAATCTGCCGGCATACATCGTCGTGGATGCGCTCATCCTGTGTCTTCGGATAGCAATAAGGGACAATTCTCATGGCGGCGCCCTCCTTTCAAGTTAAAGATAGATTTGTACCGACCCTTTTCCTGTGACGGGCGACACATGAGTTGATGGTTTGATCAGTTTGATTGGAAAGACATCCTCCACGTTGCTTGATAACTTCGGCCAGTCGAGATTCAACATCACCTGCAGCGGACCGTCTGGCAGATCACGCCCATCTCCGTTAGAATCTGCGCGTGATCTTCCACAGGAATCGAACTCATCGCTACGCAGGCAGCCTCCTGCTTCTCGGAACTCTCTTGAGCGCAAAGCCACAAGCGCAGAGCCAAGCCAATTCGCCCCAGGCGAAACTGTCAGTCCATTGGGAGGAGTTGACCGGAGGAGACTTCATCGAAGCCATCAAGCACTCGCAAGGCACATGCCTGCTGCCCTTCGGCATCCTGGAGAAGCACGGACCACACATGCCGCTGGGCACCGATCTGCTCGACGTGCGTTATGCCTCCCTGCACGCCGCCGAGCAACAATATGCCGTCGTATTCCCAGAGTACTACTTCGGCCAGATCTCCGAGGCGCGGCACGAACCCGGAACGATGGCCTATAGCCGCGACCTCCAGTTGGCTCTTCTGCAGGCAACCACGGACGAGATGGCGCGCAACGGCTGCAAAAAAATTCTTATCGTCAATGGCCACGGCGGAAACAACAACCTGCTGCCCTACTTCGCCCAGTCGCAACTCGACAAGCCGCACGACTACGTCGTCTATCTCTTCGACCAGCGTACTCCGGCAACCGGGGGACCCAAGAAGAAGACCACCACAGACCAGCACGCCGGCGAGAGCGAAACCTCCAAAATGATGCTCGTCCGCCCCGATCTCCTGCACCCGGAACGCGCCGCCAGCGAATCAGGAGCCGACCAGAATCGCCAGAACCTCCCGCCCGGCGTCTACACCGGCATCTGGTGGTACGCGCGCTTTCCAGACCATTACGCCGGTGACGGCACCGCAGCAACCCGGGAGTTGGGCGAATACCAGATGCAGTGGTGGGTCGATGCTATCAGCAAGGCCATCGTCGCCATCAAAGCCGACGACACCAGCCTGAGGCTTCAAAGGGAGTTCCAGGAAAAGACCTCGCACCCGCTCGACACACCGCAATAACTGGAATACACTTCGACACACTCGGCGGGGCTCTTTCCTTCCAGCGCGAATGCTCTTCTGCGATGATGAGGAAGAAAGAGACATCATCGCATCCCAGCGCGAGCTCAGCCTCGGCAAGGTCCGTCCCGATGCGCTCCTGCAGGCTCTGCTGCTCTTCGGAATCGCCTCTTGGAGTCGACCCCGGCGACACGATCGCCTGCGTCGGAACGCACGCCTGCCTCTATGATATCCACTGGGTGCAGTTCGCCGACGTTCGCATCCTCACCGAAATCTACCCGCACAAACCGCGCATCTACGCATCCCTCGCAACGATTCCCAACCGCGATGAAGCGTTCGAGATTGTTCGCCGCGCAGGAGCGAAGGTGCTCGTCGGCTACTTCAGCCCCGGCTCACTCCGCACGAACGGCCCGTGGCGCCAACTCGACGGCACGCCGTATTACGCCCTCCCCCTCAACCTGGACGCTGCAACCGGCGAGCACACCGCGCAGCGCTGAAATGCACCAAGGAGCACCCGCCATTCCATGAGCGATCTCACGGTCACCATTCTCATGCCCTGTCTCAACGAGGCTGAGACCCTTTCCTTCTGCATCCATCAGGCCCTCGCCGCGCTGCGTGACAACAATAATGACGGCGAGGTGCTCATCGCCGATAACGGAAGCACCGACAGCTCGCAGCAGATCGCGCTCGCCGAAGGCGCGCGCGTGCTCAATGTCCCCCTGCAAGGGTATGGAGCCGCGCTCATGGCCGGCATCGCAGACGCCCGCGGCACGTACGTCCTCATGGCCGACGCCGATGCCAGCTACGACTTCGGCCACCTCCCCCGCTTCCTCGAAAAACTCAACCAGGGCTATGACCTCGTTCTGGGCAACCGCTTCCAAGGCGAGATCAAGCCCGGAGCCATGCCCCCGCTCCACAAATACATCGGCAACCCCGTCCTCAGTTTCATCGGGCGCCTCTTCTTCAGAATCCCCGTCGGCGACTTCCACTGCGGCATCCGCGCCATCCGCCGCGACGCCATCGTCGGCCTCGACCTCCACACCACCGGCATGGAGTACGCCAGCGAGATGGTCGTCCGGTCGTCACTCGCCGGGCTGCGCATCACCGAAGTCCCCACAACCCTCTCGCCAGACGGCCGCACCCGCGCACCGCACCTCCGCACATGGCGCGACGGCTGGCGTCACCTCCGCTTCCTGCTCCTCTACAGTCCGCGCTGGCTCTTTCTTCTCCCGGGAATCATCACCTTCTTCCTCGGAGTCGTCATCTCCCTTTGGCTCATCCCGGGCGCGCGCACTGTAGGCCGCTGGACCTTCGACGTCGATACCCTCACTTACTCGCTCGGTATGGTCCTGATCGGAGCACACATCTCCGTCTTCGCCGTCAGCGCCGAAGTCTTTGCCATGCAGGAAGGCTTCCTCCCGCCGAACCCAAACTACGAGCGCATCTTCCAGTACGTCGATCTCGAGAAGGGTCTCTTCTTCGGAGTCTCTCTGCTCGTCCTCGGCGCTGTCATCTTCGGCTACGCACTGCACATCTGGTACGCCGCCGGCTTCGGAAACCTGTCGCCTGAGGTCATGCTCCGGCTCACGCTGCCATCCGCTACGTGCTTCATGCTCGGAGTGGAAGCCATCTTCGGCAGCTTCTTCCTCAGCCTCCTCGGCATGAAGCGCCGCTAGCCACAAATTCAATCACTGCCAACATCTTCGCGCTGATTTTCGGCGGCAGCACCTTGACCTTTACACCGGCTTACCGCATCGTGTCTTCATGCGGAAACCGATGGCGTTGTGGAGTGCAGCCGCGCTGCTCAGCACGGGACTCATGGCCCTGCGGTCCGACACCTTCCCTCCACATCCGCAAGTCCCCCGACTTCAGCACCTGCCCCGCATTACTATCTGGGCCTGGGAGCGGGGCGAAGATCTCCGCAGTCTCGATCCCGCAACCACCGCCATCGCATACCTAAACCGCACCCTCACCCTCGACAACGGGCGGCCTCACGGTCGAACCACGACGCCAACCGCTTCTCCTCCCCGCATCCTCCGCGCTCACACACATTCCTGTCGTCAGGATCGAGATCCATGAAGGCGCAATCCTGGCCCAGGGCTTCGCCGCGGCCGTCGCCTCCGCCGCACTCGCAGCCCTCGACACTCACTCCCCAGCCCTCCAGATCGACTTCGACGCGCGCCGTTCCCAGCGCGACTGGTACCTCGATGTTCTCCGCGTGCGACACACCTTCCCCCAAGCGCTCCCGCATATGCGATCGCAACCTACCATCGCATTCGTCTCATGCTGCGTGCAGGCCAGCGCGAACAGGCCAGAGAACTCGCCACCACGCTTCTCGCCTCGCTCAACGGCGAAGGCATGATCGGTTCCCGCAACGCCACCCTCGCCCTTCGCATGCAAACCGCCCCCACCTTCCACGCATTCCTCGAGGACGCGCCGCGCACCGTGCTTGCCGACGGCTTCCTCTCGCAGGCAGCAGAGAACATCCCCTGCTCGAAGAGCTCACCCGGATGCATCCGGCAAATCCCACCCAAGCAGTTCGACGGGGACGCCGCCAGCGTCTTCAACACCCAGCTTCCTCTCTCACTCTGGATAGACGCCACCGCGCCATCCTCTCCTCTGCCCCAGCATCTGCGCGAGTCCGTCGCCTCCGCCGCCTGGGTACGCGCCGTCAGCCTCAACGACATCGCTGCTGTAAAACAACTAGCCCCCGCGCTCACCCCCGCCATACGCTCCACCGCAGGCGACAGCACCGGCTTTCCCGCAACCCGGGCGATGCTCCGCAACCCGGGCCTCAGACCCTATCTCGATCAGGGCGTGCAACGCTCCGCCAGCCTCCATCAACTCGATGACTACCGCGACAACTGGTGGTGCGGAAACTGGGGCCCGGGCCACATGCCATACATGGACGAGTCAACGTTCGTCATCCAGTCTCCCACCGTTCCCCTTGCCTTTCTCACGCCAGAAGACCAAACCAGAACCAGAACAGAGCACACCTTCCTGGACAACCTGGCTCCCGGAGTCACATGGATTGGCCGCCGTGCCATCGACTACGTCACATCCCACCCCGCCGACCCCAACGCCGCCGAAGCCCTCGCCCTCACCGTCAGCGCCACACACTACGGATGCAGCGTGCGCGAGAACCAGGCAGACGCACAAAGAGCCGTCAGCAAGGAAGCCTTCCAGCTTCTGCATCGGCGTTATCCCAAATCCGTCTGGGCCGAAAAGACACCCTACTACTATTAGCGAGCAAGCCGTTAGGCCCGCGCCGCCGGCGTAAATCCATCGCATCCGCTGATCGGCGAAACCTTCAGATGCAGCGCCGCATGCTTCGGATGACCGCACTCATCCAGCATATTCAACGGAGCTTCCTTCTTCTGCATGATGGTCACCAGTGTCGAAGTCGTCGGATGGCCTTCGCCAAAGTGCGAACACAACCCACACTGCCCCGAGTGGAGCGATTCCATGCCTTTCATAACCGATCCTCCTGTACTCCTCTTGGAGCGACACCCCCTCCCCCACGTTGCCTTGACGCTGTCCGTCACAAAATCGATCAGGATTTCGTGGCCCGGCACGGCCCAAGAAATCAACCCGTAATCCACTGATGATAAGACACATATAGGAAGCAGCCGAACCTTCTGACCGACCCAGGCTGCACGGAACCCGCACCCCCTCGGACCCGTATCCAGACTCGGACCGATTGAACCACTTACTCCCGGGAGTACGACCTCATGGCGTTCGCAGAGACGATTCACACCGCGAGCATGACCGACCAGCAACGCGCCTGGTTCTACGCCGAATACGAGCACGCCCGCCGAGACGAACTCATCGGAGTCCTTCTCGCCATCTTCCTCGGCGCCTTCGGAATCCATCACTTCTACCTTCGCCGCAACGGCCTCGGCATCCTCTACCTCTGCTTTTCCTGGACAGGTATCCCAACCGTCATCGGCTGGGTCGAAGCGTTCTTCATGCCGCGACGCGTCCGCGAGTACAACGCCCTGCAGGCCGCGAACATCGCCGGCCAGATTCGCGCCAGCCAGGCCTTCTCCCAGCTCATCTCCACCGAAACGCCCTGCATCGCCTGCGGAGGCCCGGTCGATACCATGGCCGCCTTCTGCCCTCACTGCGGTCAAAAAACCACAAGCGGAGTCCGCGCCGCCGCAACCCAATGAGCCACCGATAATCTGGCACTCGCGAAAGCCCTGCCTACTACCAGGCCACCACGCTCTCCTTCGAGTGCTCGAACTCCACAAATGGTTCGCCCCCATCTCCCGCTTGAATCTTCACCGCTGCCCCGCCCACCGTCACACTCTTCGGAGCGCCAAAGCGCCACCGGACGATCACATGCGCCGCCGCATCACCGGAAATCTTAAGCGAGTTCGCACCCCGGGCAACAACCCGGCCCTCAAAATCCGTAATCGTCGACTCGCCACCACCCACTCCCTCGATCACCTCATAAACTCTGCGGTTGTCCATCGACTTCACCGCCGAATTCCCGCTCTCGCTCTGCGGAACCAGCGTCACCACGTCCTCAGGAATCTTCGGAATCACAGCAACTGCTCGCGCATACACCATAATCCGGTCCAACGGCACATCCACCACCATCGACCTCCCGCCGCTCGCATGCGTGCCCGTCCAGTAGTCCACCCAGTCGCCCACCGGCAGGTACACCATCCGCTGAGTCCCCTCCGTCACCATCGGAGCCACCAGCAGGTCCGGCCCAAACAGATACTCATCCTTCGCCATCCGCGCCTGGATGTCGTTCTGATATTCCAGTACCAGCGCCCTCATGATCGGCATCCCCGTCTTCGAAGCCTCCTGCGCCGCCGCATAAAGATACGGAAACAGGCTCATGTGCAGAACAGCAAACTTGCGATACGTTGCGAGCGCCTGATCGCCGTAGTCCCACGGTCCCAGGTTCGTCTGCGACAGAACCTCCATCGCCGGTGAAAACGCCGCATACTCCGTCCACCGCTGAAACACCACCGGATCAGGACTGGCAGGCGTCTTCAGATAACCGCCTACATCCGCCGTCCACAGCGGCATGCCGCTCAACCCCGCGCCGAGCCCCGCCGTCACCACAGTCGGCAGCCCATTCTCCGTGCTGAAGCTCGACTCGTTATCGCCGCCCCATAGCATCCCGATGCCGTTCGCGCCCTGCGTCACGCTGCGGCAGAACAGCACGCCATTCCCCTTCAACTCCTTCTGGATCAGCTCCTCCATAGCGTTGTTGTAGAGCACCGCATATTTGTTCCGCATCACGCGCGGATCTGTCCCATCGAAGAACTTCACCGGAGCACTCACGAAACTGCCCTCAGCATCATCATCCTTAAATCCATCTGCGCCCGCTTTGATAGCCTGCCGCACCTGGTTCTGCCACCACAACTTCGCGTTCGGATTCGTAAAGTCGATCAGCGACCCCAGCCCTTTCCACCACCGGCCTACATAAGGCTTCCCATCAAGCCCCTTGACGAAGTAGTCGTTCCCCGCCGCCTCGTCGTAGTTCTCCGACTTCTCCGCCATCTTGCCCGCAAACCCCGCCTCGCCCGGAGGGTTCGACTTCACATTGATCCATGACGTATGCCATAGAACCAGCTTGTAGCCGTTGTCGTGCACGTACTTCACCATCGCCGGAGCATCCTCAAACTGCTTCGGATTGAATTTGTAACTGTTATAGGCCGTGGTCCACGGTGAATCGATCAGAATCACGCTCGCCGGCAAACCTAACGCACGGTTCTTGTCCACATCCTCCTTCACCTGCGCATCGTTCTGGTGATAGTCCCTTCCCGTCCAAGGCGCAAACGCCCAGTACGGAGGCAACATCGACCGCCCCGCCAGCGCCGTAAAGTGATTGAGAATCTTCGGAAACTCCGGTCCCGTGAACAACACAATCCGCAGCTTCTCCGCCGCCACACCGGCAACGATCTCCTGCTCGCTCGAAGCGTTCATATCGAACGTTGCATCCGCCGTCGTATCCACCCAGAGCCCGTAACCCGTCGTGCTCATGTAGAACGGCATCGCCTTGTACGTCGCGTCGCCCTTCGCGTGCCCATTGTCTGTCGAACTGTTCCTCACCACCGTGTGACTGTGGTTCAGCGCATTGAACCTCTCCCCCAGCCCATAGTAGTTCGCCGAATCATGCACATGAAACTGCCAGTAGCCCACCTTGTACGCGATGCTCGTGATCTCCACCACGCCCGGCGATAGCTGCCGGAAGTGCAGCTTCCCCGTGTGTACCCGATCGCCCTCAAACTCAAAGTCGCTCAGCACAAGCTCCTGTCCCGAAACAGAAGAACTTCCGCTGCCCGGCAACGTCAGCGCAACACTATACGCGTCCTTCCGGACCAACCCCTCCACCGGAACCTCCGGCGTACGCCCCGACTGCGCCATCACCGGCGACTGCGGAGGCGGAGCCGGAGAAACATCCTGCGTCTGCGCACTGGCTCCTGAGACAAGGCTTGCCGCCATCGCCGCAATCACGACACCTCGCCGCACCCGAGTGGTTCCACGATAGCCCGACCCACCAGTGAAGCTGTCATCCTGAGCGTTGGCGGCGCTTTTGTCGCCGTAGTCGAAGGATCTGCGGTCTTCTTTTTGAGTGCGACCTTGTTGAGTCTGTGCCAGCTGCTCGACAACCATCCGCATTTTCTCTTTCTCCTGAAAGCAAAGAAAAAGGCCCCAGTGTGGGGACCTCCATCTTGCATTCATTTGTATCAGCATCTCCCGATGCCGCGGCAAATTACATTCCGGAGTTATCGTGCTTGATTTGCGCCTCGTACCCCTTCTCGAAGCTCTGGCGGTACGCGTCCCTGGCATCACCCTTCACAGGAGGATGCACATACAGGTGCGAAGACTTGGCGTCGATCTTTCGCTTGGCTGCGCGATCCAGCCTGGCCGCTTCCAGTCCGTCGCGGAAAGCCTGCTGCGACGGTTCCGTGCCCGCCGGAGGCGTGTTCCAGTCCTGAACATCCTGCCTCGGGGACACAGTGTTCTGAGCGTGAGCCAAAACCGGCGCACCCATAAGAGCCACTGCAATCAGTGGCATGGCAATACGTGTAAGCTTCATCGTTTCCTCTTGGCCAGAAGTCCCTTTCCATCAGGATTCCAGAACGCACTTCCCGGTGCGTACTCGAAGGCCGCCACGTAAAGATATACAATTTCGCTCGCAGGTTGCAAAAACACCGCTGCAACATTGGCGTCAAACGACGATTTGTTTACCAGTGCGTTACAAATGTTTCGACCAATGCGGAAGGATTTGCTTTTCGCATCACTTGATAGAAATTTTCTATCAGTTCGAGCGTGCGCACTCTTAGCCTACATATTCGTGTGGCCGGCACGCATCTCCTCGTTAAAGCTCGGCTTGATGAACTGCAGCGCCTCCGCCAACTCCTTCTCATACTGGGCCTTGTGACCCATCAAAGCCTCGGTCGGCGTGCCAAAATCTGGGTCTGCCGCCAGCCGGATCAGCCCATCCCCGGCCACAGCCTGCGCTGTCTTCCTCAGCTCCTCCACCGTTGTATCGAGGTACTGCGCATCCCGCGGATCCACCAGCCACACCGGAGCCCCGCCGCCCAGAACGCCCGAAAGCCAGAACGCCTTCGCCGCCAGGTACTCGTGCCGCTGCGCCTCTGTCGTATCGTTGAAGATGAACTTCTGCCGCTTCGGGCTGTAGTACCGCGTGGTCACCGGAACAGGCTGCCGGTTGCCGCTCTTCACCAGCTCCAGCTGCCCCTGGTCCATCGTCTTGCGAACCGCATTGTAAATAAAGCTCTCCGCAAACGGCTGCTCCAGCGCCGGAACCACCTCCGCAAATGTCCGCGTCATCGAAGCCGCAATCTTCGCATGCAGCACGCTCTCTTTACCGTCCTCCAGCCGCGTCTCGCCGTGCACGATGAACGTATCCGCGCCTGAAGTCGAGGCATGAAACGGCCACTCAAATTTGCCCATGCTCAACGGAAGCCCATGCAGAGTCATATAGCAGTCCGGCCGCGGATTCTTCATC